>Ga0056124_1000216_pt1 | contig 19253 bp, 2 predicted proteins | sample WorMetHEROISLAND_2_FD_70069 | JGI IMG/M metagenome (GOLD analysis project Ga0056124, IMG submission 70069) | Marine gutless worms symbiont microbial communities from Max Planck institute for Marine Microbiology, Germany - Olavius sp. 4 HERON ISLAND | ecosystem: Host-associated > Annelida >... | reverse complement strand
CGTCATCAGTCGTCATCAACAGGAAGTCAGAAGCTCTTCGAAGGGAAGTCTTCTACTCGACTATCAGCCAGTTTCTGCAGAGCGATTAGCTTGCTTGCTGCGCCGCTTGCAAAGCCGCTATAAGACAATTAAACTCATGAGACGCGCGACAGCATCAGTTTGATTTCACATGCAGGAAAGCTCGTCAGCAGTGCTTCTCATGATAAGCAGCAAGTATGTGTCTATCTGCAACCATTCTCACGCTAGACCAGTTAATAGCGGTAAAATAACGATTTCTTAGGGGGTAACCCCGGTTTGATGCCCTCGTTCGAGGGGAATCTCCTCGCCCCGCGGCACGACATTTGCTCACAATGAACTAGAGACTCTAGGCTACCATATGGTCAAAATCCGGAGTCTCTATCTCACCTGAGCTTAGTTTGGTACCGTGTTGTGACAGACGGACAGACAGACGGACAGACAGACAGAATTACGATAGCTAGTACGCGCTTAGCACTACGTGCTCCCGCGCGCAAAAACGTACGCAGAAACATAATCGCCTCGATGAAGCAATAAAGTACCAACAAAAGAAAAAAAAACATATTCTGACAAGCAGCAGGATCCGTGTCTATCCAGCTGTGAACAAGTTTCTTAATTATGTCGTATTACGTTGAAGTTGTGAATACCTGCGAGAACTACGTGACGAACTTGACCAAGACGGAGATGTCCGCTGTATTGCATCCAAAGCTCGGCCGATCTCAACATGGGCTCGTTGACGAGCTTCCCTACACTCCGTCAGCAGCGCGGTTATTTCCTCGTCGACTATCGACGACGCAAGAAGGCTGTGACGGCGGCGGTTCAGATGCTGCAGAGATGCGGCGGGAGTGACAGTCAGCGAGGACCGACACGATCTTGGCTGCTCCTCGTGTAGTGGGTGATCCGGACCAAGGTTGAGGCACGACGAGTGTGCAGACGAGTGTCCTCTGTGAGGCAGAGAGCTCCGCAGACTGCCAGTGTGTAACCTGCTCGTGCTGGAGTGGATTGCCGGCACCGGCTGAGTCGTAGTCGCGGACACTATCTCTCGACGTACACCGAGAAGAAATTGTTCTCGCTCACTTGGAGAGCAAGTGCACGAACAAAGATGGCGGACAGGTTGTCGTGCTGTACAACGACGTTCTGGCGTCACGTTCTTTCTCACATCCGCCAGCGCATCTCGCTGTCCGTAAACGCCCAGATGTGTCGCTACTGGTGGAGTCCTGATGCGAGCCTCGTTTCCAAGTCTTTCCAGCCGCTGAATCTGTGCCTCGGTGTGTCTCTGTGAAGCTTCGAGCCTTGCACGGCAAAATGCACCGAAGTCTGCCTCCAGCACATCACGCGACTCATCACCGGCACGCTGCAACAGCGAGTCGGTCTGGCCTATCAGATAGTTCAGGTGAGCTTCTGCTAATTGCACCTGGATTCTGGACGGTATAACTTCCCGGCTGAGCATGTCAATGATCTGCTGACGTTCGCTGCGAAGTCTGTCCAGTTCGTCGTACCATCCAGCAGTCGTTCTTCTACCGGTTTCAGTGATGGTCGATTTGTCGCAGCTCACATTACTGCACCCTAGCAAAGTCCTCGTCAGTGGAGACAGACTATGCCAGCTGTCGACGATGCCCGAATCATTTGCGTGGCTGTATGATGAAGACCGCTGTGAATGGAAAGCAGACTGTGCACAGTTATCACACTGTGAAGGAAAGACGCTTCTCTCATCTCCAACAAGCACAACACGCTCGGCGTTTCCAGTCCTTTTCGTTCTGTATTTCTCCAGGATTTCATCGGCCACTGACTTGCTATTTTCCTCTTCTTCTTGTGTTCGTCTGCACGTGGAATGCTGGCTTCTGATCACGTCCTGCTCCCGGCTGGAGGCCGGTGACAGTGCACTGGGCGGAGACTGTCCAGCACTAGAATCCGACTGCCTACTTCCACTATGAGCTACAGTCGGTACGTGAGCGGTCTGATCTGGACGACTTGATAGCAGAAGGTCAACTAATCCACCAGCGGGCCTGGCAGAACGCTGCAAATTTCTATCCGTCGTATTTTCTACCAACAATCTTCTCCTGTTAAATGCTGCTTGTGTGCTGTGAATATCACAAGTCAGGTCGGTGGATGCGACTACAGCGCTATCGGTCGAAGTGCCACCGTGGATGGTACGAACTGGTCCATGACACTCCGTCAGATCACTGCCAGATGACGGAAACCTTTCTCCCGACAGCGGTGAATGTAGGCTTGGGACGCTGCCTGCTCGAGCTGTTTGAGTGTCAGTCGCATGTAACAGACCAGTATACTCTGACAGGCTGTGATGACTAGTCCTAACGGTAGTGCCTGAGGACCTCTCACACAGACGATCAGTGGACTCATTAACCGTGTCAGTGTCAGTGAGAACTGCAACCAACGGTACCTGGTGGGGCACAGCATCACTGACAGCTGTCACTGGAGGCTGGTCAGCAGTGAAGCTGCCGACGACTGGACGTGAGGGAGGCTCAGGATCAATTGTTATAACAGGCACGTTACTAGCTGATGGCAGAGACGCAACAGCACAAGTCGAGGGATACAAGAACTCAATTATTGGTCTGTCTACTGCTGACGTATCCAATTCCTGGCTTGACGATGGGCTGGAAACAGTTAGTGGAATACTCATCCACGCAGCGATCTGATCTCCACTTTCCACATCACTGGAATACAATGTCTGAGTCTGTGTTCCACATGTCTTCCGATCACTTGCAGTTTGTGTTTCAATGACGCGCATCTGTGGATAGGTCTGGGTTTCAATGGTTCGGCCAATGGATGACGACCGTGAAATGTGTCTGGCTGGCAACTGGTGCACCATGTATGGCAAAGACTGAGTCCTTGCTGGTATGCCATCGCGTGACCTGTTCTCAACTCCATGACTGCTCGTCATGCTTCGACGACTGTCATCATCGCCTGATTGTGGCACTTGTCTATAGGCACCAACGATCGACTGCTCGTTACTTAGAAAAGATTCATCTACTGGACGATCATCTACTGCATATGTACGACTCACACGACACCCAGCAGCAGCTGTACTTGCTAGAAGATGCACAGTCTCTGACTGCACCATCCGACCATTCTCAGCAGTTTCCGATTTATCACCATGCACAAAATGTTTGCCTGATCCGTCAGCGTGGAAAGTCAGCGGGTTTGTGTCTCCGGTATCGTTCAGATATTGTTGATGATTTTCATATGTTTGGGTTTCTGCCTGACTTCTTCTGGCGGAGGAAGATGACAACGAAGGCTGTTTGGCGTGACTTTCGTTCAAAGATTCGTTTGTCTGAACTGCAATCTCACTAAGACCGAAAGTTGCTAACGACGCATCATCTCTGTACAACGTCTGTGAACCAGCGTCAGTATGTTTAGACTCAGACTGGTACATAGCGGTGGGCAGCTGCTGATAGCCAGTCCAGACCGCAGAAGTAAACTCATCAGAAAAGCCGCCACTGTCGGCGTTCCGATGATGCAGACCAGTACACGAGACGGATCGCTGGGTCAGAGTCTGGCAGTTGTCGGTGTCCGTCGACAACAGACAACTATCAGACGACGACTCCGTCAACATGCCACACGTATGTGAGTCTACTGGCCTGTGCAGTCCAGCATCTTCACACAGATAGGACGACGGCTCTGACGAGAAGCGTACCATACCAGGGCGATTATCTCCGACCGCTTCCAGACTGCTGGCACCATGTCCAACAAACACGTACGTTATACTGTCCATAGACTGCGTCCTGTCCGCCTGGTCATCAATCGCGGCATGCTTCAGCGTGTCTCCGTGATTTCTGCATTCACTGGCCACAGTTGGCTGACGACGATCAGTCTCGAATGTCCTTCGACCAACGAACAAATCATTACAAATGTCAGCATCATCACACTGGGCTTTACCAGCAATTCTTACTGCTGGGTCACTACCAGGCCAAACTTCTCTCATGTTGTCTGCATCATTTCCTGGAACAGGTGACAAGTTACAGCACCGTGGTAAAAGAACGTTCTCAAACCGTTCAGACTCACCTCTGATCAGCTTAGCTTCGTCAGTCTCCGAATCACTGCCATCTACGGACGAACAGAATGGAAGATCTTTGAAGTTCGGCAGAAGGTCTTCAAACAGTGCACTTGTGCTACCCAACAGTTCCTGGTCACTCTTTGACAAGGTCGAGTTGGCAGCCGACATAGGCTGTGTCAGGCGTCTAGTCTGACGGCGGCGGCGGCAGCTTCTACGAGCAGATATGAAGCTCAGATCAGAATGCGACCGCACACGCCGACCGTCCGACTGAACGCTGGCAAAGTCGACGTGTTCCACTGACTTAGACCGAAACAGATCAATTCCAACGTTGTAGATCTGAGACCTGCCGGCTGGACGCCACACAGCGGGGAACTGTTGATGGGAAATATGTGAACTGGTTGCATCACGGTTAACTGTGATATGGTCGGGCATTCCGTTCGATAAGCCTTGTAGCATGTCAACGAGACTGTCATTAAACAGTGACGATGCATCACCCACTGTTGACTGTCGCCCTACAGCTTCCCTGTCAGTAGTCACACACTCGCCTCTCAATGGATCTTTATTATGATTTAGTTGGGTGTCCTTAGCCTGTGTACAAACGTCGGTGGTGTCGGTTATATCAGGCACACGATACGTTACAACTCCGTTGTGATTCTGAGCAGCTGCAGCACCAGTGACATATGTGCCACGAGGTGCTATCTCTGCATCATGTCTGCTCGGACCCCATGTCTCCTGTACAGCGGCTCTATCTTGTGGTTTGATTTCAATATCAAGGGCACTATGCCAGAAACTCTCTGGATACGGTTCAGTGACATCATCACGCAGCACCTGGTCTGGACCCGGCGTGAACGTGGGTCGCTGAGTGCCGACTGGCTGCAGACCGATCGAATGATACTCGAAGTCAGTGCGCCGACGACCGAGGCCCATAGCAGAGTGGCCGCTCGTGATAATTTCAACGTGAGGTGACTGCAGCGGCGGCGACTCAACAACGCCGCGCTGCTTCTCCGGCTCCACGTCAATTCCCAGCACCTCCGTGTCTGTCAGTTCTCTCTTCTTAGACTTCAAGCTTCCCGGACGTTGTTGTAGTTTGCCGTCAACAGATTTCAGTTGAACGGCCAAGCTGTCGGCGCACGCCGCAGACTGTAAAGCCCGGCTGGGTGGGCGACGAAGTCCTGTGCGATCTGAGGATGTCTGCATGCTACCCGCCCTTACACTTTCAGTACGTGACGGATGGGAGACTGCGAGCTGCGGCTGTATCGGACTGGATGTTTGTTCACAGCAGTACTCACCGTGATCCAACTTGTGTGCTGCGATGAGCTGATCACGGCCAGCACAAGCAGACTCGACGTTTGGAATCGGAGTCTTGTGACTACTCGTCAACACCTGCTGACAATTATCAACCACTGGTGGCACATCGACACTAGCACAAACATAACGGTCGTTTTCACTTGCTTGCTGGTCTAAACTTCCAGTCTGCTCCGCTGTGTGTACAGACATCATGCCATCATCGTTCACAAGAAGACTAGCCACACCAGTTCTCTGCATATCAGACACATTCGGGCGCGCAGACGCTACACATTTTATATGACTGACAGCAGTGTCTTTGACCTTTGGAGTTTCTTCACCAACATTCACATCTGCTGGATCATAAGAGGCTACTTTGAATGCATCGGTAGCAGTGGCTAAATGTTCAGAGCAGTTGTTACTCGCATTCAGAACAGAATCATTCATGGTCGGACAGCAATCGTCTCCGGATAAAGGATCAGACACCACAGCTCTCTCATTACTGACTGAACCTCTGTCAGCATCAGCATTTTCACCATTCTCACAGTTGTCTTCGTAGAAACCTGACGCTTCTCTGTCTGTCTTGTCCGCACTGTAGCCTCTGCTGGGTAATTCTATTTCACTTGTTGAAATTCCAACATCCTCATCGTGCCGACGACTAGTTAGCAGCAGCAATTCATAACTGCACTGTTCCCTGGTCACTGTCATGTCATGTTGCAAAAACGCTGGAACCATCAAGTCACCTGCATTTCTGTCCACCTCTCCGGTACCTTCAACCACTCCAGACGATCCGCCATTCAGAACTCCAGGAAGGTCAGACGGCTGGTAGAACCTTGCATCAGCGACAGATGCTGAGAATGGAGAGTTTCTATTGTTCTTACCAGCAGGTGATTCAACATGAACCTGGACGACACCGAAATCAACAGCAGAAGTAATACCAATGCTGCTTGCGTCTGGCATGTTTGAAGCATCATTTGTGTAACAATGTGACTTAGTGGTGTCAACTCGATCACATAAGAAAGTGCTGGTTGGTGAACTGCACTTTGCAGCATTCTGGACTTGCACACAACAACTCACTACTGCTGGCAAGCTGTGTTCAAAGCTGCTGTTTCTGGCTGCGAATAGAACGCCACCATCATCATCACCCTCCATCACCAGTACATGTTGAGAGTCAATCTTACACTGAGTGTTCTCCGACAGACCCAGCTCTGAACTGTTAACAACACTGCTCTCATCCATCAGTACAGGGCGTATGCTGATGATACGTCCACCAATAATCTGCTGATCCTTTGCTGCCGCATCAGCAGAAATAACTGCTTCAGGTGTGTCGAGAGCCGGCGTAGCCGTGACGTTTACCAGTTGCTGCTGATGACAAGAAACACTATCTTTGTCCAATGCATCAGATGACATGGTGGGTCCACTAACAGCAGAACTGTGTTGACGTTCTGTTATCACTTCAGCGTCAACTGTAGCCTGTATGGTGGCATGTCCAACACCATTCACTTGCTGTAAGTGTACGTCATCGGTAATTTCTTGGGCAAACCCATGGTGCTGTTTGGTGTTGCCTTCTAACAAACTTGTTACAATATCTTCAGGAATATGTAACAATGCAGTACCGCTAACTTCGTCAAAAACTGTCTCCTGTTCTGGTGGCCCAGTGATTACTGACGACCCCAGCACAACTGGCCATTCCTGCCTTGTATTGCCTTCCTTGGCCATTTCATCATATCCTTCACTTCTGTCCTGGTTATGAAGCACACTGGTTAAGCTGCCGCTGCTTTCTTCATCCACCAATGAGTCGACTGTTTTGTTAAGTTGACCAGCCTGGCCCGCCTGCAGTATTGTACCACTGGAAGTGCCTGCTTCTTTAGCAGTGCGTAACGTTGCAGTTCTATGCACATGATCGGCAATCGTACTGTCTGATCTCTGACTAAGCAGTTGTTCCGTATCACTGTTGGTGTCTTTCACCTCCAGCAGTGACACATGTCCAAGAATCTCTTGACGTAAACTGCCACTTCTATCACAAAATGCTTCATTACCCACCACAACATCATCACGCCAAGTGGTATTAGACAACTCTCCTGAGAGAGAATTTGTAGTCTCAAACAGCTGAATTTCAGTGTGTAATGGAGTACTGACGGGTTCTGCAGTTTGAGGCTGTACCGAGGACAGTAATGTTGGCTGCTGACAAAACAATGCTGCAGACATATCAGACTCATCGACCTCACAAGCACCTGCAGACGCGGCAATTTCTAGCTGCTGAGGACTGATGTTATTGTCTAAGCATTTACTGGCAAGCAGCTGATGAATCTGGATTGTCTCATCAGCACCTGGAGGATGCTCAAGTGATTCCATGACACTGATCAATGCAGTCTCACCTACATCACCCCCAACACGAGCAACACGTGCTACAACAGAAGATACCACAACTGGAGTGACTTGGTTTGGTTCATCATCACTCTGAGACTGCAGCTGCTGGCCAATATCAGTCTCTTTGTCATCTGATGCAGCACAGCGCCATGCATCTGTTGTAATATCAGAGATGTTCTTTGCTAACTGTAGTACAACTGCTCTATCTACAGTACCAGAGACTAAACTGTCAGAATCAGTGTAACTAACGGCGGCTTGCAGACTAGCACAAGACTCGGAGACTGTTGTTGTGTCGGCTTCTGCACTCATTCTCCAACTCTCAGAATTATCCATCGCAGCTGCTTCATCAACAACCTTACGACCATCTTCGTCAAGTGCAGCAATGCACTGACGGTTAGTAACAGAATTCAGATCAACAGAACCCGACCCACCACCGTCACAGAACACTTCATCATCGGACTGCCTGTGCAAAGCATCTGCGAACTCTAGAGCAAACAGAGGTAATTCATAACTCTCACGACACAATGCCGTTGGCTCTGATAATATCGCTTGTAGCTCTGACCTAGGATCTGCTGGCATATCAACCGCAGCACTAATTACAGGCAGCACTTTACTTCCTTGAACTGCAATACAGGCTTCAGACTCAGCACTTACGGATTCAGCTCTGTCTGCAGCATTATTCACAACGCTTGGAGTTTCCTTGTTTGTGCACCGCACTGCGCCAGCTTCATAAGTATCAGCAGCATTGTCAAAGTGAAAAAATTTCTGTCTCAGCTGACGTACTTCTGCCATCCAAGTGCTTTCATCGGTGATGTTTGAGATCTCCTCAACAACTTCACAGCCGCAAGCATCAGTTGCTACCTGGTCACCATCAACAATATTTCGACAATCAGAATCTACATCTGGACTTCCTTCTGGCAATAAGGAGACAAAATGAACTGGTATGTCCTTGTGCTTCTTACCTACACATTTCTGATCATTCTCTGTAACAGTCACCTTCTCAGCAACATCATCAGTATCTGCGTGATCAACGTTCTTATCAAACGCATTACTTCCAGTGGCGGAATCACCACATGCATCGTTAGTTACAGTAACTCTACGAGCGTCTTCAGCACTTCCTAGTCTACTCGGTAGTTCTGTAAATTCAGTTTGCTTTGCAGTAACTGCATTGCCATTCGCTGGCTTGTGCTGAGAAGCAGTGGAGTGCCAGTGTTCATCATAAATGTCACCAGTTGCTGGAGAGAGCATGCTTTCCGCTACAGCAATGGTGCTTCCACTATCTACTACAGCAGTATACTTCACCGCCTCATGCTTGCACGTGCTCGCAACCTGAATACAGCTTGTAGCAGCGTGTTCAGTATCATCAGCAGCATCACAGATCACTGCTGACTGTTCTTCTCTACTGTCACCAGTACCATTTACAGTACATTTCTCACTGCCTAAACTCGTAATGTCTGCACCTTCTTCTGACTTCAGCATGTTCAAGCCAGACGTACCTGCTGCATGACCTGACACACTGTCAGCCCCACGACTGACATCAGTGCTTGGTAGTCTCAGCAATACAGTGTCAGTGTCGATAAGACTGAAATCAAAGCTTGCTGCACTCTTATTGCCATCAGTCCCTGTTGGTTTACCAGCTGCTGAACTACTAGCTGTTTGGTCCGACACTGTAACAGCAGACTCAGTGTCATTAACTTTGCCAGTCCAGTGAGCACAGGAAGCAGCAGCTACAGGACCATTCAATAATGTAGTCGTCACTTCAGTCACGTTTACAGCAGCTGTTAACACATCTGTATCGACATTGCAAGTGTTAACAACTACAGCAGCTGAGCTGGTGTCCGCAGACTGGTGACTAACTGCCAGCGTCTGCTCCACTGCATCCGAGTAAGCAACAACGTCACGGTCACATACATACTCGTCCTCCAAGCCATTTGTTAATTCAACCGCTGTTTCTGGTTCAGGTGCACTGAGAGTTTCGGTGACATCTGACTCGCCGGAGTCAATAGCAGTTGGCACAACACAGCCAGCAGCAGCATCACTGTCGATATGTAGCCTGGCTACAGCTAAGCCCTTGTCATCCCTAGCTGACCGCCAATCACTTGCATGTTCAGCTAGTAAACCGTCCACACAGCCGACTGCTGCATCAAATGTGTGAATGTTTGATGCAGAATCTGCAATGTTGATAGCAGGAACTATGGCTGTGTCAGCTGAAGCAGACATCGCTATATCTCCAGTCATGCCAGCATGTGCCATGGTGCCATTATGAGCATTATCAGCAACAGCTACCGTGTCAGCATCAGTTCTTCCCAACTCTTCTTGAATGTGAACACTCATCAAACTGTCTGGGAACACTAATGCATGATCCACAATAGCAACAAGTGAATCATCAACTGCACTTGTACGCTGATCTTGCTGTACTTTAGCTGATCTCGCTGCGCACTGACAACTCTCTGCCACACTGGACGCTGGCTGATTCAGCTGTTGTATCACACCGCCATCCTCATTCAGCATCACAAAACTATCAAAATCCGAACTCTCTGTAACTGCACTATGATTAATTCCTTCAAATGCAGCCGAAAGATAAACCGTACTTATTTCATGTCCATCACAGACAGTGCCATGAGACTCGGGAAATCTTAACAACTCATCATCAGTCGTGCTACCATCAGAAAGGCCTGCAACTTGAAACTCAGCCACACGTTCTTCATGTTGACTCGACACAATAGGTTTCAGATCGTCTTGGTGATCTGCAACTGGTGTCTGTGGTGAAAGTTCTTGTGCTGCATCATTCTGCCAAGTGTTAATATGCTCAGCAAGGGAGCGAGCTTGCTCACCAACAGCATTTGTGATGAAATTCTCATTACCTGTGTCATCAACAACATCAACGTCAGCTAAATCACACAGTGTCTGCACTGCTGCAGCGGATGCAGCTAGTGACCCTGCAAATCCATCTATCCCAGCAAAGTCATTCTCTTCAGTATTCTTATCTCCTATCACCATCGCCGACATCACTGAACCTCCAGACACAGACTTGGTATTGGCCACTACACTGTCCAATGCAACACAGTCCCCTGAAACAGCCTTCATGCTCAACTCTGGGACAATTTCCTTTCTACCGTCTTCTAGTTTTTCATCCACAGCTTTATGCTGGTCATGGTTATTACTCAAACTCAACCCAGAACTACTTGCACGACAACAGAAAGCCTGCCCAACAGTTTCATCTGGTACAGAACAGTCAGCAAGAATCTCAGCAGTACTTGGGCCTGAGACACTAAGTCCACCTGAGCTGCCACTGTTGCTTCGATGTTCTGAAATATCCTGGTGCAGTTTACGATCCAAATTCGCCAATTGAGACACTGCTTCACTATGAAGTACTGCATTAATACCAGACAGTACAGTACTAACTGCTATGTTAGTGTCACAGCTGTCAAGAACGGCTGAGGTCATCTGTTCAATCGCCACTATTTGCCTTCCACTGTCATCATCTCCACTTGCTGCTAGATGGCCAAGCTCAGCAATCACACAATCTATGTTGCTGATATTCTCCAAAGCATCGGTCAACGTTTCACTCTCAAATCTACTGGATGCTAGACTGGTCTGGTCTTTAAGTGGTCCTTCTGTACGATCAACTGAAACTGATAGAACGCCATGCAAGTGATCAGCAACAAGTGAATGTTGACCAGGTGTCTGAGTGACTGATGCAGGTAAGTTGTCAGCTGGAATTACCTGCTGTTCATCATGAGGTGCACCATTCTGCACAATCTCTTCTGAACTCTCGTTGTTTTCACAGCTATCCACCTTAACAGAAACACGTGACTCGCTCGATCGCTCCAGATAACTGCCAGCTATTTCCACAGGACGATCACCACCACGCTCACACAACTCAGCATCCATATCTGCATCTAAGTCATTGTCTCTACCACTTTCACCATTCACACTGTCTACACTGATACTGTGAAAACCTCTCGCATTCACTGTTGCACCTCCTTCGATCATTCCTGGCACATGAGTATCAGAATGGACGTTTTCATCATTGCCGGAGTTCTCAAATAACAAACCAGTGCCACCGTTGGATCTCGGAATTTCTTCATCAGCTTGTGACACAGACGACACATCATGTGACATATTGTTCTTCGACAACTGCTGATCAGCTACCACACTCGCATACACTTTTGAGACTAGCAAAGATGTGTCAGCCAACTCAGACACTGTACTGCTACAATGCTCTACACAAGAAGCTTCTCCATAGCTTCTATTCACAGCTGAAGATTCTCCTGTCTCAGTATTATCTACCTCATCTTCACCTGCTGCTGGCTTGCTTCTGCTGTCCTCTGATCTAAACACTGTTTCGCTGCTACTCTCAGAGTCAGGCGCTAATTGGTCTGGAAGTCGATGATGAGCCTCTAATGACATTCTGTCACTGAAACTATGAGCATGCACGACGTCAGCTAAAGTACGGTCAGCCTTGGTTTCAGTCCACATCTCAACATGAGCTCTTCCTGCAACATTCAACGACTGATCAGCAATCTCTGAAGCCGTCAGATGCCTGTGCTCCCATCTCACGCCACTAGAAATCGACATCTTGTTCTCCTCACCACTATCATCAGCTACATATTTGTCATCGAGCACGTTACCAGATTCTACCAAACTAACTGACTGAGTTCTGAAGCTTGTGCTCTCTTCTCTTGCATCTTTCACGTCTGCAACTGACGGCTGTGATACCGTATGAGGCCTAAGCTGTAGCCGACAATCAACAACTGTGTCCACATCACGTGCTTCGTCACTACTACTGGCAAAGAACTGCTGAGCCTTGCTGACGATGTCAACATCACTGTGAGGAAGTACCGTGGTATATTCAGCAAGGCATGTGTCAGTATCTGCCCAGTCATCAGTTTCTCTTAATCCAACTACACTGTGAAACTTGTAAGCTTGTTGCACGTCAGGTGCAGCACTATGAACAGAATCGCTGATCCCACTCAGACACACATCGTGGTTTGCTTCACTGGCTCTGCACTCGGACATTTGGACATCATTAGAATCAATATCTTGAGCACTAACGTCCACATCTGATGCAAGTTTATAGTCATCACTGCCTGGGATGCTCTGTGTCACAGCTTGTCCAACATATGCACTGACTCCTGACTGTTGTCTACCTTGTCCACTGGTTGCCTCATTCTTTGACGCACTGCTGCCATTCCTCCACTGTCTGCATGCAGTCAGATGACCTTCTTCATGTGCAGTTAACAATGAACTGACACTGCTACATCCTCCTGCAACTTCTGCAATCATTTCCGGTTCACAACAGTCAACGGTTGCAAAGCACAGAATCTGTGGTCCAATGTGTACTAAAGAATCATTCTGAGTCTCGGTGACATCAATGCTAGCACATTCAACAGGAAGATGGCTACTACTAGCATCAAATGGCTGCAGCTGCTTCACGCTAACTGCATTATATGGTTCTTGCACAACTTCTGTTCCAACACACCAATCCTCTGTATTTTCCGCACGACCAGCAACGGACTCTTTCCCAACTGATCCGGGTAAGTTTTCTGTCTGTGTCCTGTTGCAGTGTGTGCCTGCTACAGCTGTTAAAGAAGCTAGCAAATCATCCTTGGATACCTTTCCATCCGATGGTAAACCCACTTCGGAACATTCTTGAACATGCAACAGATCTCTGACAAGGACGTCTGGATGGTGACGATGTGCTTCCTGCTTCAACTGATCGTGTGACAGCCATCCAGGTGCTATGATATTGTCCTCCATCTCAACCTCAGGTTGCAGATCTGACCTGCCATAAGTAGGATCAACTGCTATATGGCTGTGACTAGTGATACATGGCAAACTCTGCTTCTCACTGTTATAATCTTCATGTAGCACAGTGGCATATGGTTTTCTCTCCTGTTCTAAACAGGACACTGTGGGGAGACGTTCTGCAGAACTTGCCTTGCAAGTTTCACTCTGACTGCCGCCTGGACTAGCACAGACTTCACATTCGGGTTCTGAACTCACAGAAAATACCACTACATCTGCGCCATGAAAATTCTCATCACCTACATTCTCATTACTGGCTGATGACCATGTCACTGGGTCCAGAGAAACATCACCTGTTTCATGTAGGTCAGTGTCGCCACTGTGGTTCTGTCGCTCCCATGATGCGCTTTCCAATGGTTGCTGCACGGGTGGAATAGCTTCAGCAGAAACTGGTCTCAGTCTTAGCAAGTCTGTCGTTGTAAAACTGCCACAGTCAATTCTACCTTCCTGCTGACTGTCAGGCAATGAGATATCTGCATTGTTATCACTGTCACATGACCACAAATGCAACTGTGATAATGACACGCTTGTTGCTCTGTCACCAGAAGTTAATGGCGCAAGACCAGTTTGACACTGGCTAGAACCGCAATGTCGTGGACGTAGAACAGGTGAATGGAAACCACCGTCATCTGCTGGCTTACAGTTGCCGCAGTGAATGGCAGACTTAGCTGATGGCTTACCTTCCCGCAGGTTATGACCATTCATTGGCATGAAATCCTCCGCCCTCACAGTTGCTTGATTTGTTGCTCCAATGACTTCATCAACCGAACCATTCTTAATGCCCACAGCAGGCGCACTCTCAATGCCAGGCTGTAGAGAATCCTCGGCATTACTTTCACACTCAATGCATCCATCTATCACTTCATCAAATCTGTCGGGCAAAGACACCGCTGAAGAATCGTCTCTCTGCATACACTGCTCTTCAGTATTCTGACTGCCTTCAACATCTGAGTTGATAGCAACATGGCCAGCCAAATGCACGTCCAAACTATGTTTGCTGCACGTATCAGCTTCAACTCGGGCAGTTTCTACAAATGCATCGTCGCCAACTGCCAGGTCAGTACTACCATCTGAAGCACAAGTGTCCTGCATCTGAAGGTTCGGCTGACACGACACGCTCGGACAGACAGAACTGTGACCACGTGGTCCATCAACTCGAAGCACTTCAGCTGAATCATTACTCAAATCTTTCCCTTGCTGCATACCGTGACAGAGTTCGTCAGTATTAGATAATATAGACTCGGACACTGCAACCATTTTAGGTGAGCTGCAGCCACATGAAATCACATCAGACACGGCTGCACTAGTTGCTGTCTCCTGACGAAGAGAAGTACAATCAGTTGATACATCTGACGCTATGCCACTGAACGGCAACAACTCAGGACGACAATAGGCAACAGCATCTGTATTGAATTCGCCATGCTTAGAGCAAGGCACACACCTCTCTTCAGTTGAAGAAATGCTCAAAACGGTGTAATCACTGGCTTGCTCAGTCAACACCAGGACGTCGTGGGGACGTGACATTAGCGCAGTTGACATGGGCATCCAACTCTGACAAGATGCAGGTGCGTCAACGACCAGGGTCTCGGACTGCACAAGATTACCTGTGAACTTCAGGCTCACAGCACATTCCGTGACCGAAAGAATCCGTTCTGAATCTACTAGTGTAGGACTGGTAGCCTCCAGGGGTTGACCGGCATCTTCACTTTGCCGTGCAGCGTCTGTCACATCATTTACGTCAGTTGATGAGTCAATGTTGGAACATCCAGACTGCATACTGAACGACACTGGTTCTGCTTCTGTTGAAGCATCCTCTGAAGAACCACCACCTAATGGCACCGAAGTTGGAATGAAGCTTACGGAGGCACTGCCCTGGTCAGATGGCCTCTCGCTCCTGCCCGCATGCTGCCTACATACTGCATCACTGTTATCTTCGTTCGACGATGAAGAACTCGAAATATCTGCAGACGAAGCAGCATAGTCATCAGAACTCAGCGGAAGATCATCGGGTTCAGGCTCGGTCATATCATGCACTGGAAGAACTCGACGCTTCCTTCGCTTCACTGATGCCATCGTCAAACCAGCGCCTACAACACATGACAGTTATGATAATCATTTTTCACGTTAACATGACTTAGCTGTAGAGACAGGGGAGCTTACAACACATAGGTGGCAAAAAAATCAGTTGTCAGAACATAAGATACTGAAGAAGTAAAAGTTTCAGCTTCTGCTAGAACTAAGCAAATACCGCTCTTACAGCAAGTGGCAGAGCGTTCCAACTTCCATTCATCATTCATTCATTTCTTTATTGCCAACAAATGTCAAAACGCATTCGCTGTTACATATGACTAAACATATTACGATTATGTTACTGGGTAAGTAAGTAATAATATTAATAAGAAATACACATCAGGCGTACATGCATACATAGAAAGAACAGTTTGCAAATAATAAAGTACAATGTAACACACACTAATTTAACGGAAATATTGAGTTATCTAGCATAAAGTAAGTGCAGCCGCCATTGGAAACTTGTGGTCGGTCATCAGATCATCAGCCATTAAAATAAATAATAAAAAGCACAATAGCAACACTACCTAAATGCTTATCAAAATACGATCAGCCACATTTCTGACAAACAGACTGTCAAACAGACAATGAGTAACTTACTCTGATGAGTAACTTACTTAAGTGGTTAAAGAAGTGGGAGTGGAGTGCAAGAGGACTCAGGATCAGACACCAAAAACGCCAAGAACCCTCATTAATGTCTATTTCCCTGTCCAGACAACTACTGGGTCTGGGGCAGCATCGTAAACTCCCCAGAAAGGTCTGGGTAAGCTAGAAGCATATTTGGCACATTTTAAGTTAAGCATCACATAACACTTCTGGTGAAAGGCAATCCGACATTTTCACAGATCATTATTATGACACTAATGAATCAACAATTCTGTGAACTACAGAAGCTGACTGACTGGTGCTAAACATCAAGCGCATTAAATGCTTGTGGTCTCATTAGTATCCAGTAATTTTAAGTGACGTGGAGTAAAACAGAACAGTCCCAACACTGGGATTTTAGATGGAACCACCATTATAGCAGAAAGCTCAGCTCACCTAGACACCTCACTTTAGGATATTAACCAATGCCTATCATTAATGTTCCAAGCAACATCACTGCTGGCTAGCTACTGAAGCAAATGAGTAGTCTCTATAGCGCATAACGTTAGAAAATAACCTCTAATGCGCCAGTCGCACTAGTAAAAGCTATAATAAACAAAATGCTTTACAAACGACAGCTGTACATTTGCCGAAGCTGAACAATCACAATTAACCTATATGCAATCAGCAACAATACTCATATATGAAACCGTGAAACTGACTGCAACCTTCAGTAATGTCAGACTCCGTTGTACTTTTTCCAAGAGTACGTAACATTTCGGCACGGCGACATCTTGTATCCTTTTTGCTACCGAATGCCAGCTTCCCTTCAGTTGTTTCTCTTGATGATGAATTGGTCAAATTACTGCACTTCCTGCAAACATTTTCACTGCCAACTGAATGTGCACTCCTAATAGAAACACTGCACAAAGTTACTCAACTGTAGCAAATAGTGAGTGACAAGAAAGAAGCAACACAATGACCACTTTGTCATTTAACTTCTGCCAGATACACACAAGCGCACATCATTTTTACAGCTCAAAACTAACAAGTTTTTCACACTGTGTGAATTACCGGGGTTCGGAAGGGTTGTTTTCCTGATTCCCAACGCACTGTCAGATTACGCATTATGGAGGTCGGTTATATACAGCACACTACGATTTACATCACGATTCTGAACTGACTCCAGGAGCCAAAAAATTGCCCCACCCAATTCAAACAGTAACTTTCACTTTCAGCTAGTAATAATGGCTAGATTTAACATAAGCATTTTACCTGGCAGCGAAAGCAGAAGTGCTGTCATCAGTCAGGTGATGAGTTCCGGTCTCTGCTGCTGTACAAGCCCTCAACACAGGTGCTATCCGTGGATTAGGTGCTGCCAGAACCCCAGTCTGCTCATATGCTTCCTCATCACCAGAACACAATACAGACTGTTCTTCTGGCTCAACAATGTCCTGGCTGACAAGACCATGGAGAGACGTTTCATTGGGTTCGTAGTCTCTCATCTCAGTCTGACATGTCGCCGTGCTTACTGGAGATGCAATGTCGGTGCTGCATGGCAACAGAACCGCAGTCGGCTTCTGACCGAGTTCCTTCACTGCACTGCGGCTCGACGCATCTTCTGCCAACGAATCTTCTGAAAAACTACCATCGTCATCGAAGTTCGTACGCTCTGAGAATTCTGGTTGGAAAAAAGGGAGAAAACACTGATAATCATACGCCGGTCCAACTATGCCTCCACGATCAAGTCCTGCTGCTTGGTAGGAGATGTTCTTCCTACCGTTCAAAGAATCATCGGAAAACATTACGTCATCGTCGCAGCCCTTCATGGTCTCCAACTTCTTCACATCATAAGGCACTGCAAATACACCAGTCCACTGGTCTCTCCAATCAGCATCGGTGGATATGTTCCAACTCATAACGTTACCACTAACACCAGTATCAGCTGCTGCACTCTCTGTCCGCTCTTCGGCCACACGCAAATCGTGACAATCTTCACTACTCTCGACAACTTTCGGCTTCGGCAGAAATATTTCCACCGGAATATCGTCAGACTTTTTTCTCTTGCCCTTTTCTGCTGTCAGCTTCAATCGCTTACGGAAACTGCGGAAAGACTCTCTCATCTTAGCAGGCATCGTAGACTTCTCTTGTGCACTGGAAGCAGGCTTGTTTTTCTTCTCAGCAGAATCAGATGGCGATCTGCCTTTAGACGCGCTTAAGCGTATTTTTGACACACCACTGACAGGCTGCTTTGATTTACTTTTGGACTGGTCAATGGTGGGCTTTTTGCCACTATTCGCATCCGATTGAACCTTTGCTTTACCCACACATTTGGAATGCTTGTTGCATGCTACTCCAGCGTCTGCCGGCGGGTGAGAAATTTCTGACTGATGTGATGACACCGGTGTTTGCTTCTTACCAGACACTGACTTGGCGTCATGTCGACGTGTGAGACTGGTAAGCGTCGCACCAATCTTCTGCAATATGCTCGGCCCTGGTTTTCGCAAAGACTCCGGTACATCAGACTGCTTCGAAGCTCTCTCTTTCTGCTTCACGACTGAGTTCATATCAGAAGAGACGGACGAGTCCAACCGACCAGCTTCAGGACTTGAAGGCAGTCCACTGTCAGTGATGACCACATCTTGCTTACTTCCCGGCACACGTCTGATTGAAGCAGCGGTATTCTGTCCAGAAAGGTGTGCCTCGTCCAATGACCACCGATCTCTGTTATTACTGGACGCAAACTGATGACGTCGTATATCCACCGCGCTGACGGACAATCGACCAGACAGAGGAGATTCTTCTCGTTCTTCATGAATTGACTCTGGTACACTAACCAGACTCAGATTGCTCAGTTGACAAGTTCGTGGGCTGGGGGAACGAGCTAGCCGATGTAGCAGTACTGAGCGGGTTTCATCACTCAGCGAGGAACTCGATGCTTCATCCGATAGTCGAGGTGCAGAAGCTGACCTACTCTTTATGTGTACATCATCAGACAGTAATCTCCACGACACAGGCAACTCTGGCAAGAAGCCCAAGTTAGACGAACTTTCTGGTACTGCTTTCTGATCAATCTTGCCAGCTTGTGTAAGCATTCCCCTGC
>Ga0056124_1000214_pt1 | contig 19275 bp, 11 predicted proteins | sample WorMetHEROISLAND_2_FD_70069 | JGI IMG/M metagenome (GOLD analysis project Ga0056124, IMG submission 70069) | Marine gutless worms symbiont microbial communities from Max Planck institute for Marine Microbiology, Germany - Olavius sp. 4 HERON ISLAND | ecosystem: Host-associated > Annelida >... | reverse complement strand
TCATACCGCTAAAGCGGGATGAGTAGGCCTTCCTAATCCCCGCAATACCGCTATAGCGGGATGATAAGCGGGGACTTATCCCCGCACATCCCGCAATAGCGGCACAACTATTGCGCATCTACTTACTTACTTTTCGATTATATCGATAAATATTCTTTGCTGTGGGTGTGGTTACTCATGTTTGTTGTGTATAGTCTTCGGGCAAAATTTATGCAAAAATGCCTAAAAGACAGTGTAAAAAGCAATCAGCTGTTGCAGTAAAGAAATTTTATAAGCCACAAGAAGTGAGGGTTATGGTGTTAGAAGAAGATAGTGACAGCAGTGAGAGTTTGATTACTGCAGATGACGACACTGCGGACATGACGGAGACGGAAAGTGAAAGTGCAACTGATACTGACGCTCCATCCACTTCGACTTCTGTTCCGAATAGTGGTGCATGTCAGTGGAATAAAACTGTAGATGACAGTTCATTAGACCCATCTTTCAGTCCTACTGATACTGTTGGCATCAGAAACGCCAGCCATCTCACTGCTGACACTGTGGCTGTGGATTTTTTATCGTTATTTTGGGGAGATGACATCTGGCAGATTCTGGTTGACATGACTAATCTGCGAGCAGCCCAAACTTTATTAGACACTCCAACAGACTACTATGCGCGAAAGTGGACTGACATAGATGTTCCAGAAATGAAGGCATTTTTCGGTGTCCGAATTTCCATGGAATGTGCAGTGGTGAAACGCCGATATGAGCATTATTTTAGTGATAAGCCAGGATTTTTGTTCTCAACCCCAGGATACAGGAGAGTGATTCAGCGTGATCGATTTATGGCGATTTGGAAATTTTTGCATGCCGTCAATGAAAAGGACAATAATGTGAACAAATCTGATAAAGTGTACAAAGTTCGGCCTGTGCTGAATCACATTGTACAAAAATTTCAGCATTTTTATGTCCCGTCACAGGATATGTCCTTGGATGAAGGCATGATTCCTGCGAAAAATCGCCTCGGCATAAAGCAGTATGTGAAGTCGAAGCCGATCAAATGGGGAATAAAGACTTTTTTGCTGTGCGAAAGTAGCACAGGCTATATCTACAACCTTGAAGTGTATACGGGCAAATCTGATGGATTTTTTTTACCTGAACTTGGTGCATGTGGAAGTGTTGTTGCCAGGTTGTCATCAGTCATAGAAAATCAGAACTATCGCCTATACATGGATCGTTTCTATAATTCACCAGCTCTGTGCACTTACCTGAAGTCAAAAGGACTTGATGCATGTGGGACTATCCAGGTAAACAGAAGGGAGTTTCCAAAGCAGTTGATTCGTTCGAAGAAGCAACTGAAACGTGGTGAATCGGATTTTCTCTGTCGTGATAATGTTAGCATCACTGTGTGGTGTGATCGATCACCAGTATATTTTGTCTCCACATTTCATGACCCAAGACAGCAATCGACAGTTACTCGCAAGAACAAAGATGGTTCAACAATGCAGGTGACTTGTCCCCAGTTGGTGAAGGATTATACACGCAACATGGGAGGATGTGACTTGAACGATCAGATGTCAAAGATTTATCGCAGCCGGAAACATTACAGATGGCCTCGCCGCCTCATGATGAAGTCGATTTTCTGGTGTATGTACAATGCATACATTCTGGAGAAGATCATCAAGCCAGCAGCACCACGAGGCAAGCGTGCAAGAACATTCTACGACTTTGTCGATGACATCTGCATCCAACTTGTGGGCGACTTCCGAAACCCGACGCTGATGCGCACTTCAGTGAATTCTGGTGAACGTCGATTGGCAAACGTTGGCATTCATCATCCAGAACGACCGACTGAAGCCACACGTAACAACACGTGCATTGTGTGCCGAGAGAAGAGAAGACACTTTGCTCGTTCTCACCCGGATGTGAGGAATTGTGACAATCCTCACAAGATGACGAAGACAGTTTTCCATTGCAGTGAATGTCGTGTGTATCTCTGCATCCGTCAAGACGCTACATGTTGGAAGGACTACCATATGAAGAAAGAGTTCTGGAGATAGATGTAGACAATTAGACAGTTTACTGTAATGAAAACTGTAGAGAGACAGGTGTAGAAAATCAGACAGTTTACTGTAATGAAAACTGTGTCCATCGTAGACATATTGATATGGTATGTTTTTATTACTAAAAGTCTCATGAAATCATTGTTGTGACAGTGTGTGTAAATGCATTAGCCATTGCATAGATAGCATCTGTCTGCACAGAAGTAACCAAAGCAGTAATTTGTCATCATCATTTATTTGTGCACAATGAACAATATTTGCAACATGTCTTTGCATACAGAAACAATACCGATAACTACTCTTAGTCAAGCACATGATGCAAATAGGCCCTAGGCCTACATGTCAACTGGAAGTGTTGCAATGAGGTGCAATAAGGCATGCAAACACAGTGTATCCGCCCAAAAATGGTATATAGTGGTAAACTACCTCAAATTTCTCACTTTAGATAAGGTAGCAATTTTGACCAGGGGGCGTGGGGAGAGGGTTCGGCTAATGAGGGGCCGGGGGTCCAAAGGGTTAAACTAACCAATCGAAAATAAGTACAGTCGTTATAAATTGGACAATGTTAAATCCAGAGTCAGCTAAAAAGAAACAAAATGCATTAGCCACAAGGGTGTTCTCCAGTTTTACAGGGAGATGATTCATCCCCTACTATTTCACTAAAAAATCCCAAGTAAAAAACCGCTCCACTATTTTACTTTAAAAAATCCACATAAAAAACGCTGAGACGGCAAATTGTGTGCAAAACATTTTTTTAGTAAAGGATACAATTTGTTTCTGTGTTTCTCTGTCTAGAATTTTATTTTACGATAGTTTCTGCAGCTAATAAATACGTACTCACCGTAATTTTCAACGTGTCATAATAATTTCATTGCATTTTAGTACACATTACAGTTTAAAAAAAGCACAAAAACATGCAAAATTTCGAACAAGATGAGTTCCAAATGTCCCCTCAGTTCTTCTTCCACGACCACAGTCGGTACGTCATTGCTTAGCTACTACAACTGCACTTGGAGTCAAACAGAAAAGATGCAACAATAGGTCACACAACACGCACAAGAAAATGATGCAACGACCAGCGGAATGTATTTTTGCCAACGGCTGAAATCAGTTCACCAAATATCCACAGGTCACTGAGTAAGCTCAGATTAAAACCCTAAAATCAGGAACTAATAAGCTATATTAAATCATCAAAATAGAACATTGATATAGTAACTTCACGACGATTTGGCAACCACTTTGAAACGTCAGCAAACTAGTAAGTAAAGGCAGCATTCCGATGAATTCACACAGCTCAGTTACAGGTCATATCTACAAACAGTACGGCGGCGTAGGGGTGCGGCCGGCTACTAGTGGCTATTTTGGCGCGACGTGGAGCGATGACATCATGAAGCTCACAGCAAGGACCGGATCATCAAACCAATGCACCGTGTCCCTACGCATCATCCAAGCTGGTCTGATGCGATGGTGCAGCTGAGCACCTCGTGTCATTGATGTCGTCATCATCGTACCGGCACCGGCCGCCATCTTTGTCTTGCTGGCCAGACGCTTCTGATCCAGGTCATGCTTGCGCAGCGTCAGGGCATAGACGCTCTGAAGCCGGTCGACAATCACCTTCCTCACAACGATTGCCTGACAAAGACACAGTGCTTGTTGTCGACAGACTGTTACCTCTGCCAAGTGAACGGCGCAGGAGATTATGTTTTCATTGCATGTGTGTGTGTGTGCGTGGCTGTGTGCAGCAGCACGTCCTCATGATAACAATGACGTCATTAGGTTACCCAGTGTCTGTGACGTCACCAGCAGCAACGATTACAGTGAGAGTGGTGAGCGTTATAGTTATTGCTAATATTAACAAGAATTTTAGTTGATTATTTTTTTGTTAGCAAACAAATTTCACAAAAACGTGTTTAAATTACTATTTTGCAAAAATTCACTTGGTGGAGATATGCACTCTCACAAGCACCTTCTAGTTTACTTCGCATGTTACTTAAACAAGAAAAAAATAACAAAAATAAATCTACAAAAAATAAGTAAAAAATAAATAAATCTACAAATAAAAAAATAAAATAAAAAATTAGGGGTCACGCAAACCTGGCCATGCCCCATTTTCGTAATAATTTTCAAGGGGTTATGTCCGCATTGTGCCTGTAAACAAATTTGAAGTCCACAGCTTTAACAGTTCTGGAGCCACCTGCGGGTGATGTAATGACAATGCAATGATGTGAGTATCATTATGACGTCGCGCCACTGCGCACAGACAGACGGAATGACAGACAGACATCGAGTGAATGCTTAATCTCCGCAGTTCACTACGTTCACTTGGCACAGATAATAATCACTATGTCCAAAAGCAGCAGATACAGACTACAACAAAAACATACTACTGGATACTATAAAACTGAACACAAGGTGCTATAAAAACTGAAGAAACAACTAATCCAAAATACTAAAAAAAATAACAAAAACAGAACTTGCCTGTCGCCGCTGATCGTCAAATCCCATGATGCCGAGCAGCATGCAAGTATTGGTGAAGATGCTGGTTGCTTTGTCGCGGTAAATCTGCAGAAGTTCAACGAGCGTGTCGACCGAGTTCTCAGCCTCATACACTGCAGCCGCCGTCCTTTCATACTGAACCAACATACACGTCCAACAGTTCTTAATTAATTCCTCAAAGTCATATGATACCAACATAATGTTCTGACACAGCTGAAACAAATTAGCATGCAGACGTGCAATTCATTCATTACTTTAAATGGAGATTATATGCGAAAATCGCCGCAATTTTAATAAACGGCACTGACGTTTCTAATTACCAATCCCACTTCATACGCAACCGGAAGTTGCACATGTGTGTGGTGACTGTGGTCAAGTTTTCAAGAATAATAATTGATAATAATAGACAAAACTTTACATTTACGCCATTTATTTATTTAAATTATCATCAGCAGTAATTCAGACACATCACAGGAAGGCTATGAAGGGCAGATTAAGACGTATATGTTTGAGCCAGTAGGGTGCGGGCAAGGAACTACCCCAAAGCTGGTTATTAGCTATTTCGGTTAAAAAATCAAATACACATTTTCCATCAAATATTTTGTGTTGGTAATGTGCATACAGACATGCGTCAGTGTATTGTTCTAAGTAGGCTGGCCTTTCAGTGATAACAATTTTCACTCCAGTGGGTCATTAAAAGACTATACTAATATGTAAGTAAGTAAATCGGTAAGCAAGTGAGTAAGTGAGTGACTCAGTCAGTAAGTACGTGAGTAAGTAAGTAAGTAAGTAAACTTAGAAGGCACCAATTTCACAGCTAGTCACAACGTGCCGTCACCTCAACACCCAAACAAATGTCATAAGCAGCCATCCAAATTGTTCGAAGTCAATGTTGGTTTCTCAGATAAACCGGAAGACTGTTCCAGTTTCGGACCAGCTGCAAAACGTCTCCATAGTTGCTGGAGGTCCGTCTGTAGGTGCTACAGACAACTCGCCTTACAACACAAGCAAGTACATAATACTGGTTCACACTAAATGCCCCCAAAGAGTTTAACACAACTGAAAACTTCAGTGCAATAATGCGCAATAATACACAGCAAACATGGCTTTCACTGCTGCCGCTGTCTGGACGTGGAACAGTATAAGTCAATGCTCTCTGATCATGAGATGCTATTACATTCATTCACTATGCTGCAAATCAAACGGTGTCAACTACCAAGTCACCCTAATGATGACGTCACTTTGCCACAAGGCTGTGGCAAAGTTTCCAAATCTGGAACTCCAACCAAAAATTATGTCTGAGCCAATTTGCCAAAAGTGACGGAACTGAAACCAAATCCATTACATCCCTAGTTTTTCAGAAAGCTCTAACTGACAAAGATCTCTACATCAAAGGCAAGATTGTCGGTCACTGCCACGCAACACCAGTTTATACATATATCTATAGAAATGTGGGAATGGTACAGTGTTACAGACAGACTGCGGAGCACCTTGGATAGATTGAGCAGAATGCAGAGAGCGTATTTGAGCAGGTCCATGTGAGGCATACTGCGGTTGCACTGGCGCATCAACTTGAACAGCACATCGACAGCCTTGCCGTCAGCCATTCTCTGACACGACTCCGGTGACAGACGAGTGACCACCTCTACACCCACACACCATCACAACAGACGAGTTACCACTCTACACCCACACACCATCACAACAGACGAGTTACCACCTCTACACCCACACACTATCACAACAGACAAGTTACCACCTCTACACCCACACACCATCACAACAGCACCAACGTCAATTCAATCCCAACACCAAAGGTTAAAAGGTTGTCTACAAAGCTCCTAACGGTAACCCATCTCAAAGTTACGGAACCTGTCAAGGCTGTCATATGGGATCACACAGTGTTACCTTCCACCCGGCACAGGTAAATGCACCCACCTTAACTGACACAGGTGAACGCGCCCCGCCATAACCCAGCCATACAGGCCAATACTCGATTTACCTACTTCGGAAAGATGGAAGGCTGAGTTGACCTTGGTGGTTGGTTATATACTGAGATGGTTTACCTGTCCAGCTATCCACATAGTAACAACTTGATAGCGACCTGACCAAGAGTCAAACCCATGACCTCTTGAAGTCCTAACCGTTACGCCACCAACGCACAATGACCCACAAAAATGCAACCTAGGAAAATCTTGCTAGCAGTAACAGGAAGGAAACGCACACAACAGTATATGGCATTATGGTGATAAAGTCACATCTTAAATTTTATTAAAGGGTATATGTATCCTTAATATGGTCAAACAGTATATCAACCAACTTCTAAAGGCTTCTAAAAAGTCCTGACTAGTTAAACGAAAGTAGACAGAAAGCACATAATCAAGAAGTACTTAGACTCAGAGTGAAATTTTGAATGATGGCATTCATATACAATATCATTATGCAATAAGCTTTATCAATGTCTACAAATTAAACTTATTTATTGCCTTAACTTCTGCAATCCAAACATTCCTGTGTGGGCCGATAGTGACCTGGTCTAAAGTAAAGGGAAAGGTCCTCAGCCGGCAGTGAGCTGCAGACACAGCTCAGTTACATGAGCACTGGCAGTAGACCACACCTCTCCTATATACTGGCGTTACCTTCAAGGCAGTTATCTTGGTGCCAAATTATGCTGGTTGGTGACAGAGGCACATGTGCATGAACAACTTGCCCATTGCCCAAGGCAGTGATATGGCCGGGAGTTGAACATGCAACTTTGCGGTCATTATTCCAACATGCTAACCGTCAGATTACCAAGCCAGCACGGTCTAACGTGTTGACCACAGAAAATATGTCGGGCCTTGTTGGCTAACGCAAAGCCAAAACTCGAAATGGAAACAAAAGTAAAGCACAAATGGCCACAGGAACCACAGACCGAGGTGAATGAGAGATTGTAGAACATGAGACAACTGGCGATAAGACAGCAGGAAGTCAAGCGCCAGCGATGTCCTGTTGCACAGCTTGTCTTCCTCTTTCACGTTCCTCGCTGCCTCCTGCACCTTCCTCCGAACCTCATCGACTTTCTTGTCTTTAATCCGACGACGCACCCGGTGGCCACGCCAGACCGACTGCAAACGCAATGATCATAATCACAACTACTGTGTCTCAAAAAAAATCCCCAACATTAACGGTTGTAACTTAAAATCTGGTCATCCTTCTTCAAGTTACAATCGATAACGTCGGGAATGTTTTTGACGTTTTTTGCTCATGTTAACGCCTATTTTGTCTGTTCCGTTTTCCCTCGGTAGCGCAGAAGCACACATTGGTTGAGGTAGGAACTTCAATGGTCGTTTGATGGCCAGCTGTGTCTCGAATATTTGTACCAAAAAATTATTAAAATCCGTTTATCCTTCTTCGAGTGATAATCGATAATGTCGGGGATCCTTTTTTGAGACACAGTGCACATAAAAGTAAAGGAAAAAGGTAAAGGTGCATATAGCTCTTTATGGATTGGAAACCCATCACAGAGCTACGGAGCATCACCTGCTATATAGGATCACACAGTGTTACCTGCCACCCGACACAGGTGAATGCACCCCGCCTTCCACCTTAACCCCAGCCGTATGACATAATTAGTATGCGGCCATCGTAACTAAAGGTCTTGCACGTCCCATACGACATACATGCTCCTAATTCGAGAAATAGGCACAGAAAATCGGTGCAAAGGTTCCACAGAACAGGAGCAAGCAGTGTGCCAATTTTCCAATTTTTGTTTAATTCTGCAGTTACATCACGAGCCACAAGGCCCATAGGGCGGCACTGATCTCCATTTCTTTAGCCCTCAGCCAGGCACCAGTTTACACTGCCACACCACGGATACGGGGCTAGTGCATCATGCGGTGTGACTGTGTACGTCCCAGCTTTCACTGGTACTCATTGCGCCTACCCACGAAAGGATGGCCAGGCTGAGTTGACCTGAGTGGCTGCTTACATACCAAGATAGTTTACCCGCCTGCAAATGGTCACCCATCCAAGTACTAACCGGGACCAGGCCCCTCGTTGATTAACTTCATTGATGCGACCAATGACGTTAACAACTAAGCTAAACCGCCAGCATCAGCCAAACTGCTACCATCACTTGTAAGTGTGTATGGAAGAAAAGATATGGTCATAACAGGGCACAATTACCTCAACTGTTCAACTAAATGATGTTAACGAGACTCATCTATAGAACAGCGACCTGTATGACGCGTGCAGAACAATGCATTTGACTGAGGTGTTTTCTCATGGACCAACTTCTGATCACAGACTGAATGACAGTAGCCGCAGTGTGGCGACGAGCGAGCCAATCACGGGCTGACAGCTGCAGCTGACGAACACCAATCAGCATGCTCACATAGCGACGACGTTCACGTCGGGCTCGCAGCCAACGCTGCACACAGCACATCAATCAATCAATCAATCAATCAATCAATCAATCAATCAATCGATGGATCAAAGTTGCCTTAATAGCAGAACTACTTCAAGTTAAAACATGCAGGTTTAGACGACGATGATGTCTGGATATAATTTTGTGAAGAGGCAGGCAGACTTGGCAGAAGGTCGAAAGAGACTGAGATCTGGTTACCTCATCGGGCAATGTTCCAGACAAAAGTTCCAGCAACCGTGAAAGCCCGGTTATCGACATATGCATAGATAAAAATCAACAATTACAGAGAAACAGCAGCTGCTACTGATACTATAACAACTGCAGCGCAGCTCCAAGCTTCCAAGTGAGTGGCCAATTTTCTGTGGTCACCAAAGGTTAGTTAAACCAGTAACTTAGTTATCACCAAGCGGAAAAGCTGTATCAAGCTTTTTATTAAACATGGTCACTCTAATACAGACATGTCGTTATTCTGAAAAAAAAATAAATCTCCATGTTTATTTGATGGGATCTTTCTTGGCACCCAACGTAAAGTCAAGCTAGGTTCCTTTAAGGTCTTTGGGGATTGTTGTCCAGTCCACAACAAAGGTATGGTACACTCTGTCACGTATACGTACATAAATATATGCACATGCACGCACTACTGTTAGTACAGTGCATGACAAAATGGTGAGTGATCACTGATCAGTACTTAGTCCACAAGTCTTTTTAGCAATGTAAGCTAGATATTAACAGTATTATTATTATTAGTTACCTGCAGCAAAATGAGTGAAGTGAGGTGCTGTTTGGCACAGAGCATCAGACGGCATCGACGGAATTGCCGCTGAATGCAGACTGCGGCCAGATATCTCCTTCCGAGTGCCGTGAGACGCTCTAGCCTTGCAACCTGCTGCTGTCGACGTAACTACACAAAACAACATCACATCATCTGTGTATGCTCCGAGAGACAACCAAAATCGTGTTTTCATGGTCTATCAGGACGTGGCTGTTAGGTGCTGTTAAGGGGCCAACAAAAATCTGTCATCTGTCATGCAAAAATCGGCCGATTTTGTCTGCCGCTAAAATCGTTAGATTTTATCGTCCAACAGGAACACATTCTATTCTCGATGGCAAATCACGCCCACAAAAGTGGGTCAACTTCATCGATCGTCTGACATCCTCTTTATCATTAACAAAATGGTGCAATGAACAGCTCATGCAACATGAACCATAACGTAACTCAGTGTCTAGCAAGCACTCCATAAAATTACAAATAAGAATGCAATAGTGCATGATGCAAAAGAACAACCACAGAACATAACGGCCAGTACAAGCTGTGTGCCTTGTCAATAGCAGAAGGGAAATTTCAATCACGTCATGCAATACGTGAGTCCGTAAAATAATTAGATCAGCCGAGACAAAAAGGAACACGTCTACCCACATAATTTGTCACTATACAGATGATGATTATTACAGTAACATAGCAAATTCTGACTGTAAATGCATAAATCTCTGCAGAAGAAATGATAATATTAATAATAATAATAATAATAATAAAATTTCTATAGTGCCATAACGTCCTAAAATACAGAGGCGCTGCCGTCAAGTTACGCTATAGGTATGCAGTACTGAACAGAGCAGTTTTCAGTTTCTTCTTAAACTGTATATATAAAATATATATCTTGAACTGTATATATAAAAAAACGTCAGATAAACAAAACATACTTTTAGACGTTGCCGACCCAAGAATCCTCTGGCATGTGCCTGCAAGGACACTGCAGTCTTGGTCAGCTGAGCCTTTAGATTAACTGCACGTCTATGAGCTAGCCATCGACGCACCGCGGCTTGTACGATGACCACCAGATGGCGCTGTTTAAGATAGCGTCTTCTCTGCATGTACACTGCAAATGCTCTCTGAATGGTAACTGCTGCAGCCGCCTGCCTTACTATGAGTTCCTCTTTCTCTTCACGATGACGCCGAAGACGATCAAGATATTCTCGAGTGGATTTCTGAATGACGCGAGCAGCATGACTTCTACGCAGCTCGAGCATCTGTGTGAATGTCTTGACAGCAACTTGGGACCGATACCATCGTCCAATGCAAGTGACCGACGAGCGCAACTTGAGATATCTCCGTCGGTCACTGCAACGTTTGTGGAGCGCAACAAGGCGACTGAAACCCTTCTGCATTGTCAAGTAACGACTTCGAGCGATGTAACGGCGGAATGCTGCCTGAATGACGACTGCCGACTGGCGAAGTTTGACGAATTTGTTTCTCTGCTGAACGGTGAGCTTTCTGCTCAGCCACCAGCGCTGTATCAGCAACGCGGCTACTAAACGACGCTGGATTGTGCGCTGCTGAAGGAAGCATCTTGCAACTGACTGAAGTTGAATGACTGCATCTCTCCGAGACACATACAATCTCCTCACGGTCACCATCTGATACCAAGACTGGATAGCAACTGCCGAAGCAATCCTCCTCTGCAGTCGCACTGCTGCAGCTTGCCTTGCTGCTCTCTGGATGAAAATTACGGCACTCAGCAGACGAAGATATCTCGCTCGCTGTTTCTTGGCGGCACTCACAGCATGATACCAACGCTGAATGGCAATGACCGATTTCCGAACGACGTTCCGATGCTTCCTAACGAGCCCGGTTCGAGCAAAGCTCTGGATCACGATGATGCTGGTCTTCATCTTGTGGTACATCTTCCTGGCAATGTGTCGTCTCAATGCTGCCTGTATGCACACAGCAGCCGTGTTCTGTTTCCTCCATTCCACAATGTGTCGCCAGAACCTCTGGATGACAATTGCACTAGAACGCGATCGAACAAAGCGCCGACGACACAGTCTCTGTCGAAAGATATTCTGTATCAGGACAACGCGCTGTCTGACCGTGTTGTAATGAGATCTGGCAAGATGCATTCTGACCATGGACTGTATCGTAACACAAGCATTCTCACGCCGCAACTGCGCCCTGGCAGCAAGCTGCCTTCGTCTCACTCGCTGCATCAACAGCACGGCACTACGTAGCTTCTGGTAGCACAGTCGCTGAGCTTGTGCAACGCGACGTGCTCGAAATCGTCGCTGCACTGCGAGTGCAGCCAAGCGCAGGTTTTCATACCTGCATCTCTGCAGACGGCCAGCAAGACGTGCTCTGTATGCTCTCTGCAGCACTACTGCAGATCTGCGTAGCCGAGTGTAGTTTGCCATTTGCTGACGCCCGATGATATATGCACGGAAACTTCTCTGAACGATAACTGCAGACCAACGTAGCTTTCTGTAATAGCTCTGCTGAAGCCGGCTCTGATGCTGTGCTCTGAACCTCTGCTGTATGACCAATGCAGCTGAACGTAGCTTCTGATAGTCTGCTTGCTGAAGCTTGCCAAGGCGATGAGCTCGGAACCGTCGCTGAATTATCGATGCTGCACTGCGCATCTTGTCATACAGTCGCTTCTGGTGTCGACCGGCAGTGACTGCTCGATATCTGTGCTGGACCACAACCACTGATCTTCTCAGCTGCTCAAACGCTTCCCTTGCTCTCCACATTCGCAGCGTTGCTTGAATTCTGATGCATGCGGATCGTGCACCTACGAAACGTTTCCTGGCAAGGTAGCAGCGGACGGCAGCCTGAACTGTCACGGCTGCTCCGAGTGAAACCAGATACTGCTGACGTATGGACCTTGCCAACTGGACGTTTCTCCACCACTTCTGAATGACCACACACGACTTCCTGACAGCACTCAACTTCTTCACGGCCAAGTGATGCCGAACACATGCCTGAGCGAACACAATCAAACTTCTCCGCCTTGCAAAACTCTTACGAGCCGCCATTCCACGAACCACCTTCTGAATCATAACAGCCGCCTCGCGCTGCTTGAGGAAACGTCTCCTGGTCAAATAACCTCTCCACATGCGCTGCACGTAACGAATCTGACAAAGCTGCCTGCTGTAGAACTGTCGGGCTCGATGTCCTCGAACCATCGACTGCACCGCAATACATGCCTTACGCTTCTCCTCATATCTTCCGCGAACCAATAAGCTGCGACCAGAATCTTGCAGAAGCATGATGGATCTAAAGTAATGCAGAAACTGACGACGTGCGCTGAACCGTCGATATGTCTTCTGGATCACGACAACAGCAGCCTGCTTACGTCTGAGCAGTTGTCTGCACAAATATCCACGGCAGACCGACTGAGTTGTTACGATACAGTTCTGCATCTTCCGGTACTGTGTTTTGGCGAGCAATCTTCTCACATTTCTCTGTATCACGACAGCCGCAGACGTTTGCTTCCGTAACTGCAGCCGAACCAGAGCCGCTCTGCATCCAGCCTGCAGCAACATAACAGCTCCCAACTGCCTGGCGTACCACAATCTAGCAGAACGGCCGCGGAATAATTTCTGCACTTTGATAGCCGACCGATGCTCCACTTGCATCATGAAGTAGGCTCTTCTCTGCCGATATCCGCGGAAAGCTGCCTGGATTGAGATGGCCGCACCAAGTCTGACCGCTTGCCTGACTCTAGCTTCACGCAACAGCATCTTGCCTCTCCAATGCCGCTGGACGGTGATGGCAGACTTTCGAATTAACACGAATCTTCGCCGTGTGAGTGACGACCTCGCAAGGTGCTGAATAACAACAGCGCTATGTAGCATGCTGCGATATCGCTGACGTACGGAAACCATTCGCATGAATGACTGGATCTTTGTGGCAGCTTTATGTTGTCGTAACATCATTTGATGGCGGAACCATCGCTGAATAACTGCAGCGTTTGCAACCACGAGCTGGAATCTTGCTGCCTGTTGCTTACTCCGATAGAAGGCCTGGATCTGCACGGCGGCACGGCGAGCTTTCAAGAACCGGCTTCGCAAAATGAACCCTCGAACAGCAGACTGTATAATGGTAGCAGACTGGTTAGCCGCAAGGAGCTTCTGCTGGTGATATTGTCTCTGCATGGTGACGACAGCACGGCGTAGTCGCAGGTAGCGAGATCTGCACAGAAAAGCTCTAACAACTGACTGGATGACAATAGCTGCACCGATCTGTTTAAGGTAGTTTGCGCGGGCAATCCTTGTTAGAAGCATGGCGCGCCATCTAGTCTGCACGGTTATGACAGCACGGCGTCGTCGCATGTAGCGAGATCGAGATAGGAAAGTTCTGACGACTGACTGGATGACAATAGCTGCACCGATGTGGTTCAGGAAGTCTGCACGGGCAATCCTTGTCAGATGCATGGCTCGCCACCGAGTCTGGACGGTGATGGCAGCGAAACGCAGACGAAGAAACTGAATCCGCTGCGGAAGAGCTAGCAGCGATCGCTGGCATGTGATGACAGCAGCACGCTGCCGCCGATACCTCCACGCAGCAAACTGGGCCTGTATCTTCCTGGCAGCAAGGTTCTGCATCGTCTCAATCATCTTGTCTCTCGGCATTCCGCTCTGTGCCTCAACAAACAGAGACAGCAACAAGTTGGACATAGGCGCTGTGGCGTGTTCCTTGGACGACAACAGTCCCAAGCCGACAGCAACGTCAACTGCTCGCCTGTATTTCTGTAGCTGACAGTAGCCACGAATCACAGCCTGAAGTTGGACTGCAGCTTGCTCTCTGCGCAGCCGCAGTGTTGATAGTTTATTTCTAGCAATATAACCGCGAGCCAAGGCCTGAAGACCGACTACCATGAAACGAAGAGCCTGGTAGCGGTGACGACACATTTGTCCACGATACGCAGCCTGAATGCTGCACGCCGCACTGCGCAGCGACAGATAACGTTGCCGGCACAGATGACGCCTGACTGCGGCCTGTACTGATATAGCAGCTCCTCGAAGAACGTGGAACCTCTCACGGTAGAGATAGCCTATAGCAAGCTGATGAAGGGCAGCAAGAGCTCTCTGCTGAGCTCTGTATGACTGCTGAGCCAAATGCCGACGATATGCCGACTGGATACGTACAGCTGCACACTGAAGTAAATGCTGATGATAGGCTGACTCGATATCAACAGCTGCATTTTCCTTCCTCTGTAAAAGTTGCTTCTCAGCATCAACCTGCTGGCTACCAAGCTGAACATCAGAACTTGACAAATTGGCATTTTCGAAGCAGAGATCAACTGACATAGAATCCAATTCAAAGTTTTCTGAACTTACTTCGATTACACACTCTTCACTGACAGCCAATGTGATCTCCCCTGCTTCGGTCGACGTGTGAAGATAATCTACCGCACAATCGCCGACATCCATCAGAGCTGATACTTGGTCGGACATGCCGAGCAAATCACTCACACCTCGAGCTTTGTTATCTAACAGAATCTCCTCCGATTCAATCTCATTGTGAACTCGGTTGACTTCTGCACTGCAGCAGGTTTGCAGTACTTCTGAGATGCCACCAGATTCAGCCTCCGGATCCGCACTATGCATGGACTCAATGCATAGGCTGTGCTCAGTGTCAGATGTAGCTGCATTCGATCGGTCTGTTGACATGGGCCACACCACATCATCACACGGCTTGATGACGGTAGCTTCAGCACCAGACACAGACATCCGAGCCTCACGACGGACAAGACTGGCTGTAATCGCAGCATCTTCAGTCTCCTATACACAATTGCATTATCAGACCTAGCACAACAAATACCTACTTTCAACCACATAAACGACTGCAATATCTATATAATCAACAATACGGCGTTAGCATGAACGACAGCCAAACAGCGCACTTTATAGTCCCTGAATGTACGACATAATGTAGTCAACTAACCATTCACTCAACAGATAACAGATTTCTTTCATTGAGAAGTCGTTCTGACTGAGGATATCTGTTAAGAACGACTTCTCAATACAGTGCAATTATTTACCACAGAACGAAATAATCATCCATTACAACCAACAGGAAGTGATTTAAAGAGCAACAACAGAAAAGATGAACAAAAACCAAAGTAATTTAGTAAGACACAGTATTCCTGATCGATGCTGCCAGCTGGTGAATCATAAACCATCCTTTCCCTAAGTCGAAAACGATTGCATGTGTTGGCTAGCGGCCCAACCTCCAAAACCTCCTCTTCCCCTCGGGGGCCAGAGACCCCCAATTGACACAATAGGTCAATGGAATGGATCTACAAGTGTACCTGCCAAATGGCATGTAAATCCACTAAGCAGTTTTAGCAGGAACACGAAGAAATGTGTCGCAATAGGCAGAACACCTTGTGATTCCGGCTAGAAATCTTATCAACATCAGAAATAACAAGTAACTATGAAGAAACAGCCAGACGACCACAGTCGGTACTAACGGTAGGATGCTGGCGTGCTTGGTAGCGCCTCCATGCCAGCTGTATGACGGTTGCCGCCTTCTGTTCATTGCGAATGCTCAGCAGACGAGCACACAGATACGTCAGGTACGTAATGACGCTCTTCTCATCGGGAATGGTGTTTGACATGTCACTCGTCTTCAGCATCACCGGCACACCACCAATTACAGACACCTGAACATGCCACGCAATAACATCATGCACTCACCACCAGCCTCTAGGTTGGCGGTTTGGCTCAGATGGTAACGTCGTTGTTCGCATCAACGAAGTTAATCAACGCCGGGCTCAGTTAGTACTTAGATGGGTGACCGTCTGCAGGCAGGTAAACCATCCTGGTATGTAGCCAGTGAGTGAGTAGTTTCTTAATGGCACATCAGCAGAAAATAGGCCATTCAGTGCCATAAACGGTTAAAAGCATTTAATATATGTTATAAAAGAAAAGATAAGAACTTGGTAAGATCAAGGCTATTTAGCTAATATAAAAACAACACTATATACAATGAAAAAAGTTTGTATCTTTAATAAAAGCAACAGTGTTTTGAGATTCGACATTTTCAAAAAGTTCTTGGAATGTGTTTACTCCAAAGTATCTCTGAAGTGCTGCACTGAAACAGATGCAGTCTATCAAAATGTGCCTGACAGTGAGAGGAGAAGGGCAAATTTGACACGCATCGGTGCATGATGGACTGATGCCACCATTCATCTTGCCACCATATTGTGGCCCATTAGTATAGCCAACAGTAAATACTAACAGTGTGAGGCAAAAACAAAACCACAATAAATGGTAATGTGATGCATGTTGACAGATGGAGACAATAATTGAATACGTGTGCATTGATCTTCCAGCCGAATTGGCTGGATTGTGGTGCACAATATACACTAAAAATACAGCGAATATAAGATAGCAACATCAACATAAATGACATATTAAAACCTATAATAAAATACGTTCATGGCACGTTTCTACAATGACTCTAGAACGTCAGACTGAGACAATACAATCGGGCTGGAGTTCCAGACTAGACTCGCATATCGGAGAAAGAAATAACCACAAAACAAATAAAAAATGAAACAAACAAAAACACCACATATATATTCATCTTACACCATGCAATATTCTATGTTTCTAAATTCTAATACATAAATTATAAAGGACAGCTACACACCTACTCAGCTGGTACTATATCAAATTGCAGTAAATTAGAGCAAAGTCCATTACAATTAAAGCTTCAGAGTGGCAAGCTAATACAATAAAGTTAAACTATTGTCAGGTAAGTGGCACATCGTAAGTGACTAAAGTCGGCTAAAATGCGAGTCTAGACGAAATTCAGACGTCAAAAGCTAGACTAAAGCAGTACTCGGAACTACTCACAGCATCATAAAGCAGCCTGAAGTTGTGCTTTTCATTGGCCAGCAGCTCATCAACATCAGCGGCTGACAATGTTTTGCTGTCCGTACTTGCCCGCTCATCAAGACTAGGCCGGCATACACCCAGTGACAGATAGGTCTTGTCACATATCAGATCATGACGAAGTACTGATGGGTAGTAATGGTTCACCAGGTAGCAGAATGCACGGCCGTCGCTCAGTGACACTGTGAAGTTCTCCACCTGACATTATCACATGACAGCCACCTCAGTAAGTAAAGTGTAAATTTATATAGTGCATACTCAAAAAAATCTCTAATGCACCTAACTACGTTTTGTCATCAATATCTCGTAAAAATGCTCGACGGTCGAAAGTGTTGAGACTCAGCTCTGGGTCATGAAGGCTGTCAGGCAGCGAATATCATAACACATTTGCCAACTACATTCTCCTTCACGTGTGCAGCACCAAGGACAAGGCTCGGTGATAGATCGTTCGCAGCCACCGGCCCACGAGTCTGGAACTGTTTGCCGGCTGCGCTGCGAGTGATAGAAAACTACATACATAGTTCAAAACGTCACTGGAAACAGATTTGTTCGACTGAGCTGCGGCGCCTAGTGTCTAGTTGCTTTTAGGTGCTGCACATAAATTGACTTTACTATTATCATCATTATTATTACTCCGAATACAAACTGGTTCTCAAACAGAAGTCAGAACTCAAGCCGGTGGAGATGAATCTCGGTCATGTGTTTCAATAAAAGCTGGATTCTACCTGGTACCAACTTACCAGGTGTGACGCTGTTGGTGACGTTGTCTTCCAAATTTAGACTGTTTAGACTGTGACAGTACAGAAGTAAGCCACAGCATACACTTTTTTAACATAATGAAATATAAACAAACATGCTTTGCACTGTATTTGAAATAATGAAGGTAATATGGCAATTGGCAACTGACATCTGGCAAGACTGGTCTCTGACAGAAACTGGGTTTCCATTAGAAGCTAGGGTTCTAGGTCACTAACTCTAATAAAAGCTAGGGCTTGTACTAAAAGATTTACAGTAATCATTTAAGTGGCCATGTTCTAGGTTTATAAGCTAATTATTTCACAGACTGGACACTCTCACCAAGGCCGATGCAACATTGTCATTTGTCAATGACATATAAAACAGCAGTTTCACTGTCTTACACAATACATGCACAATATGTGAGAAAAGAAACATTAATAAGCATACTATTTCCACAAAAAAAGTCATGTCTCTCCACATGGTGCAGACTTAGTCAGCAAAATGTAACTGTGAAAAACAATACTTATGTGGTGGACTGAAAGAGATACACGAAAGGTTTCATATGGCAAGATCCTCATGATCAATCCATGTATAATCCTGTATTATAACAGAATAAAGGAATTATAGAGCATGAGAGAAAGATTAGAAATTCGTACTTTCAAATGGTAGATAGCACAGACCACTCTGCACCAGTCCAACAGCAGTGAGACGCATCGACTCTTGCTTGACAAACCATCATCTGCTATGCACACAACAACTACATCAGTTCACACAACAGGATTTGAATTTACACAACTTCCTAAGTTAAACGACAGCATATCTCTGTGACGATCCAATGTTTTAACTCAGTGCTTATACACGACTCATTCTGCACTGATTGCCCGGACCAACAGCCATTCCAGCTACTTTTTT
>Ga0056124_1000210_pt1 | contig 19624 bp, 23 predicted proteins | sample WorMetHEROISLAND_2_FD_70069 | JGI IMG/M metagenome (GOLD analysis project Ga0056124, IMG submission 70069) | Marine gutless worms symbiont microbial communities from Max Planck institute for Marine Microbiology, Germany - Olavius sp. 4 HERON ISLAND | ecosystem: Host-associated > Annelida >... | reverse complement strand
TCCTACCCCCACCAAACCTACCCCCTGCTCTCTCAACGCGCCCGCGCGAGAGCTTGATCTTTTTTCAAGTCTTGATGACGAAAACCACCACGAAAACCCAAGCCTTGACAACAACCAGAGCAACCAGAGCAACCAGAGCAACCACGACCGGCGTCGCTACGGCGACTACGAAAGATCATCCCGAAAGCCTGATGTCGCCTCAGTGGCCAGAGGGTCGCTTCTCAGCGTTAAAGTGAACACATCAGGTGTTATTCCACATAAAACGCATGAAATGGCTCTTAGGACTGAACCTCAGGCCATTAATGGCGATAGCACTATTTTACGCAAAGATCCGCAAGTCCTACCTGCAAGCAATGACCACGAAACACAACCTAAGGTGGTTCCTTCTGAGGCGACCGCTTCCAAAGTGGTTGCCCCCAGGGTGGGCAAAAAATCAACGAGGGGAACCAGGTTGTCGGATGACTGGCACTTGACAGACAAGCTTTTTCAAGAAGCGTTGGACCGAGCGCCGAATCTAACGTCTGAAGAAATCCGAGAGGAAGCGGAAAAGTTCAAAAATTATTGGTTAAGCAAATCCGGCAAGGATGCAACGAAACTGAATTGGAGTAGGACCTGGTACAATTGGGTCTTAAATGCAAAGCAATGGAAAGGGGTTCGTAATGGGCCAAGTGGTAGAATATCCAGGCAGGGATCAGGTGGCGATAAGGTGGTTGAACTCCTGTACCAATCAATTATTGATTCACAAAGAGAGGGAGAAGCAGGTGGCGGAGATGAAAGCCATGCTGGTTTTGGAGAATCGGAATATAAATTACTTAATTGAAGTAGCAAAAAAACGAACCAAACCAGTAGGCCTGACAAAAGCAAAAGAGTTGTTAGCGCTTTTATCCACATTGCCACGTCGAAAAATGGATGACTGTGTGGACGCTAAGTCGTGGATATCAATGATGCTGTTTGGCCTAAATGATATACCAGAAGATTTGCTAAAGACAGCAGTTATGAAAGCAATCAGAACATGTAAGTTCTGCCCAGCTCCAGCCGAACTAAGAGAGTTAATAAAACCAGATCTAGAAAAGAGAGGGTTTATTCTGAGCAGACTTTATGAATGCGTTGAGGTGAGTGAAGAGGAAAAGTCGCGGATCAGAAAATACCGCTGTGAGAGCGAAAGAAAGAGGCTGCTTCAGGATCAAAAATCAGACTTCTATAAAGCCCACCAAATCGCATTCGTTTTTATCTGTAACTTTTTTGAAAAAAGATTTGCCTGCGTTGATCTTGGCCAGCAAAGCCGCATGGAAATAGTGCGCTATCACCCTGGGTTTGATCAGGATGAATACAAGCGGGAAAAAAAGACCAAAATCTATGAAATTGCAGAAAAACTGAAGCAAAAATACAAACATCTGCATTGATGTTTGCGGAGGGGTGTTGATATGAAACCACAGAGCAGCGAAAAGGATGACATCCTGGACGACATCGCAGAAGCCATCGGCTTTAAAGCTACTGTCCGACTTGTCGCACTGCACGGTGGCAAGAGCCTGTATATTCCAAAAAAGCATTCCCCAGCCCATCGATTGGCCAGGGACTTAGGATCGGAATTCTTCAACCTGCTAACTAAATATTTCGCAGGAGAAGTCCTGGAGCTTCCTACCCTTAAATTCTTTCAAGTCTACGTTGATGTAAAAAAAGCTGCTGCGTGGGTTAAATGTGGCGAGGGAGCAAGTCAGCTTTCCGATCGCGGACTGGGATCAATACAACGATGTCATTATTTAATCCGTAAGGCCAAGGACCTGGACTTGCTCAGTGTAGAGGATATCGGAAAGGTCGTTGGGGCCCCTGGTAAAGCGCGGGGTACGGGGGAGAATCACCCCCAGAAGCTCGCTAGTTCGAGTTTTTCAACAAAGGGCTCACACAAGAGCAAGTTGAAAAGAAGGCGGAGCAAGTGAGTAAAAGTAGTAACCTTGTGAATGCTAACGAGTTTGCTCGAATTCGTGGGGTTGGAGCAAGCTACATATCCAAGCTTAAGCGTCAAGGCAGATTGGTTTTGGTCAGGCAGGGTGGAAAGGATTTAATTGATGTTGAGGCGTCTATTAAAAGCCTTGGTGAAACCGCTGATCCCGGGCGCAGTCGTGGTGGGGCGGGGGTTGACCCGGACACATCGCCCAAAACTTACACTGATGCAAAAACGCATAACGAGGTCTTGCGTGGCCAATTGTACCAACTTGAATTATCAACGAAGTCTGGTCGGCTCGTTGATATTCGCGATGTCGAGCAGGAATACTCTCGCCGACTTCAGCGGCTACGAGACGCTCTTTTAAGTATCCCTGCTCGACTAACCCCGATGCTTGCCGCTGAAAATCGAGACGGTGAAATATTCCGAATGATCGATGTTGAAATAAGACAGGTTTTGGCTGGAGCTGGCCAAGAAGTTGAATCATGAGTGTGGCCGCTTCCGAACCTCAATTTGCATCAGCAAGGCTTGTTGTGGATCGGCTGTTTCAAGAACACCTTACACCGCCGCCTAGGCAAAGTGTTTCCGATTGGGCTGACAAAAATAGGGTTCTTTCTGGCAAGTCCTCAAGTGAGCCTGGTCCGTGGCGCACTAGCCGAGCGCCGTACATGCAAAAAGTAATGGATTGCTTGTCATCAGATTCGTCGACCGAAGAAGTTGTGCTTATGTGGGCTAGCCAGATGGGCAAGTCTGAGATTGGTAACAACTGGCTTGGGTATATTGTTGACAATGACCCTGGCCCTGTAATGTTTGTCGAACCAACTCTATCGCTGGCCAAAATTTACAGCCGACAACGCATCGCGCCCATGCTGACAGACACACCTTGTTTGAGTGGAAAGGTTTCTGACAACAAATCACGTGATGAAAGCAATACAACTTTATTGAAAGATTTTGCAGGTGGTATCTTGGTTTTCGCAGGGGCAAACAGCGCTGCTGGGCTTCGAATGATGCCAGTGCGTTATCTTTTTCTGGATGAGATTGACGCGTATCCGCACGACGTCGATGGAGAAGGTGATCCGATTTCTTTGGTGGAAAAACGGCAAGCCAACCAGCCGCGGAAGAAACAGTTAAAAACGTCAACGCCAACAGTAAAAGAGTTTAGTCGGATTGAAGCCTGCTTTAAAAACAGTGATCAACAATATTACTTTGTACCTTGCCCAATATGTAACGAAAGGCAGCGCCTCGAATTTGGTTCTGGTAAAAAGTGGGGTCTGAAATGGGATGAAGATAAGTCTGGCCAACCCGATCCAACCACAGCACATTATGTATGCAAGCATAATGGTTGTATTATTCAAGAGCATCACAAAACACAGATGCTTTCGCGCGGAAAATGGCAGGCCACATGTCCACAAAACAGTCAGCATGGACGCATTGCTGGATTTCACATAAACGCATTATACGCTCCTTTAGGGTGGACCAGCTGGTCCGATATCGCCCGAGGGTTTCTGGAGGCAAAGGACAGGGCTTCTGCGGGAAATACAAACGCGTTAAAGAGTTTTACTAACACTGTTTTGGCTGAAACTTGGGAGGATCAGGGTGATAGCCTTGCAGAGCACGAATTGTCGCGCCGCGCAGAGGCGTATCCATTAGGATCGGTCCCGCGAGGAGGATTGATCCTAACCGCCGGGGTTGATGTCCAGCCGGACAGACTTCACATTTTAGTTTGGGCGTGGGGGCGCGATGAAGAAGCGTGGGTCGTTGACCGTCAAATTATTTATGGAGATGCTAATGCGGCAGAAACATGGTCAGCCCTAGATTCAATCCTAGAGACCACTTACGCACATGCCCATGGCAGTTCAGTTATAATTTCAGCATGCGCCATCGACAGTGGCGGTGCAAACACACAAGCAGTTTATCAATATTGTCGTTCACGATCCGCTCGCCATGTTCTTGCTATCAAAGGGTCCAGTCAGGCTAACAAGCCTGTTTTAGGGAGGCCATCTCAAGTTGAGATCAGCCATCGAGGAAAGCAAATCAAGAGCGGTTTGAAGTTGTGGTTGATTGGGGTGGATACAGCCAAAGCTACATTGTATGGGAGGATGCGGTTAAATCCACCCGGCGCAGGCACTGTGCACTTTTCAAAGGAATTGTCGGCAGATTTTTTTGAACAAATTACAGCGGAGCGAATGGTTACGTCTGTCGTTCGGGGAAGGGCAAAGCAGATCTGGGTCAAGCCCGCGGGGAGAAGGAACGAAGACCTTGATTGCTCAGTTTATGCATTTGCAGCTGCACACTATTTGGGCTTGAATCGTTATGGAGGGGTTCAGTGGGATAAGGTTGAAAATCGCATTTCCAACAACACCATATCCCCCGAGTCCCCCGAGCACCCCGGGTCTCCCAAAAGCCCAAAAAACCCAAAAAACCCAAAAAACCCAAAAGGACCAAAAAGCCCAGAAGGACCAAAAGGACCAAAAGGACCAAAAGGGCCGAAAAGTGAAGGGGTTGAGCCTCGATCCGGAACCACGTCCACTCCCCCAGCTGGCTCGCGCCGACGACGAGGGAGGGCAAGGCTTTAGTGATTCTGTTTAAAAAACCCCCCAGAAGATTTTTATAAAAAATTTTATCTTGTGACAATGTCACTAGAAGATCAACTTCAAGCCTTAGAGGCTGCGATCCATTCGGGTCATAAAGAAATTCGCTTTGATGGGCGGACGATTGTTTATCGTGACATGGATGAACTTATTGCGGCTCGCAATGACTTGCTCAAGGAGCTGTCCGCTGAGCAACTTGACGCAAAGCGTATTCCTTTGGCTGGGAGGACGTGGCTGGCCACACAGTCCGGTCGTGGGTTATGAGTTTTTGGTCAGCTTTGGCAAGAAAAATCACTGGGTCTGGCTATGATGCCGGAAAGGCTCGACGTCGATTAGCCAAGTGGATTACGTCTGGCCTTGGTCCAAAAACTGAACATTTGGGGGCTATTAGGATTCGTGAAAGAGCGCGTGATCTTGATAGAAACAATGAAACTGTTCGAGCTGCTATTGATCGATTGGTGTCTGATGTTGTTGGCACTGGAATCACGCCGTCGCCAAAAAATCCGGAGATTCGCAGGCTTTGGGATTTGTGGGCGGCGGACTGTGATTATGACGGTTTGACTGATTTTTACGGAATCCAATCTCAAGCGCTTATGTCAATGATTGTAAATGGCGAAGTGTTTATTAAGGTTGAAAGAGACAGTAAAAATGTTGTGAGATTGCAGTTGTTAGAGCCCGATCACGTTCCGTTCAAAGTCAACGCGAATTCAGGAAAAAATCGGATTATCGACGGCATCGAACTGGACGCACATGGTCGCCGTGTTGCCTATCATATTTTGCAAAATCACCCAGGGGATTCGTCGATGCACTTTGGAGTGAATGATACTGTTCGCATTCCGGCATCTGAAATTTTACACCTGTTTCGACCTCGCCGACCCGGCCAACTACGCGGCATATCGTGGCTTGCGCCGGCGATGGTCAAACTAAAGAATTTGGCCGATTTTGACGACGCACAACTTGAGCGGCAGAAGCTTAGTAATCTTTACGTTGGTTTTATAACCAAAGCTGTTGAGGATCCGTCGGTTAATGTAGTTGATCCGACTGGAGCGGAGGTTGACCAGTCAGATAATAATTTAGCTTTGGATCTTGAACCCGGTATTTTGCAAGAACTTTTGCCGGGAGAAGGTATTGAGTTTACCGATCCTCCGGGAACAACAACAGGTTACCTTGACTTTACCCGGTCGCAACTTCGGCATATAGCAGCTTCACTCGGAATTCCATATGCTCTTTTAACCAATGATTTCGCTGATGTGAACGATCGCGTTTTGCGTGTTGCAATCAACCATTATAAACGCATTGTCCAGCAAATCGTCTATCAAACCATGGTTCCAATGCTATGCAAACCCGCTCTCAAAGCCTTTATTGACTCGAAAGTTTTGTCCGGTGAATTAACGTGGCAAAAAGATCATTTAAACTGTCGCTGGCTGCCACAACCATTCGATTACATTCATCCTGTACAAGATGTTGCAAGTAAGGTTGCTCAAATCAACGCAGGGCTATCTAGTCGATCTGATATGATTGTCGAACAGGGTGATGACCCAGAGTCTGTAGACCAAATGATCGCAGAGGATCAATCTCGCGCTGAGAAGCTAGGGTTAACCTTCAAGTCGTTGTCTTAAAAAACTCCCCAGAAGATTTTTTTTAAATGTGAAATAACATGCGAAATCGAGAGGTAAGGTTTATGAACAAATCATGGTACTCCCTGAAGTCGGACGAGGCGAGCAAGCGGGTTAGTGTTTCTATTTATGATTACATTGGCGCTTACGGCGTTTCAGCGAGGGACTTCATAGAGGAATTGCAACAAGTATCGGATAGTGCGGAAACAATAGTTGTATCCATCAACTCTTATGGCGGTGAGGTAATGGATGCTCTCGCAATTCACAATTATCTTTTTAGAATAAGAGATAAAATTACGATTGTTGTTGAGGGGGTCGCGGCTTCGGCAGCAACTTTTGTGACCTCTTGTGGTGGCAAGGTTGTGATGCCGGAGAACAGCTTTTTGATGATTCACGCGCCATCGTCTTTTGCATGGGGTGATTCTGACGATATGGCTGGGGTTGCTGATGTTTTGGGCAAAATAGAGTCTAGCATGATTTCTATTTATGCGCGGAAAACTGGGGCTGAGGTTGACACGGTTAAATCTTGGTTGGCTAACGAAACTTGGTTCAGCGCGTCTGAGGCGCTGGATGTCGGGCTTGCGGATGAAATTGAAGGTCCGATAATGGCGGCGGCTTCGTGGAATGTAAATATTTTGGCCAAGTCTTCTGCTTGTCCAAAGGGATTTGGGGTAGCGATAACAGACCAAAAATCAAAAGAATCAACGGTTGAGAAAGATGGATCTGTTTCCTCGGCTCCCCCAAGCACCCCCCTCGCCCTAGCCAAAAAGGTTGAGGCCGGGGGTGATCAATTTCAGCTTGAAACAATGTTGCATGCGCGTGCATTAATTGTGGCTGCGGGGTTAAATCCTTTGGAGCTTTGTTGTGTGGAAGACCTAAAGTCGGTCGCCTTGGGTAAAAAATCCATTGAACAACTGCGATCAGAATTGATCGAGCAACCTCAGCCAGGCGCTCAAATTTCAAACGCGATCTCAACCCCTGACCCGTCGAGGGTTGGATCTAAAATAGATTACGATAAAATATATTCAAAACGAAAGGAAGGCTGATGGCTGACTTAGGACTCTTTGGAACGGATGATTTTAGTTTGCAAGCATTGACTGCTGCAATAAATAGCTTTCCACCAACCCCAAAAAGAATTGCTCAGTTAAAACTATTTTCTGAGATTCCAATAGCAAGCACGACTTTTGTGGTTGAAAAACATAACGACACTCTAACTTTGGTTCCAAACCAGTCCAGAACTATTGCGACGCCGAATGCTACTGGCGGAGGTAGTAGGTCAGTTGTATCGTTCACCACATCACATTTACCAACTCAGGATACATTGACTCCTGACGATATTCAGAATGTAAGAGCTTTTGGTTCAGCCGACGACTTACAGACAATGCAACAGTTTGTGAGTGAGCGCCTTGCTAAAATGCGCCGTCGAATCGACGCAACAATTGAATATCAACGCTTGGGCGCGATTCAGGGTAAGGTTCTTGATTCTGATGGCGTGACGGTTATCGAGGATATGTTTACAAAATTTGGCTTAACTCAACAAACTGCTGCTATGAATCTTGGCGATGCAGCTACAAACGTTAAAGATAAACTTGATACAGCTGTTGACTTGATGGATCAGGCCTTGGCAGATGAGCAGTACGAGGATATACGGGTTCTTTGTGGGTCGAATTTTTATAAAAGCCTTACAGGTCATCCCAAAGTCGAAAAAGCCTTCCAATTAACAGACAAATCTTCTGTGCTCTACAAAAGTACCAGAAAAGAATTTGACTTTGATTCGGTAATTTTTGAGCCTTACAAAAGCGTTGTCGGCGGATCTGCTCTTTTGGGTGACGATGAGGCGTACATGATTCCCGTCGGCGTTCCGGACCTTCTGCAAACTGTTTTTGCGCCAGCAAATTACAACGAGACAGCTAATACGCGTGGTTTGCCTTATTACGCAAAGCAAGAATCCAAGCCGCTTGGCAAGGGTATCTTGTTGGAAGCACAGTCGAATCCAATGTCTATCTGCACACGGCCTCGCGCAATCATTAAACTAACTGTGTAGTGTTCCGTGACTTAACACGCCGCATGGACTCGGAGGTGTTGAGCCACTTGGGAGACCCTGTGACAATTGATAATGAGTCGGTTGTTGGGGTCTTTCAGGCTGACTGGCTTGAAGCTGGAATTGGTGGCGAGGAATCAAGCGTGAATGAGCCTACGCTTGTGGTTCAGGACTCCGTTAATGCCTCTATCGGATCAATGGTTGACTGCCTCGGAAAAACCTACAAGGTTGTGCGTTTGGAACCGGACAGTACCGGTTTGGTTAGGCTTTTGCTAAGGCGTGTTTGATGTTGGTGGACATTGAAATTGATGCGGAAGAGCTTGAAAAAGTCAGCGCGGGACTAAACCTTTTGCCGGGCGCAGTTGATCGCGCGGCGCGTAGGGCTGTTTCGCGGACGGCCACCTGGGCCAGATCACAGGCTGCAAGGGCCGCGTCACGAGAGCTCGAGGTTGGTTATACTAAAATTCGCAATAGAATTCGAATCTATCGCCAATCTGACGGAAGTGTGAAGATTTGGGCTGGCTCTCGCCCACTTCCAGCGTGGGCGTTTGGTAAGCCGGTTCAGCGCCAGAAAGGGGTTCGGGCCGGCAAGAAATTTTTTCGCGGCGCTTTCGTTATTAAAAAATACGCTAAGCCAGGCAAAGCTCACGCTTATTACCGGGTCGGTCGCGAGCGGTTTCCAATTCGCAAAGCGCGAGTTGATATTGCAGACGAAATGTCTGCGATAATGAATACAGTTCAATCTAACGTTTTTTCAAAACTTAAGGAGCGTTTGTCGCACGAACTGGATTATGAGCTGTCGAAAGTAAAAATGTGAGCGAACTTTCAGAAATCATAGATCAACTTGTTTTCGGTCTGGAAGCGGAGGGCTTGGGCGTGACAGTCTTGCGCTCAATTCCGCCGGGCGACGACAAGCTTGACCTTCCTGCTGTTGTGGTCGAATTTTATGATTTAGATAGTGTGGAGTTTAGCGATGCGTTTGGGGTTGAGTTTACAGCAACGCTAAATTTCCATTGCATAACAGCCCCAGAACAAATTGATGCTCGTTTGGCGGCGCAAGACCTAGCGGCACAAATTATGCTTTTTTTACGCAGAAACCCAAGACCGGTTGCCAACCAGGGTCACATAGAATTGGTTCGCGCAGGTCAAAGCGATTTCAGTCCACAGCTTGACAATTATAGAGTTTGGCTTGTTGAATCTCGAATGCAAGTCCGTGTTGGATCTTTAGAAGATCCAGCCTATGCGTGAAATCTCAGAAATCGACCGGCGACTAGCTGGGTTAATCCAGTTTGGATCAATTGAGCAAGTTGATGTTGATGAGGCGGTCGTAAGGGTCTCTGTTGCTGAAGTTTTAACCGACTGGATGCCGTGGATGTCCTTAACGGGACGCGTAAAGTCATGGCTTCCGCCAAAGATCGGAGAAAAAGTAATAGTCTTGGCTCCGTCAGGGTTGACGGAAAATGGTGTTGTTGTGCGTGGAATTTTTACGGATGACAACCCGTCACCATCGACTGACCTAAATCAGGTTGTAATCCAATTTGAAAACGGCGATGAGATTATTTACAATCTTGATTCCGGTTCAGCGCATGTAAAATTAGGTGGGTCTGCGGTTGTTGAGTCTGGCGGTAATCTTACTTTGAAATCCTCCAAAGTAATTATCGATGGTGACTTGCAAGTTGTCGGCGATGCGGTTTTTGACGCTACGGTCAAAAATGCAGGGAAGTCGATCGACAGCACACACAAGCACACCTCCAACACGCCCGGTCAACCCAGTAGCCCACCTATTTAAAAAAAACCCCAGAACATTTTATAAAAAATGTGACATAAGATAAAAAATCAAAACGGAGGATTTATGACTTTTCTTCATGGCGCGTTGATCCAGGAGCCCACAACCAGTTCAGCGCCGATTCCATTTTCGAGCTTAAGCGTTATTGGGGTTATTGGAACCGCGCCGGATTCCGAGGGAGCCTCCGCTGCAACAGGATTCCTGGGTCGCGCAGCTTCAGACAACGAACTGGAATTTACTGCAATTGATGTGGGGGGCGCTGGGAACGCTGTGTCCATTTCCATCACAATTCCAGCGAACATATCTCAATCGCTAGCCATCGATGTCGACGGCCAAAAAATCAACGTTAGCCTGGAAACGGATTCGCTTGGTGACGTAGTGACCACGGCGGATGCGCTCAAAACCGCGCTATTAGCGAACTCGGATGTTTCAGCCATAATTTCCGTTTCGGGCAGTGGCTCGGGAGTGGTTGGCGCTGGGATTGTTGGTCTTTCGGGTGGTAAGGACGAGTCCTTCCCGCTTGATACACCAACGCTTCTGTCCGGTGGCTGGAGTTCTGCTCGGAGCTTGGGCGATGCGGGCACTTTATTGACGGCTGTTCGATCCATTTTTGAACAAGGCTCTGCGAATGTGGTTGTTATTCGCGTAGCGGACTCGACGGACACAGCTACACAAATTGATAATATTGTAGGTGGCTACAATGCAGTTGGCAATGGAATAGGTGTTCAGGCATTTTTGTCAGCGAAAGCGGAGACGGGTTTTACGCCTAAAATCCTGATCGCGCCCGGATTTAGCGACAACAAAGTGGTTGTAGACGCACTCATTTCTGTCGCAGATCGCGTAGGCGGATTCGTTTACGCCGACGGCCCAAATACGACGGACTCAGAGGTTTATTCCTATCGAGACAAGTTTGGATCTCCACGACTTATGATAGTCGACCCGTGGGTCAAGCGGTATAGTGACGGGGTTGTGGTGAGCTATCCTGCGTCAGCTTTTGCGGCGGGCGTGCGTGCTCGAACAGATCAAACTTTAGGTTTTTGGCACTCGCTGTCTAACCAGCCAGTCTTGTCGATCGAAGGAACGTCAAGGCCTGTTGATTTTTATATAAATGACCCAACCTGTCGCGCCAATCAGTTGAATAGCAACGAAATCACCACTGTGATTCAGCACAATGGATTTCGAATGTGGGGCAATCGGACTACCTCTTCCGATAGTCGGTGGGTTTTCGAATCTGTTCGGCGGACGGCTGACGCAATTAATGTTTCGATTTTGGAAAGCCGCATGGAGGTGATTGATCAGCCGATCACGAAAGCCTGGGTTGATGCGCAGGTTGAGCAGATTAACGATTTCCTGCGTAGCTTAAAATCGCGCGGTGCCATCCTTGATGGAAAAGCTTGGGTTGACCCATCGGTCAACACAGCACAAGATTTGGCGCAAGGCATCTTTACAATTGATTTTGATTTCATGCCGCCCCCGCCCGCAGAATTAATTATTGTTCGCAGTCGAATTAATATCGACTATCTCGAAGAACTTTCAGTTTAAGGAGCCTGAGCGATGAGTCTAGGGAATATCATCTACAATTTTAATTTGATCGTAGACGGAAGAGGTCAAATTGGTCGCGTCGAGGATTTCAAGCCACCTAAAGTTTCGGTAAAAATGGGAGACTTTGAAAATGCAGGGCTTGCTGCTTCGCTTAAAATTCCGATGGGTCAGTTAGAAGAGTTAGAATGCGAATTTACACTAACTGATTACAGCGCGGATGTCTTGTCGTTATTTCAGATATTACCTGGAAAAAAAGTTAAATTAACTGCCAGAGGATCTCGCACTGACGACACGGGTAGCAAGTCTTCAGTGGTTTTGAATATGCAGGGTTATCTTGAAGTTGATCGAGAGGCCTGGAAGGTGGGCGAAAAGGCCCCTCTGAAAATCAAAATGATGCTCCACTACTATCGTGAAGAGATAGCAGGACGAGTGATCTACGATGTAGATCCGGTAAACTTAAAATGCATTGTTGGTGGAGTAGATCAGCTCGCTGATACCCGTTCGGCTTTGGCCGTTTAACAGGAGAAATAATTTATGAAAAAATATGATGTACTTCAAACCATAGTGGTTAAAAACAATCTTTATCAGCGCGGAAGTGTTGCTGAGTTGGACGATGCCTCTGCTAAGCCTTTAATTGATCTTGGGAAAATAATTCTTTCTAAAGGTAAACCAAAAAACCCGGAGAAAAATCCGGAGAAAAATCCGAAGAAAAATCCGGACGAACCTATCGACAATAAGCCGCGTAGCAGCAAGCCAGGAAAAAGTTCGTGACCCATGCCCGCGACACAGAAAACACAACGGTCAACCTTGCTTTTCCGATTACAGTTGATGGCACGGAATATTCATCTTTATCGTTTCGTCGGATAAAAGTACGTGACCAGCTGGCCGCGTCAAAATCCTCCGCTTCGGATGAAGAAAAAGAAATACATCTTATTGCTAATCTGTCCGAGGTGGGTTTTGACGTTATAACCGCATTGGATATTGCTGACTATGTAAAAATTCAAGAGGTGTTGCAGGATTTTTCTTCATCTCCCAGGCAGCCGCCTGGGAGCTAGCGGCATTTTTAGCTGTTCACACAAGCTTTGGCCGAGCTGAGATCGAGGATCTTACGATTGAGTCTGCTTTTTCTTGGGCTGAAAGTGTGAGGCAGGCGCTTGAGTCTTTTTACAAAGCACAATAGTCTCTTTCTGGATTTTTATACATGTCTAAAGTTTCATTCGTTCTTGGGGCAAAATTAGGTTCAGACCTTACAAATACCTTTAAAACAGTAAATCAAAAAGTAGTTGGCCTAAACTCCACAATAAAAAAGCTAAAAAAAGAGCAAAAGTCACTACTAAAAGTTAAAGAGTTAGATCTTAAACTTGGGAAGGCTGGTCTTGAGCTAGACTCTTTGCGTAAAAAAATTACGCAAACAAAATCAGCCTTAGCCTTGTCTCCAAAAGACACCGGATTGAAAAAAGAGCTTCAAGGTTTGGAGCGCAAAGCTCAGACGTCCCAATTGAAGATTGGCAAATTCAAACAAGAGCTTAGTCAGACTAAGCGGGAAATGGCTAAGGCTGGACATAGCGCTGATGGCTATCGTCAAAAATTAGCTTCCCTAACTCCTGCTATAGAAAAAAACTCAAGAAAACTGGATCAGTTTCAAACCAAAATTATTAAGCAAAAAAATGCGATGAAATCTGTGGGCGCTGCAAGTTTGCGCTTAGGAGCTATGTTTGCTGCTGGATATGGAATTAAGCATTTGGCTAGCGAAGGCATGGAGTACAAGAAAGTTCTGACCGAAATTCAGATTACTGCTGGGGCAACAGATGCCCAAATGTCCCGCGTCGACAAAGCTGTGGTTAGAACAGCTATTGCTAGTGGTCAAGCGCGTGAATCTGTTTTGGCGGGTTTTGCTGGGTTGATCAGATCTGGCGCGTCTCTAAAACGGGCGATGGCAAGCCTTGATCCAATGTCTGTGGCTGTGACTGCCACCGGATCTGATTTTTTGGACTTGGCAACGGCGACAGGGTCTCTTAATGACAACCTGAAAATTATGCCTGAACATCTAAACAAAGCTTATAATATTATGGCTGTTACGGCAAAGGCCGGAAAGTTTGAATTCAAGGACATGGCGAGAGACTTTCCTGCATTAACGGCCAAGCTGGGTACTGCATTGCGGTACCGCGGCACTGAAGCGGTGGCTTCTTTGTCGTCAGGGCTACAAATTGCCTTCAAAGGCGCGGGGTCTAGTGGTCAGGCTGCAAACTACATGGCTAATTTGCTTGACAAAATGCTTTCGCCTAGAGCGCTCAAAAGATATAAAAAACGTGGTGTTGATCTTGCGCGGCTGTCTGAGGAATGGGTAAGGAAAGGCCAGGACCCCATAATCGAATTTGTAAGGCTTACAAAGCGTTTGACTGGTGGTAAGGCCATTTCGCTTGGGGGTCTTTTTCAGGATGTACAGGTTAAAAACGCTTTGCTTCCGTTGATGGAAAATTTGGACGAGTGGGAGGCTCTGAAAAAAGAGGCGCTTGGGTCCGGCGATGTGCTGAAAATCGACTTTCAGACTGCTATAAGAAACGATCCGACTAAGGCTTGGTCGATGATTGGTAGCGCTTTTGAATCAATGAGAGACAGTATTATCTTGCCCGTTGTCGGAGAGTTCGCTCAACTAGGGGTGGCTGTGACTGGAATTATTCAGGTTTTTTCTACGGCGGCAAGCAATGTGCCGATTTTGGGATCTGCACTAAGTGGCGTTGTTACGGCTTTGAAGCAACTTGCTCCGTTTTTGGCAACCGCAGCGGCAGGTTTTTACACGTACAAAATGGCGCTCGGCGCTGTTTCTGTTGCTCAAACATCACTAGGGCTGTTGGCTGCAACCAATCCATTGCTGCTCGTAGCTGCGGGGTTAGTGACGGCTGGTTATTTAATTTATCGAAACTGGTCAGCAATTTCAAATTTTATTGGGGCTAGTTGGGGTAAGATCAAAGGCTTTTTTACGAGTGGGATCAGGAATATTTCAGAGACCATTGTAAATTGGTCTGGTCTAGGGTTGTTTTATCGCGCCTTTTTGTCTGTACTTTCATGGTTTGGAATATCTCTTCCAAAAAAATTCACTGAATTTGGAAAATTAATTGTGATGGGATTGGTGCGTGGTGTTAGGTCGTCTCTAACATGGCTGAAAAAGGTTATGGGTGGGCTCGCCCAAACAATAACATCCAAGTTTAAAAATTCTTTAGGCATCTCGTCCCCTTCTCAAGTTTTTATGGGATTAGGGCATATGGTTGGAGCTGGTGCGAGCTTAGGCATAGCTGGTCAGCGTCGCTCAGTAGCGGCAGCTTCCGCCGGCTTAGCGCTTGCTGCGACAACAGCCTTTACGCCTCAAGGAAGCGTTGGCCTTGCCCCACCAGCTCTTCCTTCCGCTACAACAAAGGCGCAACATGTTGCTAAGCCACCCGCACTACAACAAACATTCAACATAACCATCCATCAACGGGATGGCGAGGATGCAGAGGCTCTAGCGCGTCGCGTGGCAGATTTGATCAAATCCGAAGACGGGTTACGTCGGCGCCGATCGATGCACGACCTTTAGCGCTGCTTAAAAATTCCCCCAGAAGATTTTTCTGAAAAAAAATAGGTTTGGATATGGATCAAATCGCTAACCTTTCTCAGTCAAAATCTGCAATTAACTTAGTTGTTGAGCACGCAACCCAGCCACTTTCGCATGCGCATGGTCTGGTGGTTGATGCAGGTTTGCAAAAATGGGCGCAAGCGCTTCGGACCGCCCGCGTTGACGATATGGTAGCGGCTGTTGGTTTGGGAAATGTTGTTGCATCCACCCAATCCATCATATCAGCATTCACGGACCCTCTTGGCGTAGACCTGACTTTTGACTCGTCTAACGTAGCTGTTAACAATAATGTACCAGAAGGCCATGTGATGTTAATTTTGGGATCATTTTTGTTTTCAATTTCAAGCGCAGTTCACAATCAGTTGTCGAAAACGATGGGCTGGCGCTTTGCCAGTCATGATGTGATCGGGGCAAAACCGGCTCATGACTTTGTAGGTCCGGCAGCGAATACAATCTCTTTATCCGGATTCTTTCTGCCTTATTGGACTAAAAATTACACGGTTATTGATGATCTTTCTAAATTAGCAAATACAGGTCAGGCACATCAGCTCGTAGATCAAAAAGGTAATAATTTAGGTCATTACTATATTACGCGCATTGCGGAAACCCAAACGGAGTTTGATGGTTATGGTCGTCCTAAAAAAATTGATTTTACGATTGATTTGAAAGAGGCGAGAGATCCTTATGAAAAAAGTTAGGACAAAACAAGGTGATGTACTTGACCAGATAGCGCTTAAATATCTTGGCTCAACAAGCCACGTTCCAGAAATATTTGCTGTCAATCCAGGGCTTGCAGCTGTCGGCCCTGTTTATCAAGCCGGACTGATTATTGACCTACCCGAACAAACTGCCTCAAACCCAGAAAGGGTTGTTAGGCTGTGGAGTTAGGGTCTGATTTTTTGTGGGGTGTACGATCTGGTGAGGCGGACCTATCTAACCAAATTCAAGATTATATTACTTCACTTCGGGTTTCCGACGAGCCAGGCCTTTTTAGCGATTCTTTTGAAATGCGTTTTGCAAATCCGCAAGGAAAATTGCTGGAACTTCCTGAAATCGGCCAAGTGTTAGAAATATCGATTGGTCGTGATGAGAAATTGGTGATGGGTAGCTATGCGGTCGATGAGATCGCTTTAGAGGGGCCGACTAGCACAATGCTTGTTCGAGGGCAGAGCGCAGACTTTGCCCCGTCATTAAAATCTCAAAAAAACCATAAATGGAATAAAGTCGAACTGCCTGTAATTTTGGAGTCCATCGCTGCACGTAACGGACTTCGGGCAAAAATAGCCTCTGAATTCAACGGCATTCAGGTCGATCAACTGGATCAGAATTTTGAGTCAGACATGAACATTTTAACTCGTTTGGCAGATGATTACGGCGCCGTCGCGAAACCAGCCAATGGTTTTTTGATTTTCTCAAAGCGCGGATCTGGCAAATCGGTAGAAGGGCGCCCGCTACCTGCAGTTTCGCTTAAAAAAGAAGATGTGTTAGGGTGGCGTTACGAACGTCAGAATCGTGAAATTTTTAAAAGGGTTGGTGCATATTACCATCCTCACAAGTCAAAGAAATCAGAGTTTGTTTATGTGGGTGAGGGTGTTCCGATGTGCTATTGTCGGCATCCATTTAAAGACGCCTCCGCAGCGCGGTCCGCCGCTACAGCAAAAATGGACGCAATCAATCGTGCGCAAGAAAAACTGAGTGTGCAGATGATTGGTAGTGCATTTGTTGTTGCGGAAGCCCCGATTGCTATTTCCGATTTTCACTCTGAAATTGACGGAAAGTGGATTGTTACTCGCGCCGACCACACAATCAGCTCATCAGGGTACACAACTTCAGCTGAACTTTGCAGACCTACTTAAAAAAACCCCCAGAAGTTTTTTTAAAAAAAAATTAAAAATAATACCATGATTGGCATGGATCGAAAAACGGGTAGAGCACTTGATAACGTTGACCATTTGAGTCAGTCTGTTGGGGATATTTTAACAACATTAATCGGCACTCGAGTTATGCGTCGTGATTACGGATCACTTGTGCCGCTCGCCGTTGACGCCCCACTCAACCCACGCATGCTAGCTCAATTAAACGCGTGGGCAATCGATGCGCTGAGTCGTTGGGAGCCACGGCTTAAAATTGTTCGTTTGTCGTGGCGGAAAGTGGGAGCAAGCCTGATCTTGAACATTTCAGGGTCACTCAAGCAATCCGGAAAGCATGTGGACTTGGAGTTGCTAATATGACTTCTGTCATCGACCTTTCAAAGCTGCCAGCTCCACAAGTCATCGAGCCATTAGATTTTGAACAGATTTTGGAGTTGGCGAAAGCAGATTTGCTTGCGCGGAATCCAGAGTTGGCGGAGGTTCTGGATCTGGAATCCGAACCTGTGGTCAAGTTGTTGGAGGATTTTGCTTATCGCGAAATGCTATTACGCGCCAGAATCAACGATGCAGCGAAATCGGTGATGTTGGCTTACGCAGTAGAATCGGATTTGGAGAATCTGGCAGCGCTCTTCGGGGTTGAGCGGAAAGTGATCCAGGCAGCCGACCCGCTTGCAAACCCACCTTTTGACGAAATTGTTGAGAGTGATGATGATTTGCGTCGGCGCGCCCAGTTGGCCTTAGAGGGTTTTTCAACAGCAGGCCCAGCCGGCGCGTACATTTTTCACGCACTTTCTGTCGGTGATGTTGCCGACGCAGGAGTCCATAGCCCGATTCCAGGGCAAGTAATCGTAACAATCTTATCTTATTCAAACAACGGCCAAGCGCCACAAGCTCTGCTGGATCAGGTCGCCCTAACGCTGAACGATGAGCGGATTCGACCACTTACCGACGAAGTTATAATTCAGCCAGCCACCATTATAGATTACGATGTTACTGCTGACCTTATTTTTTTCGAAGGCCCGGACACCGGAGCGGTTCTTGGTCAGGCAGAGGCGGCACTACAAAAATATGCAGATGATCATTTTAAGTTGGGGCACGATATTACAGTGTCCGGAATTCACCATGCGTTACACCAGCCAGGAGTCCAACGCGTGGAATTAGCAGAGCCATCGGAAAATATTGTCATAAATTTTAGCCAGTCAGCACGATTAAACTTTATGGCTGTGAACATTGGTGGCACTGATGTTTGAATATCAAACCATTTTGCCACCGAACTCGACCAAACTCGAATATGATCTTGAATATATTATCTTTAAGCGCTTGGATTTACCTATAAAGATCAAGGAGCTATGGAATTATAAGACATGTCCAGAGCACTTATTAGGGTGGCTAGCTTGGACATTCTCTGTTGATTACTGGGATTCGGGTTGGTCGGAAGAAGTCAAGCGCAATGTAATCGGAACCTCAGCTCAAATTCATAGGTTAAAAGGTACGGTTTTCGCAGTCAAAACAGCTATATCAAATACAGGCTATACGGCTACTCTCAAAGAGTGGTGGCAAGATGAGCCACGCGCACAAGCACATACTTTCAAAATTGACTTTAACTTTTTGGATCAGCCAGTCGACCATCCGCAGCTCGACGCAGGCGCGATTGAACAGATTCGGGTTGCAGTCAACGCATCCAAGCCTGTGCGCAGCCATTATGCGATAACAACATCGATCAATACGAGTCTGGATCTTTTTTACGCCACCGCGTCAAGCTTCGCGCACAGCCTAACTGAAGAGGGCGAGTTAGACGCTGGTTACACAATGCAAACGGCTATGAATTTACAAATCGCAGGAGCATCAAACTTTGGTTTGTGGATAGAGGAGACGGGAGACCTGAATGTCAATTAATTTTCAATTAACCACTGCCGGAGCAGCCGCTGTTCTTAATGCGCAGAACAACGGGCTGGATTTGGAGTTGACTCATGTGCAGTTAGGGTCTGGCAAATACATTCCTACGGGCGATGAGGTTAATCTGCTTGACCCGAAGGCAACAGTTGCTATCGCTGGCGGCGGGCGGATCAACGAAACGACGATTCGGATTAACGCGATTTTTACAGGGCCAGATAGCTTTTATGTGTATGAAATCGGGCTTTGGGAAGGTGATCCCATGGATCCGGCGTCAACACTGATCGCCGTGGCGGCGCAGACAACACCGTCATTTTGTTCAAAAATAGCAGACGTAGACCTGCTGTTTAATCACACTTTGGCGATTGACGATGCTCCAGAAGTTACCGTTCTGGCGGACGCAGGTCAAAGCTATGTCTATGCCGCTTTAGACACCCACCGCGATGACCCAGGTGCGCATCCGCAATATTTGTTGGCGGAGGATGGCGTCGACGCTTATACCAAAGCGGAGTCCGACAACATGTTAGCTAATAAAGCTAATGTTGATGGGTCTAATTTACCTGACCCAACTCAAACGTCATCCTCGACGGCGATTGCAACAACTGGCTGGGTTAAGGGGCAATTCGGCGGAGAGATCGTATCCAATACCGAGGACTGGAACAATCACACGCTACCCGGCGTTGGCAATGTCATGATGCGGGGGACCAACCCCAATGGATGCGGCCCCAA
>Ga0056124_1000207_pt1 | contig 19773 bp, 13 predicted proteins | sample WorMetHEROISLAND_2_FD_70069 | JGI IMG/M metagenome (GOLD analysis project Ga0056124, IMG submission 70069) | Marine gutless worms symbiont microbial communities from Max Planck institute for Marine Microbiology, Germany - Olavius sp. 4 HERON ISLAND | ecosystem: Host-associated > Annelida >... | reverse complement strand
AGTTGTTTGTGGCGTATATTTGTGGCGCCTAGCATTTGACACTATCTGCGTTCGTCTCAGTATATATCTGTATAGCATCTGAGACGACATTTTGTCTACATCGTCATCAACAAATATCCGGAAGCAGGCATAACGGCCTCTATTTCCGTCCAACATATCTATTGTAGACACGAATTACAGCAAGAACTTTACTAATGTTACTAATAATAATATTACATTGTGACTTTCGGTGCTACATGTCGGCTTTGTATTGAATAAAACTCCCGGTCACACCAAACACATCTAAATATCTCATAAAACTGCTGACACTGCTAACTGATACCACTATATCTTTAAGATCTTTAAGTGTATCTACCTGTTCTAGTATATCGTCATCCATCCTATATGTGTAACTATTACTCTTCATATCGTACTGACGATGATGGAATGACATTACTTTGCACTTCTTTGTATTTTGTTTTATCTACCATTTGTCAGACCAGTTAGTGAAATTATTGCTCTATGACTGTAATGCTACTGCATCATCTGTACTCTTAATATGATTGTGTAACCTCGCATCATCTGTAAAGAGATACTTTTTAGCTTCATCCCCACACAAATCAAATAAATCATTAATGTAAATAATAAACAGGATATGACCAAGTATTGAGCCCTGGGGATACCACTAAGAACATCGGACTAGTCTGACATAACTTCGTCAATTTCACCCTTTGTTTTCTACCTGTAACAAAAGACTCAGTCCATAAAATTATTTCCTCATTAACCTGATAACTATATAGCTTACTAATAAGTTTGCGATGGGGAACCTTATCAAAAGCTTTCTCTAGGTCTGTATAAATTATGTTTGTGTGTGACTGTGTAGATAATATATTATTGTTATTTGGGGTACTTGCATTGTTTGTTGTTTGATTTTTTTGCAGTTTGTTCTCAGTTGCAGTGCAAATGATTGCCTGGAGTGCCTGTACCTGAAATGATCTGTAATGTGTTGAGCGGGGTGTAAAGCTTTACTCGCTCTCTCACTCACTGATCTTGTTGTGTTTGACAGATAACGACGCTGGTCAATGCAAAGGAGAAGCCGGTTCGTTCAGAGAGAACTCTCTCTGCATTGCTACGTGTCGGTCAAGCTGTCAATCTTGCTGTGGAGAGGTTTGTTGGTGTCGGCGAAGCAATTGCACGAGACAATGCCGAGATACAACGTGAGATGAGTGATGCATGCCGCGATGCCAGAACTGCTGGTGCCTGTCTACTGCCTTTTGTGATGAATAATGTAGCAGCCATTGTGTTTGCATCTGCCTGTTTGTGTTCAGGATAACTCAGAAAGTTGTGAATAGATTATTAGAAATGTTTTGGATGGGTTAGACACGGCCCAAGAAGGAGGTGGTTAGATTTTGGCCATGATCTGGACTCTTTTGTGGATTCTGGCTCATCCAGGATTCTTTGCCAGTAGGGTATGGGGCGTAAAATGTGTTCACTAGGTGTCAGCACTATTCTTGTTGGAGGTTTGAGATCTCTGATTGCTTCTAGTTAATCTGTTTCTATTTAGGGGCTCATTTATTATATCTGATTAGCCAGCATCAGTGAAAGCGATTGCTTATTCTGAATTTGTGACAGATGTTACCATGCCATGGTGTGTCTGTCCATCTGTGTGTCTGTCTGTCTGTCACATTTGTCCAGCGTGCTACAGCCATTGAATGGAATGAGATTCAGTTTGCAGCGACACTCATGTCAGTTGTGTGGCATTGAAGTAACATTGTGTAAGACAGGGACCCTGGTCCCCAAAGAAAGGATGGGGGAGATTTGGTGGTCAGAGCCTCCAGTCAGAATTTGCATTGCAAGTTAGTGCCAAATTGACATCAAAGTTGCAGTCATGCCACCTATTGCCAAATGACTTTGGCATTAGGACATTGTTTCAACAACCACTGTGTTAATTTGGGTGCATAAGTTGCCTTTGTGAATACAACTTTTATCATCTTTAACGTTCATTTTTGTCGTTGCAAATTAGAGACTGTTAGTGCTTGTTTCAGGCTCGCGTATTGAGGCATTGACAAATGTAAAGTTGGATGAAGTCGATTCGGCAGCTAGAAGTCTTGGTGAGAAGACGGTAATGGTCCGCGCTGCACGACAGCTGCTGTCTGCCATCACGAAGGTTCTCATTCTGGCTGACCGAGTTGTCATCAAGCAGCTTGTCACCGCTAAAGACCAGGTTATTGCTCTACAAGTAAACTCATAGGTTGAAGCAGTTACTAATAACCTATATAAATTCATTAAATTACAACCTTATTTGTTAGGTGGCATAGTGGTTAGAGGTCATGAGTTTGACTGAGGTGGTTACTATAGGATGAGTGACTGTGTGCGGCCAAGTACCCATCTCTGTATATTACCAACCGCCAAGGTCAACTCATTACAAGGCATGTCATTACATTTCATTTGTCATGTCATTACAAGGTCAACTCAGCCTTCAATCCCTCCGGGTTAGGTAAACTGAGTAGTAGCCTGCTTCATTGGGGTTAAGGTGGGGCGCGACCAGCACGTTCACCTGTGTTGGGATGGCAGACAACGCTGTGTGATCCCATATAGCAGGTGGCCCTGAGGTGGGTTTCCCATAATGAGCTATACAGACCCCTTTGATTTGTTGGCATGTAAGCTGTGCTGTTTGGAATGATTTCTGTTCACTGCTAGATGTTACTACGGTGGACAAATTGTCATAGGAAAATAAGACAAGTCGGTGAGGCGAGGCGAGGCGAGTTGTCCTACCATTATCCAGGATTCTTTGTCATTACAAGATTACTGCTGTATTAAGTCCTTTGTATTTGCCAGGTGGCAGCATCATTCTTGGCATAGGTTTGAAATCTCTCATTATTGCTGTGATTGTGTACTGTATGCTAATGTTCTGATTGATTGATTGATTGATTGATTGATTGATTGGTTGATTGATTGATTGATGGTTTATGTTGTCAGGTGCTGATCAGTCTGCAATACATTGAGACTTGTTCAACATTTGCTGACTTTGTCAAAGCTTTCAGTCAGTTCGGCAATGATATGGTTCAGCTGGCGCACTTGTCTGGAGACAGGCAGAACGTACGTATGCTGCGCTACTTTCTACATTTTATTTAGTACACATCATACATGCTGTATAGGATTTGAATAAGGTTCACAGTTTTTCACTTTTTTCAGGCCTGTCCAATATGGTCTCCTAGCTCCACTTCAGACAAAAAAATAGGAAAAAAACAGAATTGGTGTGAATATTTTTCAGGGATGGAGTAACCGGTATGCCAATTTTTAGTTTAAAAGGTTTAGGGTCGCACATTGCGGCGTACAGCTAGGCGGATGGCCGCATATTATGTTGGCACTGGGCTGACATCTTTGCCTTTTTTGCTTTATTGGTAGTTTAATGGCCATAATCGTACACTGCAGTTGTTGATTGTTCGTCTGTGTAGGATCTGAAGAGTGATCGATGTCGCACTCAGATGGCAGCTGCTCGCGCCATTCTTGAGAAATCAACCATGATGTTACTTACCACCACCAAGGTTCATTGGCACTCACTGTCATACAGTGTTTCTGACATGTTGTATTTGTAATCAATCAGTCAATCAAATATTCATTAGTCGGCAGTAAGCTGTGTCGAGTATTATGCATGGTAGACCACATCAGTTCCATAGTCTGCCATTATCTTTCCAGTTTTCAACTGGTACTAAAGCTTGGTGCACATCATTCATAGATGTCATGGATACAACATGATGGATGTATATGTGGATGGACGAACTGTCAGCATAATGTCTGAGGGACTGCTCACTCCTGAGGGGGAAGGGGCGGGAGTATAATAATGTTGAATTGTTGGTCGTGATTGGTGTCATTGTAGACGTTGTTGAGACATGGTGACTGCGGCTCCGTGCGGACAAATCGTGACACGGTCGTGGAAGAGATGAAGCGTGCACTGGATGTGATACAGATGGTAGTGACCGACAGTGGCGGCGGCGTCGGTGGCACGCCGGCCAGCGATGTAGTCATTGGAGGCAAAGAACAGCAGAGAGATGTGAACTTGAACTCACATCATTCGCCACCACTGAGCACTGTGAACGCAGCCGACTCAGGCATCAGTCTGTCACAGCTGCAGACCAGCGCTTCCAGAGCCATCAAAGACTTTGAGGTTTATATCATATCAGATATTGTATCATATCATATCTAGGGCTGTGGAAATTAACGATTAATTAATTGATCGATCGTTAAAAAAATTAATCCATTATTTTTTAATCAACTAAAATTTTATTAAAATTTTGGACGTCGTAACAGCCAAAAATGACTGATGAAAGTGATGATGAACGTTTGTAGTGTAATTTTATTTCGCATGGGAGCTTTAGTTTGCAAAAGATAACGACAACCAGTAGCAGTTTTTGTGGACCATGGTCGTTCTGATTGACTACAAAAATTAATGGGAATTAATTTTGTAATTTTGATCAGTTTTTGGAGGTTAACCGATTAAAAAATTTTAATCATTACCAGCCCAAGGGATTCCTCATCAGTCTTCACAGCTACTGGCCATCGCTTCCAGAGCCATCGAGGACTTCGAGGTACCCAGTAGTTGTTGTACTTCTGTCAGCTGTGTAGTTGACTCATCTAGAGCCATCTACAGCTCTGTGGTTGTCTCTTTACCCATCAATGACAAGTTTTTACATACTTGCTTACTGATTTGATTAATCAATTATAATTGATTATTTGCATCAATTAATTGATTCCTCAAATAATTGAAACTTGCAACCATAGTGTGGACTTTGTGTATGGGAAGGACACAGTGGTAGTGTTACATGTGACGTTGGTGTGATCGAATACAGAATTGTGTTTCATAGCTAGCCTTTAGTTACTGATGGAGACCACACAAGAGTCTAGCTGGTTGAGGGTAGGAGGCTGAGTTGACCTGTGACTGTGTGTGTGTGTGTGTGTGACAAGGACACAGTGGAAGTGTTATGTGTGACGTTGGTGAGATCCAGTACAGAATCTTGTATCATAGCTAGCCTTTAGTCACTGATTGAGACTAAACAAGAGTCTAGCTGGTTGAGGGTAGGAGGCTGAGTTGACCTGTGACTGTGTGTGTGTGTGACAAGGACACAGTGGAAGTGGTACGTGTGACATTGGTTGGGTCCAACACCGAGTCACGTCTGGTTGCTGGTCTTGACTCACTGATTGAGACCACACAAGACTTCACGGACTCTGCGTACACGACACATGACCATCGACAGCAGATTCTAATGATCTGTGAACAGCTGAGACACCAGCTGAGCGTCGTTGTTCGCATTGGCACCAGCCTGGTAAGAACTTTAATAAATATAATAGTCTCCAAAGGTTAAAGGGTAGTATTGCTCTTCATGGGAATCCATCTCAGAGCTACAGAGATACCTGTCATGCGGGATCACACAGTGTTAGAAGAAGAAGATTTCACATAGACAGCTAGGTCCATTGCGTGGGAGCTCATCCTCCTTTTTGGTGCTTTGAGCCAGCGATGGTTAAACCCAATTAAGCCCAAGTCGGCTGGATAGCCGGCTCGATTAACAGCCAGTGCCTTTAACCGACTGGGTCAGTATGCCAGCAGTCCTGGTAACAGGGCCTACTGTTACGCAGAACTCGCCATTTTTTCTCTAGCGGTGGCCATAACCATATCCAGTACTCATTTTGCCACCCACAGAGGGATGGCCAGGCTGAGTTGGCCTGCGTGGCTTGGTTCAGTGCGAAGATGGTAGAGGTGTTAGTGGTGACACATCTCAGCACTAACCCAGCTCAATGTCGAGTAACTTTGTTGATGCAACCAACGATGTTACCACGAGACTAAGCCAGCAGTGTTACCTGGCACCCAACACAGGTGAACGCGCCCCACCTTAACCCCAGCTGGGCAGGCTGGTACTTGATTTACATACCCCAAAGGGATGGAAGGCTGAGTTGAATTAGGTGGTTGGTTGTATCTGCTGACAGTCACCTTTGAAGTAGTAACTAGGGCCAGTGTAGAGCAGCTTTGTGGACGGTGACCAACACTTTGACAACTACACTAAGCCAGCACCCGTCTGAAAATACAATAAGACTTTGCAACAGCATATGTTACTGTACTGTGGTCTGTCCATCGGTCACACACTGCACCCCGCAACAGCCATTGGACTTAATGAGATGCCATTTGGCATTTGGCAGAAACGCTCCTATGGCCATAAGCAATATTGTAATAGACAGCTGCTATGGGTCCCCCACAGAAATATTGGATTTGGGGGTTGGTTGATACCAGAGTTTGCAAGTATGTGTTCTATACATTGCGATTTCACCTAATGCCAAATTGTGTTCATGTTTGTTTGTTAGTTAATGCAAGCTGATTGATATTGCTTTGCTTGAGTCACCATATATTGCGAAATATATGTAGTTTTTCTTCTCATATTTGCATTTTGTTTTTTAGTGTTTACCAATCTCAATACGTCAAGGTAAACTGCTGGCCTGTTAGCTACTATCAGGATTGTATGCTGTATGAATCAGGAAGAGAATACGAGTGCATCTAGAAGCAGTCAGGAATTGGAAACTGCAATACTGAAAACACGAGAAACATTGAGAAGTTTGAAGAAGCAGGTTAGCAGTGGACAGTTCAGTAAATAATTTACATGTGGGTTCAACCACGTTTATAACTGATTTTTATATTGGCATTGAAACTTTTTCTTTAAATCCTATAATTTTGATGAAATTTGTCAAGGAATTGCTGAGTGAAAACTGCAATACAAAAGCCGTAGTTTGAAGAAATGGGTTAGCAGCGGATATGGATTTTAATACATAATTTATATGAGGCACTGCCCACATTTGTATGTGTAAACGTGTCTAAATGTTGACAGGTTTCGTAGATTGTAAAATTTTATTGAATCTTGTTGATTTTGATGAAATTTTCGAGAAATTGCATTTTGTCCGTTGAGTCATTGCGTGAGTCACCCGCCGTGTGCATTGTGATAGTTGATAGAGACGACGATGGATCAAGCGGCGGATGTGTTCAAGTTGAATGAAGACCAGACCCTGCTGTCTTCACTCAAGGCGGCCGGTCTTAACGGACAGACGGAAAAGGTCAACGAACTGTCCGTCAAGTTTGAGGAACATTCGGAACAGCTGCAGGAGGTAAGGTTCTTGTTGGTTGGTTGAGCAAGGTTTAACGTCCCACTCGACACAGTTTAGGTCATTTCGGAGACGAGTAAGGTTCTTGTTACCGTCTGGCTGCATTTCATCATTTCGTATTTTTGCTTGTCTGTGTTAGTGAATATTTGTCATTGTCAGTGGTTGGCTACTGTCAGTGGTTGGCTGTTATATCTGTTGTTGTTACACTTCCAGCATTTCATCCTAACTGGAAGCGGTCAGAGATTTCAAATCACTGACAATTGCGCTGTCATCTGACTAATATCTGGCTTATGTTGGTTGCTATTTTGCCTTTAAAAATTCCTATATTACGTGGTCTTTTGGCAACTACATACTTCTCAAAACAGTTTTGTCAAATTCCATGTATAATTTTTGAGTGATCTAGCAGACACACAAGCAGACAGAATCATAAACATGATTTTCTTCTTTATCAGCAATAATGAATTTTGTCTGATGTAAGTGTGCAGCATCAGTAGCTGATACCTGCCAGTAAAAAGTCATTCCTTAATGGTTGGAATCTCTGTGCAAATTCTCCGGTAGCTGTGCATTGTACGTTGAACATGATTGATTGATACAGGTGTGCAAGTTACTGAGGCACATTGCGGGCACGGAGACATTGGTCATTTGGGCAGATCACATTGAGCACATGTTCAAATGCTTGGCTACTGGGGTAAGTTTTTCGACAGACTAATATGCTCTTTCACATTTACTTGCAATACCTGCTGTTACCATTGTGACCATAATATGGCTTCGTTCTCATCAATTTCGTGTATAAACTATTCAATTTTACAAGTTTGTACGAAAACATCTACAGAAATAACATCGTAAGTAAAGAAAATAACGACCTTAAACCAATGTACAAGGTGCAGGTCTATGTTTTGTTACATTTCCTTTGCTCTGTCTAATTACCGGTAGTGACTGTTACAACTACTGTGTACTACACTTCTTAAACATTCCTGCAGCTGTCTGTCTGTGCATATTATGCCTTGCGCAAATTATTGCCATAGTTAGGAAATTGTGTCGCAAAACTGTAGACAAAAGGTATGTGATAATGTGTTACACACGTTGTACATGCATCGCTGACAATGGCCTGCTATGTTGGCAGCTGTAAAGTGATTGATTTATTGCTTGATTGATTGATTGAATGGTCAGTTCATTCATTCGTTCACTGACTGATTTATTGATTAATTGATTTATTTGTTGATTCCTTCCATGTGGTGGCGTGGTGTAGCAGTAATGCATTGTGTCGAATCAATGAAGTTGCTCTATGCCGCTCCCGGTTAGTACTTGGATGGGTGACTGCCTGTGGGCAGGTAAGCCATCTTGGTATGTAACCAGCCACCTAGGTCAGCTCACCCTTCTGCCGTCCATGGGATGGTAAAATGAGTATCAGCTTTCGGGCTGAGTAGTAATAAATGGTGATGGTGAGTGTAGTATTATAGCTGCCAGTTTTGGCGGATCTGATGCTGAGGTTGATTGGCTTGGTCCAAAGATCGGCGGCTGCCCGTCGCTTGTGCTACATTCGCCAAATGAACCAGATGAACTCTCGCAGTGGCAGTCAGTACTGCGATGACAGCACCATAAACACTGTCTTTCACTATTACTATTACGATTACTATGTGCTATATATGTATGTAGATGGTACAGGCGTCGTTGACAATGGCCAGCTATCGAGGCAGCAAGATTGCCACAGAGAACGTGGACGTGTTTGCCAATGCATGGTCCGTTCAGATCAATGATCTGTCAGTACTGGTGAAGGACGTTAATGACTCTTGTCATGGCAAGTCTGACAGACAAGTCTACTTATCACTGCCCAGACCCGGGGTCGGTGTCACGTGCCTGGACATTTTACTGTTCAGTTCATTGATATTAATAGCTTGGCTTTATGAATAAACGTTTATTATACAGAGTAGTAATGTGGCGGTTTGGCTTGGTTGGTAACGTCGTTGGTCGTGTCAGTGAAGTTAATCAACGCCGGGCCCGGTTAGTACTTGGGTGGTTGACCATTGGCAGGCGGGTAAACCATCTCGGTATGTAGCCACCCACCCAGGTCAACTCAGCCTGGCCATCCCTCTGTGGGTAGTCGCAATGAGTACCAGCAAAGCTGGGACATAAACAGCCACACTGCGAGATGCACTAGCCCCATATCAGTGGTCTGGCAGTGTAAACTGGTGTCTGGCTGAGGGCTAATGAAATGGAGATCAGCGCCGCTCTATGGACCTTATAGCTCAGGAAAGACTTTACGTTTTTTATGTTACGTAGTAATGCATCTAGAAGGCTGGATTGTGACCATACAAAAATATACTGAATGTAAAGTCATTAAAAATACAATACAAGATTTATAAAATGCAAGGTTAGTAAACATTAGATAAAATTTTATCGATCATTATTGAATATAATGAAAGGGCTTTTATTTGCTTTCCAGATTTTTAAAGATTAGGTTTTGTTTTACATTATAATTGGTGATATAGTAAAGTCCTTCAGACAACCCTAAAACATAGCCTTTGCTGTTCTTTGACACAGGTAAATATTGTGGAGTTTGTCATGCAGTGTATGTGATGTATGATATATCTTTTGTACATTTCTTTTCATTTATTTGCAGACAAACAACACCGTTAATTATACGAGTCAAGGCTGCAGGTCATCACAAGGATTAACCACTTACGTGATGCCTATTGTAAAAGTATATACAAAACAATCAACTGGTTTAAAACTGTGTAAGAATAGACACTGGACAGGTTTGCTCGCACAAGTTGCTCTAATGTATTGCACAACCTGCTATGGTCCTCGCAGCTTCGCCGTCGCTGGACTGTCCACATGGAACTCGCTGCCCTCACCGCTACGCAACTATCAACTATCATCCTCGTTCCGGCATGAACTGAACTGTTTGCTAGAGCTTATTTTCATTAGCACACTCGAGACTGTTTTTAAACTGTAAGAGTGGGTGAACACTAACTTCATCGATTCATCATCATCATGGAGATTTATCAGCTTGGGATTGTACTTATTTAGTCACGTTTTTTGTTGTGTAATGGGGAGTGGCTGTTAGCTGGTTGTGGTTGTTTTGGTAGACCATTGCATGTAAAAAGAGACTTAGTTAAGCGATGCATGATGATGTGTATTGAGCGAACTATACAACAGGCATGTCCAAACAAGACGTGCTAGGATTGTATCTGAAGGGATATGGATAATTTTTGGCCTGTCATGTCAGTGAATCAAGGGGATCAGCTGATTTGGGTTTGTCTGGAAAATGTCTTCTTGACCACTGCAGACTGTTGATTGTTCTGTGCAGAAACACGGTGCAACCACACGAGGCATGAAACCAGTTCAGCTCACTGGAGAGGTTACTGTGCTCTCATGTTTGTCATGCATTTATATTGACGTCGTGTCTGTAGACAGAGCCAGTCATCCAGCTGGCTTGGGTTGTGTGTTAGCTTAGCTTAATTGGGCTTAACACTCGCTGGCTTAAAGTGCCACCAAGGGGACCTGCAGGCTCCCACTGCAATAGACCTAGCTGTTTATGTGGAAATCCTTTGTGGAAATCCTTTGCTCTTTTTGTTGATAGAATGCTGTTAGACTCAGCCTTTGACCATCCAAGCGATGGTAAAATGAATATCAGCTTTCTGGCTGAGTAATAATAATAATAAGTGGTGACAGTCAATATAGTACTAGGCGGATCTATGGCTGATAGGTGGATGTGGATGTGGATAGGTTTGATCCAAAGGTCGGTGTCCACCTGATGTGCGTGATATGTTCATTAAGTAAATCGGTTGAATTTTTGCAGTGACTGTGCCATGGTGACATAGGCATTGTTGTTAGTATTATTACTGTTACTGTCATACAGGAACAAGCGAAGATAGCGAAGGTTGGTCTGGAGATGAAGCTGATCACGTCAGAGATGGATGCGGAGGCGGAGAAATGGCAGGAACGAGACAACGAGATCATACGACGAGCAAAGAATATGTCTTCAATGGCGTTCTCAATGTACTTATTCACACGTGGTGAGGGTCCGCTGCACACGACTCAAGATCTCTTCACGCAGGCCGACTACTTTGCTGAGGAGGGCACCAAACTGTTCCATGCCGTCAGACAATTCTCTGCACAGGTAACTCATTATTAGTATCTACCTGTAATGTATCAAAAATCCTCAGATTGCACCAGGCTTCAGAGTAGTCCCCTGCACGGGTTGGGCAGCCCAGGTGGGCCGAGCCCAGAATTTTATTAAACAAAATGGGCCAAGCCCGAAGTCTGGCGGGCCGGGCCGGGTCGCATACTTTTAGCCCGGCCCGAGGCCATTACGCATCACAATACGTTTTCAGTCCGGACGTTTCGTAACTTCTAAAACACGTTAACAAAACAACCTATTACAACCCATGTCAACAAGGACTAGCCGTCTGTCTGTCTGTCTGTCTGTGTGTTTCTGTCTATCTCTGTTTGTATGTGTGTGTCTCTATGTCTGTCTGTTTTTCTCTGTTCTCATTTGCTACACGTTGCCAGGTGTTTATAAGACATGAGACTGAGTTACTCTCTTCTCTCTGTCTGTGTGTCTGCGTCTCTGTGTCTCTGTGTGTCACTGTCTGTCTATGTGTCTCTCTGTCTGTCTGTGGCCAGGTGCCAGCCGGTGTACACAGAACCGAGCTGTTGGTTCATCTCGACCGTCTGCCCGTCTTCTGTCAACAAATCAGTCAGACAATCCGCGCTCAAACTGTTGGCAAGGCGGCCACGTTCAGCAAGGTCAGCTAGATTTAAACTCAGCATTATCTCAGCCTGCTGCCTGTCTGAGTTAAAGGTAAAGGCATAGGTTCAGATACTCAAGATACTATGGCTTGGTACTGCAGTGTAGAAGCTGGGAAGGTCATGACAGTTGACATGGATGAGACGTGCTCTGTCATCCTGTTACCAGGCACAAGCTGACTGCTTTACTTGACTGGCTGGTAGCCTATCAGCTAAGAAACAGAGATGAGCATCGCAGTCTTAATCACAGAAATACTGTCTTGGAGCCTTGGGAGGTTTTACGTCCCTACGGTACTGCTTATACAACTCGTGACCAGAAGTCTTTGTACAGTCTTGGAAGCGGCATCTGATTGGCATGAACTAATGACACCACAGTAGCCATCTGTTGCTCATACTAACGAACATGCGCTGTGTGTGTAGTGAATTATTGAAGTGGCTTATGTACAGAAGTAGCTGCGATGTGGCTTGTTCTTAGGTGGATAAAGTCATACAAGAGACGAAGAATTTGATGAACGCTGTCTCCAAAGTAGTGACGACGTGTTTCCTGTGTTCATCAAAGGTAGGCTAAACATTAGTTGTGTATACACCGTGTCTCAAAATAACTGTGCCAGTGTTATTTTTCGAATAACTCCATGAAACATTGGCCGATTTAAATAATTTTTGGCATGGAATATCGCGAAGAAACTTGACGTAAATTACTGTGGTTTTGCCCACCTCACTTTAATACTGTTGCTACACTACCCTGTGAAATGCAGAAGTCGTAGTTTGGCTGTTTACAACAATGAATTTATACTGGGCAGTGCATGCACCGGCTCAGTTACTGTTTCAAGATGGGTTTACTGCATATGACAAACAGTTGATTAACAGTTTAAGGCAGTTAAAAGGTTACAGTTCACGAAGGTTTCTTAAAGAATTTCTGCAGAAAAATTAGACATGCAGAGCAACAGCATTAAGGCGAGGTGAGCAAAACTACAGTCAATTATGTCAATTTTCTTCGCGAATGTTACATGCCAAAAATTATTAAAATCGGCCAATGTTTTATGGAGTTATTCAAAAAATAACACTGGCACAGTTTTTTTCTGTGACACGGTGTAGAGATGTCAATTTTCAATGTTCTCTTTATAGCAATTAATACTTTAACAATGGACAGGCTAATTCCTTTGAATAAGGAATTTTCTCACATCTGTGATGGTTTATTTGCCGTACGCTAGCAACACCTAGCAGTGGCGAGTGCAAACGACTGTATGGAATAAGGCAGCAGTGGTTGCCAATACGTCAACAGTTTGGTAAATAAAGCTTTTAAATGGTCAATTTATATAGCTTATTAGACCAGCTAATTGTTGTGAAATTCTACACAAACTGTGCAAATAGATGTTAATGATACACACAACAAGAATGTCAACCCTTGCTCAAGGCTAAGTCCTGCCTGCAGGTATCCTAAACATTTTTGATCCGAGTATAAGTGCGCTAGATTAAGCTAAGCTTTAGGCTAAGCTTTTGAACGCACTATAATATAACCTAACTTTACTTTACTTTACTTTTTTTATATGTGACCTTTTTTGAGGGTCTGTATATTTTACAGGTCCCCACAGGGTATCTGTGCACGGGGTTGCCTGTACAACATTTTGTGAATCCAGGCCAACTGATTCAAGCAGTATTATGCACTGAAAAACCCACATGACCTTGAGCTATGACCTTGATATTCATAACGCTCCCAGATATTGTCAAGGTAAATGTTCATGCAAAATTTCATCAACCTAAGTGCAGCGGTTCATGAGTTATCATGTTGACAGAGAAAAAAAACTTAGCGACAATGCTGAAAACAATACTACCATCATTTCCACAGGCAGTAAAAATAATTGAGTGTCGTCCTCTAGTCATGAAGATATCTCGATAGGTTTAGGGGGACTGTGATTATATACATTTGTATATGAATGTGGATGTGCGTAGTATGCGGTAGAGTACAGTGGACAGATGACAATGTCTCATTCTCGACCAGCTCAGCAGCAACAGCAGGTGCTTCAGATGAATGGAGGACGTTTATTGGTCGACGCCGCTGACCTCCGAGGCCGTTCATTGGTCGACGCCGCTGATCTCGGCAGCTCTGGCCCCCGCACAACGTTTAGTCAACAGCCATTCCGAAGAAGCGCATCACTAACTCGCAAACCGGTTTCTAGCTCGGACCGTCTCTGATGGTGTGAAGGGTAACAACTAGAGATGTATATGCCACCGGTGTACTAAGAACTACTGATTGTTTAGAATGTCTGCCGTGCAAAGTGAGTTAAAAGCGATTAGAAATGTGGAATTATGTCTCTGGTCACGAGTGACATAAATCACACAAGAAGGCTGTTAACTCAAGTCGGTTTCACACGAGCCCACACCGATCCGTCTTATAATTGGGCTGTTAGTGTTACATTATGACTTATTATTGAAAGGTGCGGTTTAGGTGACATGGAATAGGTGTTTTTACTTACTTTTCATCTTCATTACTATTTGCTGATATTGTCAACATTTTCACAGTTCACTTTTTCATTGCTTATTTAGTAACTTTTGCTCTATTGAAACTAGGACCTGATTAACCATGAAGTGAAAAGTTGAGATAATGGATGAATGCATGTTCTTCAGTAAACACTAACGTTCTCCTAGATGTTTCTAAGTTTCTCCAAAGTTACCAAAGTATGCATAAGTTTGTTGTACATTTTTCATTAGTTTTTCTTAGGATTCTTGTAGATCACATTCTTGTCTTAAGATTGTCTTAAGATTTTCTTGACTTTCTTTCCTAAGTTTATTCAAAGATTCTTCGTGCATTTGTCCCCGGGGGCACAACTTCGTGTTGCTGTCTGCATAGTGTGTGCTTAAAGGTGAAATTTTTTCCTAAATTTATTCCTCATGAAAATTTTCTGGAAATACCTGGAAACATTAGCATCTGATTTGGGGCGCAGATTGACTCATGTACACAGCAGCTAGGATAAGTGCGCATAGAACCAATAACACAGTTAATCAGGTCGGACTAGTTGGACTAGAAACTTTCCAGAAATGTGCAGGAACATTAGAATGAATTTGTACAAGTTTTTCCTGCAAAAATTTCCACAAATTTTCCAGTTTGCTTCCATGTAGTTTTGGCGTGGAAGTGTCATGTATTGTTGGTTGAAAGTAACATCTATGTTGTAGTTATGGGGCATTGTTAACGTGTTTACAATTACTGTCTGTCATTGATACATCACTGAAACAGAAGATTGTGCCCAATGATATAATGTGTGATGACTGAGACTCGTGTTTTAAACTGCACTTGGTCCGTTATCAAGAAAACTGCAGTTTTTAACACACAGACATTGTAACAATTACTGCTATTACTCATGTTCGTATTGCTCATGTATCAACCGTTACATTTCTTATCACACCTGCCCTTCCCTCAGTCGGCTGTAAAGCTAGCGTGCAGTTATCATACAAATTGTGTTGGTATTTCAGTCAAGAGTAATGATGCAGCCACTGTATGTGGTGCATTATGCATCTCGTCCATCTGTCTGTCTGTCAATCCGTCTGTTTTTCCATCTGTGTTGTACGGACTGTTGCCTTGAAGCAAAAAAACTAAAATGGGTGTGAACTTTTCCCCTTGTACTGGTTTTCAGTTGAAGAGGTCAAAGATCGGGGTGACTTAATACCTCGTGAACATGACACACATCTCACATAATCGTGGCTTCTTCCACCACCCTTAGTCTGCATGCTGCATTCATGATAGCTGCACACCAAGCGTAGCAGGCAACGGACAAAAGAAATTCAATGCTGAGGTTTCCATTATGTTTTATGCTCACGTCCACATATGATGTCAGCACTCTGTGCCAACATCTTTTCTTATTTTCTGACAACAAAAGGAGATGGTTATGTTTCGATGTGTATTAGGTGCATTATGTGTCCCAGTATTCTAGTCCCGTTGATCACTGGCGCTCAATTATCTCCTGTGCATACATGCTTTCGCTCTACCTCGTACTAGTTAGTCCTGCATGTGTAGACTTAGAGTTTCATGCTTGATCCCTTTGTGATGATGTCTGTATATATTCCACTATACATAGTAGCGTCTTTGTCCAAGTTACTTTGAATAATGAACTCGTATGCTAATAAGCTACACGAATTCATCAACTCAAATTGACAACTTTTTGTTATTTTTGACGTTTTTGTTGCTTTTTTCAACAGTTCCATTCCGAAGAAGGCCATAGTAGGTCAAGTTGCTGAAATTGCCAAAACATTAAAGTAACAAAAAGTCTGTAATTTGATAAATATGTGTATAGCTTGTTGTCTGACTTAATTCAGCATATTTTTGGACTTTCTTAGGTTAGCTATATGAGGTAGCTTATTGATTTCTCTTCTCCATTTGTCACAGTCACATTTATCTTCCTCTTCAGGTTCATATTTGTTTGTATTATCCTGACATTTTGTTCATATATCCTGGCATTTATGAACGTGATCTCAGTGTACACATATTGTCGGAGCGAACTGATTTCAGACATATTGTTTGTTGTTTATCAACCACTATGAGAGATCCGTTTTCATTGTCTTGTATTAGTTAATTCTTGCTGAACTTAAGTGTGATATTGTAGCGTTAGCGCCTTGTAGAACTCTGACTAATGGGCTCTACATAAATCCACATATTCATTCATTTATTTGTTCGTTACCTCCACCAGAGGAGGTTATCTTTTTATGTCTGTTTGTTTCTCTGTTTTTGTCCACTACATTTCTGAAGGAGGTGTGAACGGATTTTGGTGTCATATTTCCGAGGGCGAACGTATGGTCTGAAGAACAGGTGGTCATATTTTGACCCGGATCAAGGACCGTTTTATAGATCCATATAGCAGCTGTATTGAGTCTGTTGTATTCACCAGGTTACAGCACCGTCTTTGGCAAACGTCTTCTGATCCTTGTTTATCTAATGCCCGGTTTTTGAATTGCAGGGTAAATCTCGAGTTAGATAACACTGTTTTCTCTTAACCCAGGGGTAACTTGAGATTCATGGGTTACCCCTGGTTTCAAACACCGGGCATTGCTGATGATATCTGTAAGAGAAACGTTGGTAATGTTGTGTGATTTCTCATTCTGCTTGAACATGAGTCGTCTATAAACAATTGATCTTGTCACTGTGTAGCCACCTTTTTTTAATTTGGCATTATCTGCTGTTTTATACCTCCAAAGTTGCGTGGTGCCAGAGGCATTATGTTTTTACGTCATCCGTTTGTTAGTCAGTCAGTCCGTCCGTCCATAATACACGGAGGTCCAAATGTTTATATCTTTAAACCAACCTTGAATTAAAAATGTGTTTTGGTTTACTTTGAAGGTAACCACGTCCAAAACGTGAGCGAAAAGTAATGCTGTTTAAGCAAATGTTTTCGTAGTGGCTATAGTGCAAAGTGAAACAGAACATTCACAAACGCTTTTGAGAGTGTTTTACATGTAGCCACAGCATCGTTTTTATTTCATGCCACACTAATTCATTTTCATTGAATGGATATGTAAATATGAAGTTTTTTTACTTTGTTAGTTCGATTAAATGTTGATAACTTGGCACAATTCACACAAAACGTTTCAAGTATTTTTCCTAATAGTTTGTACAAAATGTGTACTTATATTCTTCTTATATACGAAGGTTTCAAAACGTCATTGTAGTTTCTGTTTGTCAGTAATGTTGCATTATTTAATGCTGTAACTTGAGCAGTTACTTGAGATATTAATATTGCAACATCATGTGTACGTTATCCGTGTTTGAACACTCCGACTGTATGCCAATTGATTAATAGTGCTCGGACTTGCCGATATTTTTTTCTATACGGGTACCCGTCGGGTATTTGAACGGATATCCAGTTTCTGGGTATTTCGATTACAACGTGCCCCTCCATGACCCCTCCTTAACTACCCTGCCAGCCCATGCCTCGCACAACTGATTTTTACATTGCAGCATTAAAATAAATGATAAATTACTTTAAATTTGCAGCCATAACATCACTGTCGAGTGGATACCAGCCGGTAATTAGGAAACCCGGGTACCCGATCCCAGCACTAGTAGTTGATTGCGTTGATGTACAGGGTGGCACAAAATCAAGTGGAGCAATTCGTTTTCATTCGTTACACCGTATACATGACACACACACGTGGAAATTAAGCTAATGTAACATCGTAACATGTCGACGGTACTTATACGACTAGTCATAAAGTGTTAGTATGACCCACAATTCACTGCAATGTGATCGAAGCTAATTGCTTCTGAGATTATGATTGAGAAAAAAAACTAGCCTATGTAGGGAATATATGCTGTACTTTTTATGCGTCACCCTGTATGCTTGTGTGTGCAATGCGAGTATGTGACTGAGCGTGTGATAATATTGTCGTGATAATTTGCCCGTTTGTCGGATCCATATTTGCGTCAGTGTCAACGATGACATCGTGATGATGTTAATGCTTTTAACGAACAGAGTCAGTTGCATTCTAGCGTCCTCGAGTTAATCCGATTGTGTACCGCCGTCTGTCTAGTCACTGCATCGTACGAATGCGAATTATTGTAAAGCGTAGTTTGCATGACTTGATATTATCATGTTACATCATTTACTCGTGCGGCGTCAACATGTGATGTTTGTGAATATGATGATGATGATGATGATGATTGTAATAGAACTCGTAGAAAATGTGCCGTACTGTCGTAGCGAACGGACGGCGCGATGCTTCTGAGTGATGTCGCTCTTAACGCTGGTAGAAAATAGCCGGATTATGCCGCGGCGATGTATTTCAGTCGAAGTTTGTGGATGTTTATCTGGGACAAGGTCACGATGTTCGCCTTGTTGGGGCTCCAAGGATCTAAGATCGTAAGCTAATTCTACAAATGTGTAATCACTTCGTAAGTGACCCAACCTGTGTAGGGACGATACGTCAACGCGACAGACGGACAAGTGCGCTAGATTCAGCTAAGCTTTAAGCTAAGCTTTACAGCGCACTATAATATAATTTAACTCTTACTTTACAAGGTATGCGGTGCGGCGCTTTGCGTAAAAGATAAAGCGGGTCGTGCACCTCCTTAGCGTAGGCTGGGTGCTCATCTCCCTGTCAAGGCTGTCGAGCCCGTAGGTGGATAGACCACCGAGTCTGTGACGCATGGCCAGTGCGACGCCAGACCTACGCTCACCTTCCCAGCCATAGAGCGTCACCGCCCTTTGGCCCCGGTACCAACTTGTACTTCTTGGTGACATAGGTACATGGGTGTGAACAACGTCGTAGCGGACCGGCCGGTAGTCGAACGTGCGACCTTCGATCACGACTCACGAGCCAACGCCCTAACCACTGAGCCACCAAGCCACCCGGCGCTTTACATGTATGGCGGGATACATCACCCGTGGCGTAATTCAAGCACGCAATCAACCAGTCATCTTTATTCGCTCAAAACAGACGCAGCAAACGTTTCGTCCGTTACTTATTTTTTTCACGTAGTGCAAAGCGCGTGCAAAGAAGTAGTAAAAATTACTGCTACTGTTTGTACATACGATTTCATGCATGCTCACTGCAAATACACCGAAACAGCGCATTGTGACGAGTTAATATTTGTGTTGGTTCCATGGCGTTTTTGGCATAGCGATTATTTCTAGTGTATAGTTGTTCAGTGGTGTAATAATTATCTAAGTCAGCGTAATGCGGGCGCGTACGTGTCGTAGGCTAGCCAGTGCGGTGTTTATTGTGTGGCCGTCCTAATAGGCCGCATTACGGGTCTTGCCCGTCCGTGTTCTGTCCGTCCCGCACGAGCTGCTAACTCAAAAACGAAAAGGCGTAGAGACAACAAAATTGGCGTGAACGTTTCCCAGGGCCAATTTTCACCCTAATAGGTCACAGGTCTGGTGGACGGCCGCATGATATGTCAGCACTGGGCCG
>Ga0056124_1000202_pt1 | contig 20376 bp, 19 predicted proteins | sample WorMetHEROISLAND_2_FD_70069 | JGI IMG/M metagenome (GOLD analysis project Ga0056124, IMG submission 70069) | Marine gutless worms symbiont microbial communities from Max Planck institute for Marine Microbiology, Germany - Olavius sp. 4 HERON ISLAND | ecosystem: Host-associated > Annelida >... | reverse complement strand
GGAGAAGGGCAGTGATTGCAACCAGACTTTTCCGGGGCCGCGAAGCGCAGCGTAGAAACAGCCTTCACCACCGAACAGGGCGGTTTTTATGCTGCCGATATATTTAATGTCAAAATCGATCTCCGACGTGTAGGCAACAACACAACCAGTATCGACACGCAGCAACTCTCCTGATCTTAATGTACGACACAAGGTCGCCCCGCCGACATGGCAAAATGCCAGGCCATCTCCGTCCAGACGCTGCATGATAAAACCTTCACCTCCGAAAAAACCGGCTGCCAGACGTTTTTGGAATGCAATTCCAAGTGACACGCCTTTAGCGGCACAGAGAAATGCGTCCTTTTGGCAAATAATCTGACCACCGTGTTTTTTAAGATCAAAGGGAATGATCCGGCCTGTATAAGGGGCAGCAAAGGCGACTTTGCGCTTTTGTCTGCTTTCGTTTGTGTAAACAGTCGTAAAAAGAGATTCCCCGGTCACCAGGCGTTTGCCCGCACCCACCAGCTTGTCGAAAATTCCGCTTTGTGATGCCGAGCCATCACCGAAGACGCTATCCATGGTGATGGAGTCTTCCATATACATCATGCTTCCGGCTTCGCCAATGGCTGCTTCTCCTGGATCAAGCGCAATCTCGACGAATTGCATATCGTCACCGTGAAGTTCATAGTCGATTTCATCCATTGCCATTGGTGGCTCCTAATGCTTCTATGATGATGCAGATTGCGTGCTGTTGATCACTTGCAGCGCTGTTTTCAAAAGCGTCTCAAGCTGTGCATCCGGCTGCTGTTCCAGTGCGACTTTAAGAGCCTGTTGCGCGGCCTGGGGTTTGAAGCCCAGGTTCACCAGTGCCGAATATACGTCTTTGCTAGCCGGATTGTCGTTGATCGGCGAACGAATGTCTGAGGAAGCTGTAGTAAAAGCTGCTGAAGGCTTTACCTGACGGATTACGGCTTGAGCCTTATCGCGAAGCTCGGTGAGAATGCGCAGTCCCAGCTTGGGACCAACGCCTTGAGCGCGCGTGATCATCGCTTTATCCTGGTTGGCGATTGCATCGTTCAGGCCTTCTATCCCAAGATCTGACAAGATCGCCAGGGCTGCCTTGGTTCCAACACCTTGAACCGATGTCAGCAGTTTGTACCAGTGTCTTTCCTCTTCCTTTAGAAATCCAATCAGGGTAATCGCATCTTCCTTGACGATCGTCTCAATCAACATGGTGATTTCTTCATCCTGGTGTAGATTTCTCAAAACAGTCTGTGATGCGTGGACAAGATAACCGATACCGCCAACATCCAGCACCACATGGTCTTCGGACAGCATTGCTATGACACCGCGTAGCCTAGCGAACATCTGCGAACTCCCGACTGCGGATTCGATTCTGGCTTTGACGGAAATGTGCGTGGGTTATGGCGACTGCCAAAGCATCGAACGCGTCACTACAATCACCTTCATCAGACGGCAGAACAAGGAGACGACGGACCATATGGGCGACTTGTTCCTTTTTTGCATGACCGGCTCCGACAAGCGCTTTCTTAATCCGGTTAGGGCTATATTCACTGACGGGAATGTCATGCTGTGCTGGTGCCAAGAGGGCTGCTCCCCGCGCTTGCCCTAAAAGTAGGGTGGAGTTTGGATTTTTGTTGACGAACACACGTTCGATCGCAACTTCAAGAGGCTGATATTCACCGATCACCTGTTGCAGTCCGTCGTAAAGGCATGCAAGACGTTTGGGCAGCGTATCTCTTGTCTTGCTAACGATAGCGCCATGGGCAACGTGACGCAGGTTATTGCCTTGGCTGTGAACGACGCCCCATCCTGTATTGCGTAAGCCGGGATCTATCCCTAAAATGATCATGAAACCGCAATAATCATGATGAAGCCGTTTCTAACAGATCTTGAGGAATATCGTAATTCCCATAAACATGCTGCACATCGTCATTGTCTTCCAGGACATCCAACAGCTTAATGAGTGTCGCAGCGGTCGACTCAGCTACGGGCAACAGGCTATTTGGACGCCAGACTAGCCGTGTCGAACTGGGCTCACCCAGATCTTCTTCAAGTTTTTGCGCTGCTGAGCGAAGTTGCTCGACCGATGTGAAAATTTCATGGCCATCGTCATCCGAAACTACATCATCAGCCCCGGCTTCCAATGCCAGTTCAAATAGGCGGTCCTGGTCCGCGATATTGGCAGGATAGGTGACTAGCCCGCAACGTGTAAAGATATGGCTGACAGACCCGGTTGTTCCCAGATTGCCGCCGTGCTTTGAGAAAGCTGCTCGAACATCCGAAGCTGTACGGTTGCGGTTATCGGTCAAGGCTTCGACGATCAGCGATACGCCGCCTGGAGCAAAACCCTCGTAACGGATTTCTTCATAAGTCTCGCTATCACCGCCACTGGCCTTCTTCATAGCCCGCTCAATATTGTCCCGGGGCATTTGCGCCGATCGCGCCAAGGCGATTGCAGACCTTAATCGCGGGTTATGATCGGGGTCCGGCATGCCAGCCCTGCATGCGACGGAAATCTCACGGCTGATCTTGCTGAACAGGCGCGCCCTTTTAGCGTCCTGTGCCCCTTTACGGTGCATGATATTCTTGAATTGTGAATGACCTGCCATAAGGCCTTTAAACCTACAGAATTCCTACATGAATACAAGGGATTTATATTCGGCGCTTGTCGGCTGACGCACAAGTATCTTGAAGACCGAAAGGCAGATATTTTATAATTGTCCACTGCTGTTAATGAGCGCCTTAACGTCCTCATGTAATCTGGTATTAGTGGCAATAAAGTTATCGCTGTAGGGGGTTGCTTTTTCACCTGCATAATCACAGACCAAGCCACCGGCTTCTCTAACCAGGATGATCCCGGCGGCGGTATCCCAGGCTTTTAGCCCCTGTTCCCAGAAGCCGTCAAAACGTCCAGCAGCAACCCAGGCCAAATCGAGGGCTGCTGCTCCAAATCGCCTGACCCCCGCAACCTTGGGCATAACGCGCTGCAGGATTTCTCCAAAAGTTTGCGGATCGCCGCAGCCCCGGAAGGGAATTCCGGTGCCAAGCAGACTTTCGTGGATATTGCTTCTGGCCGAGACGCGCAGGCGGCTATGGTGGAGCCATGCGCCGCCCCCTTTTTCCGCAAAAAAGCTTTCGTCTGTTAAAGGGTTGTGAACCAGTCCTGCGATGATCTCCTCATCTTGCTCAACGGCGATGCTGATGGCGAAATGGGGCACTCCATGCAGAAAATTTGTTGTACCGTCCAGCGGGTCAACAATCCAGCGTGGTTGTCCGTGTTCGCCGTCATGCACCCCGCTTTCTTCCATAAGGAATCCCCAGCCTGGCCTGGCGCGTTCCAGTTCGTAACGCAGGGTTTCTTCGGATCGATGGTCGGCTGCGGAGACAAAATCACTCGGTCCCTTGACAGAGACCTGAAGATGTTCGACTTCATTAAAATCGCGACGCAGTCGAACGGCTGACTTCCTGGCTGCACGCTCCATAACTGTGAATAAGGCGGATTGAGAAGGCATGCTTAGTCTGCCCTGCGAACATATTCACGATCATAAACACTGACGACAACCTGTTCACCGGATTCGATAAAGGGTGGAACCATGATTCTGGCGCCGTTTTCCAAAACAGCCGGCTTGAAAGAGGCTGCGGCCGTCTGGCCCTTGACCACTGGGTCCGATTCGGCCACCTGCATGGTAACCTGGGAGGGAAGTTGAACCGAGACCGGACTTTCTTCATAAAATTCGATGGAAACATCCATGCCGTCTTGGAGAAATTCTTTCTCTTGCCCTAGCATGTCATGACTAATAGAGATTTGTTCGAAATTTTCCTTATCCATAAAACTGTATGAGCTTCCTTCATCGAACAGATATTGATAGGCCCTGGAGTCGAGGCGTATCTTTTCAACCGTTTCAGCAGAGCGAAAGCGTATGTTATTCTTACGCCCGTCCCGGATATTTTTCAGCTCGACTTGCATATAGGCACCTCCCTTTCCAGGTTGAGTGTGCTGAGTCTTGACTGCTTTCCATAAGCCGCCTTCATATTCGATGATATTACCGGGACGAATATCGACGCCGCTGATTTTCATGAAAATCCCTTATAACAATAGGTTTTGATAGATTGTTAGCTGCTATAGTTGCCTTATTGGACAAACTCAAGCGCTTTTGGGTCTTGAATTTCCCACTTGCTCTGCTAGATAGAGCGGATTGGGCGGTTAGCTCAGTTGGTAGAGCTTCTCGTTTACACCGAGGAGGCCGGGAGTTCGAGTCTCTCACCGCCCACCATTCACAAAGCCCAAGGCTATCCAAACTTCATGTCCTCAAAAAATAAAAAAAATCCTAGCACACCACCTTCCAAGGCTCCGCCAGTCTCCAAAAACAGGCAGTCGGCCGCTCAGGCCGAACTGCGTAATTTCGAACAGGAAATCGATGAAGAGCTTCGCAGGGATCAGCTCGTCAAGCTCTGGCGTCGCTTCGGTGTCATCACCGTTACGATTATTCTGTTGCTGATCGCTGCTTTCGGGGGTTGGCTATATTATCAGAACAAGCAACGCGATATTTCGAGCAAGCAATCTGAAATGATGCAGAGCGCTCTTGATGAACTGGAGATCGATAATATCACGCAAGCGCGTTCCATTTTGGAGAAATTGGTAAAAGAAGGCAAACCAGGATATCAGGCCATGGCTCAGGTGCTTTTGGCGGGTATGGCGGAATTGTCCGGTAAGAAAGAAGACAGCATAAAATTCTATGACAAGCTGGCGCAGGATCTTCGTCTTGCTGAGCCTTGGCGCGAACTTGCCACATTTAAATCGATCCTGCTACGCTATGATGACATGTCGCCTGATGAAGCCATTGAGGCTTTGCGTCCGTTGGCACAAGACGGAAAACCCTGGTTTGGAGTTGCTGGTGAGCTTTTGGCAGTTGCTTATATCCGAGCCGATCAGCCAGAATCGGCCCGGGCCATTTTGGAGGCTTTGATCGGATCCAGAAAGACGCCCACAAGTTTGAGCAACAGATTGAATCAGTTAGTTACTAGCCTTCCGCCTGCTGAAGATTTAGTTACTAGCCTTCCGCCTGCTGAAGATACAGTCGTGGCTGAAAAGACACCTGAGAAAAAAAAGTCTGAAAAAACAAAAAAAATAACCGGCAAAAAACATAAAGAAACCGGCAAGGAAAAGAGGAGCTGATCCTATGATGCGCATGCGACCTTCGACTGTGCTGCAGATTCTAAGGCATATGATTAATCCACTCCTGATTCGTAACCTGGCTCTTGTTTTAGCAGTTGCCTTTACAGTGGTAGCTTGTTCCTCCGCCCAGAAAAGCAAGAAGTTGATCAAAGGTGTGCGAACGCCAGTACTCGGTGTTGAGAAGGTACTCAGTGCTGATCCCGGTGCCGAAAATATCTCAATCCAATTGCCACAGCCAACAACCAATAGCACCTGGGAGCAACCAGGTGGCAATATTCGAAAAGTCATGGGGCATCTGACCTTATCGGATCAGCCGAAAAAGGTCTGGAGCCGCAATGTCGGAATCGGAGACAGCAAGAAACATTTTCTGATTTCTCCACCGGTCGTTGCCGAAAACATGATTTTCACGATCGATACCAGGGCACGGGTCAAGGCTTTGAGTCTGGAAGATGGAAAGGTCAAGTGGTCTGTTCTAGTTCCAGGGCCGCGTAAAAAGAGAAAAAAACTCGCCTATGGAGGCGGTGTTAGTTACGGAGATGGGCGGATTTATGCCGTGAGCGGCTTTGGAACCGTTGCGGCGTACAATGCCAAGGATGGGACCGAAATCTGGACACGAGAGCTTGCTACACTGCTTCGGGGCGGCCCGGTCTTATATCGGGATCATATTTATATTACAACCGAAGATAATCAGGTCGTGGCGCTAAAGGCTTCTGATGGTAGCGAGCTATGGATCAATACCGGCATCGTTGAGGATTCAAGCAAATTCGGAATTGCTGCACCATCGGCGATCAATGACAGCTTGCTGGTCGGTTACTCATCGGGTGAGGTCAAGGCCGTAAACGTTGGAACCGGGTACGACGACTGGCAAGATGTTCTGACCAGCGGGATGCGTTTGAGTGCAATTGCGTCGATCATGGACATCGATGCCTCTCCTGTCGTAGAGCCAGGGCGTGTCTATGTCGTTAGCAATGGCGGACATATGGTAGCTTATGAGCTATCCACCGGAACCCATCGCTGGGACCGGGAAATTGCCTCTAGAAATACACCATGGCTTGCAGGCGACTATTTGTTCGTCGTCTCCATTGACTCGGTCGTCACTTGTGTTCGCAAGGAAGATGGCAAGATCATCTGGGCGACGCAGCTCCAACGTTATCGCAAAGTCAAGAATAAGAAAGGTCGCGTGATCTGGTCTGGGCCGATCCTGGCGTCGGATCGTTTGGTACTGGTTTCCAGTACTGGCTATATCGCCAGCGTATCGCCTTATACGGGCAAGCTGCTGTCGGTTGATCGTCTAGGTAAGGGGAGTTTTCTCCCTCCCATCGTTGCCCAAAATAATTTGATCCTGATGAACCGCGATGCCGATATCATTGTCTATCGATGATCGACCGGGCATAAGCGAAGAAAGTCGTGCCCAGTTGCCGCGTATTGTCATTGCCGGCAGACCAAATGTTGGAAAATCAACGCTTTTTAACCGCCTGACCGGGCGGAGGCATGCACTGGTGGATGATACGCCGGGCATGACTCGCGACTGGCGTGAGGGAGAAGGGCGATTGTTAGATCTTGTTTTTACGCTCATCGATACTGCGGGTATTGAAGATTATCATACCGATAGCCTGGAAGGGCGTATGCGTCGCATGACCGAGGATGCGATCATGGACGCCGATATCATTTTGTTTGTCATTGACACGCGAACAGGACTGATGCCGGCTGATCGCGATCTTGCGCATTTTATACGCAAATCGGGGAAGAATATGATCCTCTTGGCTAACAAGGCAGAAGCAGCGCAAAGTCAGGATGCTGCCGTCGAGGCTTATGAATTGGGCCTTGGTGATCCTCTTCCGTTTTCAGCAGAACACGGTCTTGGGCTTGATCTGCTCTATGATCATCTAAAGCCAATGACCACATCAATCAGCGAGAAAAGCGACCCAGTCACGGCTGAGGATTCTAAGGATCAGGACAGGCCTTTACGGCTTGCGATTGTCGGGAGGCCCAATGCGGGAAAATCGACCCTGATGAATCGCCTGTTGGGACAAGATCGCGTTTTGACCGGACCGGAAGCCGGAATTACCAGGGACGCGATTGCAGCTGATTATCTATGGCGCGGTCGCAAGCTTCGTCTTATGGATACCGCTGGCCTGCGTCGCAAGGCGCGAGTGGACGACAAACCGGAAAAACTCGCAGCCCTCGATAGCCTGCGCATTATTCGCTTTGCTGAAGTCGTTGTCCTGCTTGTGGATTCGACCAGGGGCTTGGAAGCGCAGGATCTTAAGATCGCAAATATGGTTGAAAACGAGGGGCGGATACTCATACTGGGTTTGAGTAAATGGGACCTCGTCGACAATGGCGAAGACAATGGCGAACAATTTCAGTCTGGTATTCGCAAAGCACTGGATGACGCTTTTTCTCAAATCAAGAAGCTCCCTATCATTCGTCTGTCGGGACTGACAGGTGCCGGGATCAATCGCATGCTGGAAGATGCATTCGCCTTGCGCGACTCCTGGAGCAAGCGTGTGCCAACGGGGCAAATCAATCGATGGTTTGAGAGGGCCCTGGCGCATAAATCACCGCCATCACACAAGGGACGGGCAATTAAGCTGCGCTATATCACCCAGGCACAGACGCGCCCGCCTACCTTTATTGTATTTGGTAATCGTACGGAGCACATGGAGGAATCCTACAGACGTTATCTTGCCAATAGCTTGGCCAGGCACTTCGGTCTGGAACAGATCCCATTGCGAATCGTCTTGCGCTCAAGTAAAAACCCTTATCTTGGAGTTCGATCCTGAGATTTCAGACTCTCTTAGAAAAAATGGCTAAATATCCTCTCACTTTTTCACTGATCGCAGCGTTAATATCCATTACCGTTGATCTACAGGCGCAGACCGTAAGATACGACAGTTATACGGTTCATAATGTCCCGGTAAATATCAAAGCCGAACGAGGCAGCATAGGCCGGGCCGGAGGGTTTCGTCAGGCGCGGCGCAAGGCTTGGTCCACGGTCTGGAATCGATTGACTGGCCAGAAGGCCCAAGATGCACCAAAAGTGAGCGATAGCAAGCTTGCGGGACTGCTCTATGCGTTTGATATAGAGCAGGAAGAAATCAGCGCAAAAGGGTATCAGGCACTGATTACTGTCATGTTCGATTCCCAAAGGACGAGAAGCCTTGTTCGTGAATATGCAAACCTGCCGAAATTGATCGGAACGCTCCTGATTGTCCCTCTCTACCATGAAGCAGGGGTCAGCTATGGTGCTGGCCAGCAAAGCGATTGGAGTCGTGTTTGGAAAAAGCAGCGATTCCAGACCAGGGCAATCAACTATGTTATGTCAAGGGGTGGGATCAATGATGACATTTTATTCAATGCACATATTGCCAACCGCATTGCTCTTGGGTCTTTGGATGCGGCCCGGGAGCGCTATCGTGTTGATGGAGTGCTCCTGGCGCAGGCAGTTGCCAAACCAGAGGGATATGGGGGTGCTATGCACTGCTATTTTGCTTTAAAACTGCTGGACGCCAAGCTAGAAGATCCTGTTCATATCGTTGATTTTGTACTTCAGGTGCCGGATAAGGGACAAGTCCAGGCTGTTTTTACCAAAGCCGTCAGGAGAATGCATAATGAACTTGAGGCAGCTCTGCTGGCAGGTAGGATTCAGATAAAGTCTCTGCTGGCTAAAAGCTGGCAGTTTGATTATGGTTATTCTATCGACGTGCAATCGGATAAAAAACCGGGGGGCACAGCATCAAAAGAATCCATAACTTGGGAAGCAGACATTCCTGAGACCGGGTCCGTAGAAGAATATATTGAGGAGATTCCGCTCATGGAAAACAGAGAAATCCCCCTGTTTTCGGATGAGGTCAACACACCGCAGCGCCGCAGAGAGAAGAAAAAAAGCGATGACTGAGAAGAAATCGAAAATCTCTTTTTTGCGAGATTGGCGGATACTGCCTTTTTTAGCAGCCTTGTTCCTTTTTGGGTGGTTTCTTGAGTCTGTCTCATCGATTCTTTGGCCCTTTTTATCTGGAATCGTCATTGCTTATTTTCTCAACCCTCTCGTCGATAAACTCGACCAGACCCGCCTTCCGCGTTCGGTCATCAGTATCGGCGTTTTGCTCATATTTTTTATGATATTTTTGGGGTTGATCCTGTTGATCGTCCCTTTTTTAGTGACCGAATTCATCCATCTTGCCAGAGTTCTGCACGATGCTTTCAATAGCTGGGTCCCGTATTTAGAACGGATGCTAAATGATTATGCTCCGGAACTTATTGAAGGCTCAAAGAAAATTCCCATAGACTTTGGAACGACGGCTGTAAGCTATATCACCAAAGGACTAACCGAGATCCTCAATCGTGCTTTTGCCCTGATTAATATTATTTCCTTGCTTTTGATTGCGCCGCTGGTTGCTTTTTATATGCTCCGTGACTGGCCTAGTTTTGTCGAAGAAGTCTTAAGCTGGATTCCAAAATCATATCTTGGGGAAGTCAAGGGCTTGCTCAGCGAAGCAGACTCGATTCTCGCGGGCTTTGTCCGGGGGCAGATGATGGTCTGTCTGTCTCTGTCCGTGATATACTCAATCTCTTGGGGGCTGGTCGGGGTCAACTATGCCTTGATTTTGGGGATCCTGACCGGTTTTCTGACCATCATTCCGTATCTTGGCCAGTTTATCGGCACCAGCATGGCGATTCTGGTCGCCCTATCGCAAGGCGGGGGAATGCAAATGATCGCGCTTGTCATCATGGTTCAGGCGATTACCACGACGGTAGAAGGGATGGTCCTTACTCCGGTTCTGGTTGGCGATCACGTACGGCTTCATCCAGTTTGGGTAATATTTGCTCTGGTGGCCGGGGCGAAGCTGATGGGTTTGACTGGGGTTTTGATCGCAGTTCCCTGTGCTGCCGTATTGGGGGTTTTTAGCCGCTATGCCATAAAGCGTTACCAGCAAAGCCGCTATGCACAATAAGATATATAAATGCACAAGGTAAGATTCTGGGGTAAGATCCTGGCAATTGGGCTGGTTGTAATTATCCTGGCAGGATTTGCATTCCCGCAAAACCTGCTCATGCCTGTAGAAGGAGCAACGCGCCATGATTTCGACCATCAATCCTTCTGGGCACACCCTTGGGGAAAAGCCATAACGCACAAAGGGGTGGATATTGTTGCAGAAGAAGGACGTAACGTCCGCGCTGCCACTTCCGGACTGGTTATCTGGACAGCCAAGGGTTCCGGCGCCGGCGGGACCGTGGTCTTGATACTGGGTCCCAAGTGGCGATTGCATTACTATGCGCATATGAGGGATAAAACGGTCAATTCCTGGCGTTTTGTCCGTCGGGGAGATTTGATCGGATTTGTCGGGCGCACTGGGTTAGGGGTAGATATTCCACCCCATCTGCATTACGGGATTGGTACGATTATCCCTTATCCCTGGCGCTGGGACGATGCTCCTGTAGGCTGGCGCAAGATAATTTATCTCAATCCTATTCCCGAACTTCTCGCAAATTCCTGAGCTTACGAATTATCAATGCGGATTAAAACGGAGCCGTTACGTGGTATTCCATCTTCATCGGTTCGATGGTGAAATTGGGGATGTGGTTAATAGCATGTTCGTCCTCTGTCGACTTGATAAAAAAAGGATCTGACAGCGTTCCCGAACAATCTTGAAAATGGCGCGCTCGGAAGGATTCGAACCTCCGACCCTCAGATTCGTAGTCTGATGCTCTATCCAGCTGAGCTACGAGCGCCTGCTCATTGCAGATTTTTAAGAATGCCCTAATTGTCCGATCCGGTCAGGATTGTCAATTATTTTCCGTCCGGTATTTTCCGTCCAGTATTTTCCATCTGGCTTTTCTATCCGGTTTTACGCCTGGATTATAACCTGGTTCGATTGCCTGTCAGGCATTGTAAAAAGGCTTAAAAAAAGGACCGTGGCCATATTTCTGCCTTTTTTTTTGATTGTCAATCCTGACAATCCGGGTATAAATACGCATGCGTTCTGCACAAGTCATTGCTACGCCCGGCTTTTTAAGTAGGGTCTCGATTATCGACCGCTATCTGGCTGAACAGATCACTAAACCGTTACTTGCGACCTTGCTGGTATCAATCTTGTTGTTGATGTTAAGTAAGATGCTCAACTTGTTCGACTTTGTCATTGAGATGGGTGGGCCGGTCACGATCGTGTGGAAAATGCTCAGCAATATGATTCCGCAATATTTCAGCCTGGGCATTCCTATCGGTTTGTTGTTGGGGATCGTTCTCACTTGGCGCAATTTATCCTTGCACAGTGAGTTGGATGCAATCATTGCTTCCGGGGTACCTTACCGGAGATTGATGCGCATTCCATTGCTCTATTGCCTGTTTTTGTCGATCATCGTGTTCATCATTGTCGCCTGGGTCCAGCCTCTGGCGCGTAAATCATACGATCGTTTGAGCTTTGACCTTCGCTCCGGGGCCCTGGGGGCAACGATCAAGGTCGGTTCCTATGCTAAACTTGGCAAGAATACGATTTTGCGTGTTGATCGGGCACGTGACGGAGTCGGACACTTGGAAGGCATTTTTCTTCAGACCCTTAGCAAAGATGGAATGGAGCTGGTCGCCAATTCAAACCGGGGGACCTTTATCGCAACCGATAATCCCAATATTTTGATCCTGCGTCTGTTTGAAGGTAATATTGTGATGCGCAAGGTGAAACTGCTGGAGCAACCGAAGAATGAAGATGATATCAGCTCCTTGATCGATTACGGCTTTCTTTTCCGACATGATGTCGAAGGAATTGGCAAGGATGTTCATTCGCTTCGCTTTGAAAGCCAGGATATTCCGATCACCCTACCGAGGACCGAACCTGAAGCTAATAGTCTGCAGCGTCAGCAATATGCAAAGACCATCACAGAGCTATGGAATGATAGCCAATCCTCACAACTCTCAGCGGAACAGCAAAGGGCTGCCATCGCTCAAATACACCGCAGGACTTTCAATGTGTTTGTTATGTTTTGCCTGCCATTCATGGGTTTGGGATTGGGCGTTTTGTCGAAACGGCAAAATTCGGCGCTGGGAATTTTCTTGAGTATATTCATCCTGATCCTTTTTATTCAGACTTCAGCATTTATCGAAGAATGGTCAATTATGGGACAAGTACCCTTGCATCCCAGTCAATGGATTTTGCTTGCTGTCCTTGTGATGCTATCGGCCGTATTATATTTGCCATTGGTGACAAAAGTGGGCGTCAGCCCGGTCACGGCCATTCATGATGCCTTTGCTTATCTGGTTCGGATTTCGACAGGGCCAGTGCGTAAAGCGGTCGACTTGATCAGAACAAGGCGATCAGCGGGAGCCAGAAATGATCCGTAGATTGTTGCATCCGCTGTTTCCTACACCGAAGCTTGCACGCTATTTTGCGACGGCATTCCTGTGGCGTAGTTTGGGCTTCCTTATTTTCATAACGGTCGTACTACAGTCTCTCGACCTGATGGCGCATTCTGATAAAATTCTGGCGGATGAGCGAAATGGCTTCGCAAGCCTTGTCACTTATGTATTGTTGCGCAGCCCGGAACTGATTTCCAAATTCGGTCCTTTTTGCTTTTTGCTCGGATCGATCGTGACCTTGGTTCAACTTAATCAGCATAGCGAGACAATCATCGCTAAAAGTGCCGGCCTTTCCAGGCATCAGATTCTGGCACCACTGGTTGGAGCTTGCCTTGGAGCAGGGATCATAATGTTCTTGTTTAATGAATTGATCGTCATGCAGACGTCCGCGAATCTGCAAAGCTGGAGGGAGAGTGATTTTAAACCAATCCCTCGTGAAGGGTTTACAAGCGCAGGATCCAAACCGATTTGGATCAGGGACTCATCGACCAATCTGCATATCGAACGGGCCTATTGGCGGGCTGGGGCAGACCGTTTTGTTTTTACTTTGAAGCATATCAGTTTATATTCCGGCACGGAAAAAGACGGTAGTCAGTATATATGGCGCGCGCGTCAGGCTCGTTTGCTGCCCACCGGATGGGTGTTGGACGATGTCAACGTCTTCAATAGCAAAAGCTTGTCGACAGAACATCACGATCATCGCAGCTGGCCAATCACAATTGCGCCGCGCTTGTTTTCTGCACTGACTACCAAGCTTGAGACCAGCAATTTCCTTCAACTTCTCTTGATCAGGGATGTTTTGTTAGAGGCTGATTATTCGATCGTCCGCCTTCAAAACTATCTTTATCAGAAAATAACACGTCCGTTGTCGATGCTTCTTATGCCGCTTCTTGGGTGTTTTGCCGGCTTTGGGCTTGTGAGATCAGGAGCGCTCTTGAAACGTGCAGTTTTTTCTATGGGCTTGGGTTTCGCTTATTTTGTTACAGAAAATATGCTCTTTGCCTTGGGTAAGCTTGGAACTGTGCCACCTTTGATTGCAGCATTTATTCCGTTTTTGTTGTTTTTTTGCATTGCTCAGACTCTTATTCATAAAGAACAGGTATGAAGCAGTCGGATTCATCCCTTTCCCCTCGTCCGGTCAGTCAGCCAGAATTTGCACGAGCAGCTGGCTTATCCCTGCTTGCGCGCTTGGGGGCGATTATTGAGGTTGTTAGTCAGCCTTATTTTATCTGGCTTTTCTCCCTGTCGTCCTATGGTCTCTTTAGCGCAGAGTTGGCCTTTATCATGGCCCTGATTTCTGTTTTGGATTTTGGGGTTGTCACAACCTTGGTTCGTTTTATTCCTAATGCCGACGACGATACCAAAGCGCATTCCTATCTTAAAGCAGGCATTATAATAACCTTCATTGCCAGTTGTTTCGGCGCCGTGATCATGGCAGCTCTGTCGTCACGGATTCAGGGCTGGTTTAATGCCTCTGAGGCTGAAAGTGCAGCGATCGCCCTTCACCTGATTGTCTTCAGTCTCGCCTTGCCCATAACGATTTTGATTGATGTTTTTGGAGCTGCCGTCCGCGCCCGGCGTGCTTTTGGACCGGAGATTCGACTACGGACATTTTATGAGCATCTGTTCAGAATCTTTGCAACCACGATCGTCTGGCTGCTGGGTTATAGGGAGCTCGGTCTCGTCCTAGGTTATGTCATCGGTTTGGCAATGACTCTTCTGATGGCGGTTTTTATGCTTCGCAGGTATTACAGTTTGCGTAAGCTGATCTCGGCCCCCATAAAATGGTCGCTGTTTTCACAGCTGTTGAGCTATGGCATTCCCCTCGTTCCCGCAGAATTGATGCGTCGCGCCTTCATTGACCTGCCGACCCTGGTGTTAAACTTTATTATTCCTGGGGCGCAAGGTGCCATTGCTGCAGCCTACTTCACCATTTCCCGCAAGGTCTCCAGCATCATACAGATGGTTCGTTTGGCCTTTATGCACGTCATGGGACCATTGGCGTCGATCCAGCTGGCTAGCGTAAATATGAAGTCAGTGGCACCGCTATACAATTTTTCGATCCGACTCGTCGAAGTCATCATCATTCCATTGTCCGTTACCATCATGGCCTGTGGCGATGAGTTTCTGGCGCTTTTCTCCCGTGAGGCGGTCAGTGCTTATAATGTTCTCGCGATCCTGGTAGCAGGACGAGCTGTTGAAGCGATGAGTGGTCCGGCAACCGTTATTATCATGACTTTGGGTAGGCGTTTTTGGCCGCTTGTCAGCATGTCATACGGTATTTTTGTCTGGGCTGTTTTGGCTATGATCCTTACCGATTCCTATGGAGCTGTAGGAATGGCTATTAGTCTGTCTGTCGGTTTGAACGTAAGCGCCTGGGCTGCACGCTATCAATTGACAAGTATGATGTCTGTGACGTTATTTGATCGCCAGTCGTTGCGAAGTCTTTTCGTCAGTAGCTTTTTTTCCGCCCTGCTGTGGATATTGCATCTGTGGATTGTACAGGCATATCCAGTTGCCAATGTTCCTGTGAATGTGATTGCCATGCTCCTGGTCTTCTGGCTTAGCGCTCGTTTTGGTTTGTCGTTGGAAGACCGGATCTTGCTGCACAACACCGCACCGAAGCTTCGTCTAGTCACCAGGTGACCTTTGATCATCGTTAGTATAAAGGTCCAAAATTTCCTGACGCATACGATCGATTCCATACTTCTTGTAGGAACTTACGGATAAAATGACTGGATGGATAATTGGCCAGGAAAACGAATCTTTTTTAAGCTGTTTAAGCGCCTGCTCATGTTCTCCTTTTTTCAACTTGTCACCCTTGGTCAAAACGATCTGGGTTGATACAGCAAAGCGATGAAGTTTATCGAGCATAGTGCGATCAGATTCGCTTAAACCCCGACGGGCGTCGATTAGTAAAAAGCAACGTCTGAGGCTGGCCCGGTTTGACAGATAGTAATCGATCAAGCGGTTCCATTTGCGTATAATCGCAGGAGGGGCTTTAGCGAAACCATAGCCAGGCAAATCGACAATCGTCAGCACAGGCGGTTCTCCAAGATCAAAGAAATTCAGCATCTGAGTCCGCCCCGGGGTCCTCGATACGCGGGCTAAATCACGGCGTCCGACCAATGCATTTAAAAGTGATGACTTGCCAACATTCGATCGTCCAATCAGGGCTAGCTCCGTCATCTTTTCCGGAGGGATTTTGTCCGGTCGGACTGCTGATGTTCTGTAGGTTGCAGGTTGTGCGAATAGTTTTGAAGCTTTCATACCGCCCTTAATACATCTTGCCCTGGCTGTAAGAAACAGTTAGTTTTCACCATGCTTCGCAGCCTTGTGATTTCCACCCTTTATCCCACCGATTATAACCCTGTATTCGGGATTTTCGTTGAGAACAGCGTCAGGGCGCTCCATAAGACCGGGGACATCTATCAGCATGTCATTGCACCGCAGGGCTGCCCACCTAGGCTTTTGCAGCGATCACAGCGCTACAATGACCTTGAAAAACTGCCACTAAGCACTATGCGTAACGGCATTCGCGTAGATTATCCGCGATTTTTCCTGATTCCGCAATTCGGCTGGCCCTTAAACCCGTATTTTATCTTGCGTAGCCTGGTGCCACATCTCATGCGATTAAAAGATGAGGGAATAAGCTTCGACCTGATAGATGCCCAATTCTTTTATCCTTGTGGGGTTGCAGCTGCCAGGCTGGGTGCAATCTTCGGTATTCCCGTACTGATCAAGGCACGTGGTTATGATATTACAGGATGGGGACAGCGCCCTTGGGCAGCTCGACAGATGCTACGTGCTGCTAAACAGGCAGCTCGTTTAAGTGCAGTATCAAAATCCTTGCAGCAACAAATGGTACAGATAGGGATGCAGCGAGATAAGATCGATATTCATTATACTGGTATTGACCTGGATCGCTTCACGCTGAAGCCGGAACGTCCAATGAATCATCCTGCGCATCTTGTAAGTATAGGGTCTCTGATTCCGCGAAAAGGTCATGATTTTCTGCTTCGGACAATGATTCACCTTCCACAAGACAGGCTTACGATTGTCGGAAAGGGGGGGGAGCGTCCAAAGCTTGAGCGTATGATCAAAGATTTAGGTCTTGCAGACCGTGTGACGCTTGCCGGCCAGTGCGATTACAGTGAAATTCCTGCCATACTCCATAAGGCTGATATCTTGGTATCAGCAAGTCATCGCGAAGGCTTGGCTAACGTATGGATCGAAGCGCTTGCAACAGGAACGCCAGTTGTGGCGACTATGACCGAAGGACTGGCGGAAGTTCTCACGCAGCCAGAATTCGGCAAGATCGTTCACGAACGCAAACCAGAATGCTTCGCCAAAGCGGTGAAAGAAATCCTGTCCAGGAACAACAGGCCTGAGGAGGTCCGTAAAGCAAGCTCTGGTTTTTCCTGGGATGTGCATGCGGCATTAAAGCGCGAACAGATTGGGCGAATCCTGTAAATTGGAATGATTGGTGCATAATATAGGCTTATCACATAAAGAATAAAAAGGATAATACTATGATTAATAAAGGAAATATTGTTTCCACTCTTCTTGGGTCGTCTCTACTTATGCTCTCGCCCGCAGCATTTGCACAAGATTCGAGCACAGATGAGAAAAAGATCAGCATTTCAGGAGATGTAACACTGGTTACGGATTATCGTTTCCGTGGTACGTCTCAATCAGATAATTCTCCAGCTATTCAGGGAAGCCTGAATGCAGAATTTGCCATCAGCCCCAGCACATCACTATATGCCGGTGTTTGGGGATCTACCATGAAGCAATATTCTTTGCTTCAAGGGAAGTTTGAGCTTGATCTCTATGCTGGTGTGAAACAGACAATTGGTGACATCGATCTGACTGCTGGTGTCTTATACTATATGTATCCTGATTTTGATGAAGACGAAGCAGGCTACACAGATCCTTCGCATATTGAATTCACCTTCCAGGCCGATTATACCATAGGCGCTCTTTCTACATCCTTGGGCCTCGGTTATGCTCCTAAAGCGGAAGCTCTTGATAATAAGCGCGATATCTACATCTGGGCAGGTGCCTCCTATGCCATAGGCGATACCGGTTTCTCAATTGATGGAACGATCGGTTACGAAGATTCCGCCTTCTTCAGTGATAAAATTGATTACACCTTCGGTATTTCCAAAAGCTTTGGAGATATTTCAGTAAGTCTGGGAGTCGCTGGCTCCGACGCCAAAGTTAATGTTATAGATCCCGACGACGGTGGGACATATAGCATTACCGATATACGTCCTGTCTTCAGCGCAACTTACAGCTTCTAAGAGCTAACCTTTCCTTAGACCAGAGAGTCTTTCAGACTTGATCTGCTGCCAGGATACGCCAGGTTATGAAGTCGTTAACCAGGTGTATCCTGGTCCAGCGAGTATCCGGTAGATCTTACCGTTCTGATGACATTAGGCAGGCCGGCAATATTCAGCGCCTTGCGAAGACGGCGGATGTGGACATCGACGGTGCGATATTCGACATAGATGTCACGCCCCCAGACCGAATCGAGTAGTTGCTCCCTGGTGAAGACGCGCTGTGGTGATTTCATGAAATGTTTTAGCAAACGAAACTCTGTCGGCCCTAAATCGATGTTATGACCGCTACGTATGACCTTGTAGGTGACCGTATTTAAAGTGATGTCTGCATATTCAAGATTTCCTTCGTCCTGAACGTGACTGTTTCGCTTCAACACGGCCCGCATTCTTGCGTGTAGCACCTTAAACGAAAAAGGCTTGGTAATATAATCGTCGGCTCCGGTCTCTAGTGCACGGATGCAATCGTCTTCATCGGTACGTGCCGTAAGAAAGATGATCGGCGTGTTGCTCAACTTGTCAATGCGGCGTATGCGTCGGCACAGTTCGATCCCGGAGATCTCAGGAAGCATCCAGTCGAGTAGGATTATATCCGGATGCTCTTCCTCAAGTAGTTCCAGCGCCTCGTTACCGGATGCGACATGGTGAACATGATAGGATTCTTGATGGAGTTGATATGAGAGTAGTTCAGCGATATGCGCATCATCTTCTACAATTACAACTTTTTTCTGTGAGGAAATATTCACAACCCGCAGTTCAACTTTTGTAATCATGTATAATAGAAAAGTTGGTCTCATGACCTTTCGGGCGTATTTCCTCGATCCATTTTCCCGTTACGTTATAATAGGTCATCTCCGCGATCGAAGTCGCATGGTCGCCAATCCGCTCAAAATTTTTGGCAATGAACAACAGATGCGTTGAGAGCGTGATTTGCCGCGGATTTTCCATCATGTGCGTTAGAAGCGATCTGAATAGGCAATTGTAAAACTCATCGATATCCTTGTCGCGAATCCAGACAGCCCTCGCTTTTTTCTCATCTCTAGCTGCGTGGGCGTCCAGGGCTTCCTTGATCATGGAGTGGACCAGCCAACCCATCTCCGGCAGAACAACCCCGGGCCCGGTCTGCGATGTCTGCGATAGTGCGATCGAACGGCGGGCAATATTTCTGCAGCAATCACCAATTCGCTCATAAATTGCCGTCAGTTTCAATGCAGAGATAATCTCGCGCAAATCATCGGCAACCGGTGAGCGCAGGGCAATCATTTCAATTGCAAAACGTTCTGCCTCTTGCTCCAATCGATCAACGTCTTTGTCGAGCGAGATAACCTTTTGTGCACGATCGTCATCGCTATGGGTTAGGGCTTCGATCGCGGTGGTGATTTGTGTTTCAATCATACCGCCCATCTGAGAGAGAAGCGATCGTAGCTTGCTGAAGTCGCTATCAAAAGTAGTAACGATATGTTCAACCATAACGACCTTTCCACTAGAAAAGTTTATTAGCCAAGATTATCTGAATTATCAGCAATCATCAAGATAGATCGTGTTGTGTCTTCAAATTGTCTTTTTAACTGACAGAATGGTTTGTGACCGTTATAAGGCTGCGATAGTTTTTTTGCAGACTGATCTGAGGTTGCGCATGGCGATGTCCGACAAAAATGATGTCAATAAAGTGGTTCTTGCCTATTCCGGTGGGCTGGATACGTCGGTCATTTTAAAATGGTTGCAAAATATTTATCGTTGTGAGGTTGTGACCTTTACGGCAGACCTGGGACAAGGTGAAGAGCTGGAGCCTGCTAGGAGCAAGGCGAAACTTCTTGGAATTAAGCCGGAAAACATCCACATTGTTGATCTGCGTGAGGAATTTGTCCGCGATTATGTCTATCCCATGATGCGCGCTAACGCTCTTTACGAAGGTCAATATTTACTTGGGACGTCCATCGCCCGGCCTTTGATTTCCAAAAAACAGATTGAGATCGCTCAGGCCGTCGGAGCAGATGCTGTGTGCCACGGGGCAACCGGGAAAGGTAACGATCAGGTCCGTTTTGAGCTTGGTTATTACGCTTTAGCGCCAGATATCAAGGTAATTGCGCCTTGGCGGGAATGGGATCTGTCTTCGCGAGAAAAGCTTATCGCTTATGCTGAGCAAAACCAGATACCGATTACTAAAGACAAACGCGGGGAAGCTCCTTTCTCGACCGATGCGAATTTGTTGCATACCTCTTCCGAGGGGAAAATACTTGAAGATACCTGGGAAGAATGCCCGGAGTTTGTTTATTCAAGAACGGATAACCCAATCACAGCACCGGATGAGCCCGAAGTCGTGAACATCGATTTTCACAGCGGAGATGCCACGGCTCTCAACGGCCGAGCCCTTAGTCCGGCCCAAATGCTAGAAGAACTCAACCGCCTTGGCAAAAAGCATGGGATTGGACGACTTGATATGGTCGAAAATCGTTTTGTTGGTATGAAATCGCGGGGAGTCTACGAAACACCGGGGGGAA
>Ga0056124_1000190_pt1 | contig 21612 bp, 17 predicted proteins | sample WorMetHEROISLAND_2_FD_70069 | JGI IMG/M metagenome (GOLD analysis project Ga0056124, IMG submission 70069) | Marine gutless worms symbiont microbial communities from Max Planck institute for Marine Microbiology, Germany - Olavius sp. 4 HERON ISLAND | ecosystem: Host-associated > Annelida >... | reverse complement strand
GACATCCTCATCGTGCTTAGCAATAGCCGTTTCAAGGTGACCACGCTCCTGGCTGACCTGCTCTTCAATTTGAGCCAACTTCCGCTTTTCAGCCAAAGCAGCCCGAGCCAAATCCTCACGACCCTTGCTCAGAGCCAATTCAGCCTTTTGTTCCCAGCTCTCGCTCGCCGATTGCAGGCGCTTCAAAGTGCGGTCGCTCTCTTTCTGGTCAGCAATAGCCCTGGCGGCGGATGCACGAACTTCAATTAGCGTCTCCTCCATCTCCATAATGATCAGACGGATCATCTTGGCCGGGTCTTCCGCCTTGTCGAGTATATCGTTGACGTTGGATGAAATAATATCGCTCATTCGGGAAAAAATACCCATGATTGATCTCCTGTTGTTCAGGTTAAATGCCAGCCCTGTCGTTCGGATGGCCTGTTCCCTGGATGAAACCTAAAGATTACAATAATTTTGATATTCTTATAGCAGCAAGAGCTATGCCAAGTTGAAATATGCCTATATTTCAATAAGTTATAATGCATCGCCCAATATCGCAATATCCGGATACCGCCGGATTCTAGCGATTTCTGCCACAATATAGGAAAAAATACTACCTGATAGAATGCTCTATTATAAGCCTATATCGAAAAAACAATCACACCAACCGTTTCAGCAAGAAAAAGAGGGGCTGCCCGATTATTGACAGGGGTTAAGATAAAATCGATAAGCCATAATGACAATCGTGTATTAAAGCGTCTTATAGAGACTGGGAATGGGAATGGAAAAAAATACAGCATCTGCCTGGACTCGGCTTTGGGCAAGGCTTATAGACACCATTCTCTATGCATACGCAATTATCCCCATAGTTTTCATTGCTTTTCCCCCATTGCTGGCAGGGTCATCCATTACAGCCCCGGATCCAGGCGGGATGCTCTTTTTAATTCTATTATTCGTCCCCATCATTATGCTTGTTGATGCGATCATCATTGCGCAGTTTGGAACGACGATTGGAAAATGGATCGTTGGGACCTATGTTGCAACAACCGATCACAGCAATTTGACCACCCTAGCCGCAATAAAGAGAAATTTTGATCTTTATGTCAGAGGCCTGGTCCTTGGCCTGCCAATAATATCCCTATTGGGCTATTTCTACGCATATTATTCTATCAAAAAATGGGGGATAACCCCATGGGACAGAAGCTCAGACAGCCGCGTCTATGATCGTCGCTGCAGCCAGATGCGCACAGCTTTAGCAGCTGTAATAGCAATTGCCCTACAGATCATAAATATTATCGGATCCTTTGTCCCTGATCTTGTTAAATCCATTATCTCATTTTTGGCCAAGGCCCTGGAAATCTTCTGACCAAATCGCTGAAGGACAACAATTTGGATGAGTCACTCGTTGGACAAATCGCTCGGCATGTTTTGAAAGGTTTTTACGGTAGCAATGGAGGCCCGAGCCGGAATCGAACCGGCATACAAGGATTTGCAGTCCTCTGCGTAACCATTCCGCCATCGGGCCAAAATTGCATTCGTGTAAGACTGCTTGGTGAATGCTCCGGATCGATAGCATCCCAAGGCGTGGTTGCCAAGCCCTTTTAAAAAGCTATAGTATGTTTATGTGAAACGGATTATATTGACTCTATAGCTATTATAATATCCCAGGGGATTTTTCATGATAAGGTCTGTGGTTCCGGTCATTGCGATGTGTGCCTTGCTGTTCGGCTGTAAGGAAAGTGCAGAAAAGGCAGCGGTTAAAGAAGAAGCAATGATCGAAATAGACAATATGGAAGACTCAGACAAGCTCATCCATATCGAAAATAGCAATGAAGACTCCTTGTTCGAACTGTTCGGCAACGGCGGCGATTTTCTCATGAAAGCCAAAAGCAAGGAAGGGGGAGATGACTCCAACGTCACCCTATCCATTAAAGATGGCAAGATGAAATTGCGCGCAACCAACAAGGAAAAAGGCGGAGAAAAAAACACAGTCGACATCAACTTTGATGTCGGTAAGCTAAGAATCAGCTCCAAGAGCTCAAACAGCGATCAGAAAAACATAAGAAAAAACATTATCCACAACAAGGATGGCAGCAAAACCGTAATCATCGAAAACGTTCGTAAAGTCGAAAAAGACTCCCCGCTTTAGGACGCCCTAAATCCGGGTCATCAGATAGTTGATCTGGCGTTTTGGTATACATTCCGCGTAATTTTGCAAGACCCTCTCTGCAATCAGCATCTCAACACCATCTTGATCTTCATCGGTTGCAGACGACAAGTGTATGCTTTGCGTGATTGCATAGTAAATTGGCTCGACCATGTCCAAAGACAGATTGCAATATTTAAACAATGCCCGAATGCCGGCTCTACGCTTGTCGTGAACGAGCAAATGAGCATTGCTTACAGGAATTCGTGCTCGCAGTGCCAAGGCTGAGACCAAGAAGCTACTATCCCCAACCAGACCGGCCTGATAAATAACACTATCTGACAGCTTGCCATTTTCGTAAAGCGCTTCCACCAGGTCATCAACATCCGGACCTTCGCTTGAATCGACCCCAAGCATGCGCATTGAAGCGCGGCGACGATTATCCCGAAGGAGGGTGGCTGCTATATCCCCAGGCAAATTCTGATGGGTGACAATGAACGTACGTACATGATCCGAAACAAGGTCGATCAGTCTTAACGTGACCTCATCGGGCAGCGCCTGCCTGCAAGCCATCGAGTCGGAAATCTCCTGCTGGCTGCCGAAATTATCGATAATCCGGTTCAAGTTTTTACCACCGATGACAGCGGAGCTATTCTTGACCAGATGCTTGACAACAGCAGCACTTCCCGTATTGATCAAGGCTGAAGATAAATCATCCGTAATATCCTGCCTGTCGGCTATGGCGACGTTATGGCTTTCGGGAAGCTTCTTGGCAAAATTTATAAGTTTAGTTTCATCAAGTAGCGGACTGGCTTTCAATACGGGACATGCCACATCCGGATCCGGGTCCAGGACGATTGTATCAACAAGTTCCGATGTGATATCTATACAATCGCAAATACCTTTTGAGATTACTTTACGCATGCTCTTATCGATGTCTCGAACCATGAGCAGGAATATCTCATTGGCCAGCTTCACTTCTTCTTCGCTGAGATTTCCCGATTTAAAGTCACCGACAAGCTTGGAAATTACCGTTTTCTTGTTTTTTTCACTCTTTTCATTCAGGAGATTTTGAATATCATCCTGATTTAACTGAAAGACGCTCACGGCTATCCTCCCAGGATTCGCTTAGGAACTGTCCGCTAATGGCAGTAGTTTCATTTTAGGCAGGAATACTTAATCTTGTATTAAAACTGATCCGCTTTTAATGATAGTGCGCCTGGAAGCTACCAGCTAATGATACAAGGTTAACAATGATTGCACCCCATTCCAAAAACAGCCCAGTCATCCCAAATTTTACTGAGCTGTCAAAAAACGAAGATCTGATCCATTTTGTCGGGATCGGAGGAATTGGCATGTCCGGGATTGCCGAAGTGATGCATAACATGGGCTATAAGGTCCAGGGCTCTGACAACAACGAATCCGCAAACACTGAACGGTTGCGCGATTTGCAGATCCCCATCTTTATTGGTCAGGACTCCGACAATATCGAAGGCGTCAGCGTCGTCGTTGTCTCAACCGCGATCAAGCCAGACAACCCGGAAATCCGACAAGCGCGTAAAAAACACATCCCTGTTGTGCGCCGAGCGGACATGCTGGCGGAACTGATGCGCCTGAAGTCGACGATCGCCATCGCTGGAACCCACGGCAAGACTACGACCACATCCCTGGTCGGAACGATTCTGGACCATGCCTCATTTGACCCAACGGTCATCAATGGCGGGATCATTAACGCATATGGCACCAATGCCCGTATGGGTGCTGGCGACTGGATGGTGGTGGAGGCGGATGAATCCGATGGAAGCTTCCTCCGTCTGCCGCCAACAATTGGAGTCATCACAAATATCGACCCAGAGCATCTGGATCACTACGGCAGTTTTGATGCCATACGCTCAGCCTTTGTAGAATTCATTTCCCATATCCCCTTCTACGGCTATGCCGTCTTATGCACCGATCACCCAGAGGTGCAGGCCCTGCTGTCGCAAGCGACCGATCGTCATATCATCACATATGGTTTCAATCTTCAGTCCGACATTCGGGCAGAGAATCTGCGAACAATCCGCGGTGGGTTTATCTTCGACGTTACAATCCATGATAGAAAAAACGAACAGACGCATAGCATTAAGGATCTACACCTGTCCATGCCAGGGCGCCACAATGTTCTAAACAGCCTTGCCGCAGTCGCCATCGCCTGGCTTTTGCATATCGATGAAGATGTAATCCGCTCAAGCTTCCGACATTTCACCGGGATCAAACGTCGGTTTACCCATGTCGGAACCATGAACGGTGCCGATGTGATCGACGATTACGGTCATCACCCCACCGAAATTCGGGCAACCCTGGAAGCGGCACAAGAGGAAATGGCTGCTCGCAAGACCTCTGGCCGCGTGATCGCCATAGCACAGCCCCATCGTTATTCCCGACTTCAGAGCTTACTGATGGATTTTGCTACTTGCTTCAACGATGCCGATCTTGTTTTCATAACACCGGTCTATCCTGCAGGCGAAGCCCCGATCGAGGGTATTGATCATCATCTCCTAAAGGAAAAGATCCGTCTAAGCGGCCATCGCGCAGCCACAGCAACCGACTCGTTTGAGGACCTAAGCAAAGAATTGCAGAACTTAGTCACACCAGACGATATGATCATCTTTTTGGGTGCTGGCAATATCACCAAATGGGCAAGCAAACTTGCTCAAGGCCAATGAATTAGAACCTGTTAAAAACCTGCTTATGGCACCAACAAGCCGATTAGAATTCGTAAGATACTTCAACCCCCAACAGGCGCCCCTTGCTAAGCGGAGAAAAGGTTCCAGCCGCTGGATACTCTGCAAACGTGGCATTAATACCAGTCGCTAACGGACCAGGAAAGGGCAGTTGCGTATCGCCGCCATATTGAACTTTATGCAACAGATTCTTCCCATAGATCGAGAACTTCAAGCCTTCAGCTGCAGTATTCCAAGTGATATTGGCATCGACCATGTCCGCTTTTGTAATCCAACCGTAGTTGTTATCCGTATAGGCGATCTTGTCGCGATGTTGCCAGTTGACGCGGGCAAGGACCGTACCGTTTCTTTGTCCAAAATCAAATTCCGCAATCAACCCAATCCCATAGGAGAGTTTCGGCACTCGCGGCAGTTTGAGCGCTTCATCATCTTCATCGATTGCACCATCACCTGAAATATCGTACAGCACCTCGTCATAGCCCGCATCGATCCAGCCAAAATTCCCGGTCAGGATCAGGCTAGGAAGAATGCGCATACGTCCTTCGAGCTCCATTCCCTTAATGGTGGTATCAGCCGTATTCGCGATATGTTGAACGGTACCGGCGCTAGCGCTGGCAAGATTGACTTCCCGTTGCATGTCCTTGATTTTTGTAAGGAAAAGCGCCCCATTCAAGGAATATTTCCTGTCTTCGGATTGATATTTAGCGCCGACTTCAAAGCTGTGGACCTTTTCTTCGTCAAAATAATAGGTCCCAAGCGTTGTATAAACATCTTCAAAGGCTACCGCATTGGTAATCCGGAAATTATACCCACCGGAGCGGAAACCCCGTGTCCATGATCCATAAACCTGTGCATCCGGCGTAAACTTATACTGGAATCCAAGCTTTGGCGTGATGTTCGACCAGCTCTTCTTGTCCGTAAAGCCATTATTTTCTGTTGGAATATAGGGATTGGTTCCAGTAAAGGGGCAGGTTCCGGCAACGATACTACATTCCGGTCGGGGCCGGACATAGGTAACCTGAGCGTCTTTCTTCTCTTTCGACCAACGAATACCTGCCGCCAACGTGAACGATTCACTAATATTCAGATCAAATTGGGAGAAGAGCCCCAGAACTGTATGTTTCTGTTTCCCACCACCGTAGAAAGTCAATGGTGTGGCAACTGGAATATTCCTGATTTCATCATAAGAGACATTTTGGCGGAAAAAATATCCACCAGCAGTGAGATCAAGCGTTCCCATGCCTCCCACATCAAAGGATCCGGCATAACGCAATTCGTTCGAAATCTGGTCCTGATCTAGTTTAACGGAAGAGTGGAATATATAGTATTGCGTCGCATCAATGTCCGAAGTCGCTGTGTATTCATTCTTACGATAGCCGAAGATATTGGTAATCGTTCCGTCACCAAATGAAACATCCTTGTCTGCCCGAGCCATAATGAACAGGGTATCGGTCTTATAATCTCCTTTTTCATCGATACTGAAGTTGAAGGTATCGCGCTCATAATATCCACGGTTTTGAGCAGATGGACCCTGACCGTTACTATCGAAATATTCCACTTTTGCAAGCAGTCGGAAATCATCGCTAGGCTTCAGTTGCAAAGCGCCGCGAACGATAAAAGTCTCTGCCTTACCGTGTTGCTTACCATCGACACTATCAATGAAATAACCACTGTCTTTATTGTAATACACACCGAGCTTGGCTGTTAGAATCGAATCGATCAACGGGCCGGAAACGGCTCCCTGGGCTATTGTATTGCGACCGCCAGCACCGAGTGGGCCATCATAGGACAATCGAAACTTTCCTTTCAATGTGTCGGTTGGGTTTCCAGTATTGATAAGAACAGCGCCGCCCGTAGTATTGCGTCCGAATAAAATTCCCTGTGGGCCGCGAAGTATTTCAACACTTTCCGTGTCGAAAAGGTCAAATACGACTCCGTTGTTAGTCCCAAGATAAACGCCGTCAACGAAAATACCAACGGTCGGATCAACCGATGGAATCGAGGAATTGATTCCTAGACCGCGGATAGAGAAATTGGCCGTCCCCCGCACCGTCCCTATCTGATCCAAGGAAACATTTGGAGAGCTATAGGACAGGCTTTCTATTTCACGTACCTTCAGTGTCTCAAGCGATGACGTATTAAAGGCTGTCACTGAAAGAGGGACCTCCTGGACATTCTCAACGTCTTTCTTTTTTGTTGCCGTCACGACGATATCTTCACCAAGGCGGTCAAGGGCCGATTGTTTTTTCTCAGCTGTCTGTGCGCCTGCAGCTGTCGCTAGCGATAGCGCAAAGACCATGATAGAAGCTTGCGCGAGTAAGGTTTTAGTTGTTGTTTTATGCATTCTTATGCCCCTTGGATTTAAGTCTCCGAATTTTGCTGCAAAAAGCTATGCACTTCGATCAATGATGTCAACTACCTATTTCTCTAACCAGGTGAGTAAAGTTGTTGAGCAGGCCATTTTTAAGCCTGCTGGGCCAGCATTTCGTATAGAATAACGGAAGTCGCGACCGCAAGATTAAGGCTGTCTGCTTTTCCCAACATAGGAATTTTGACACAAGCATTACATGCCTTCCTGGCAGTTTCAGTCAGGCCTTTTTGCTCATTTCCCATCAAAAGAAAGCACGGCGGCTTAAAAAGACCTGGCGTTCGATAGTTTTCCGCATCTTGAAGCGTGGCCCCGATTATATTTATCCCATTGCCTTTACTTTGCCTGTTTTGCATCCAGGGGTGAAGTTCTTTCCAGCTTGTTTTTATAACCGGCAAAGCAAAAAGGCTCCCCATGGACGCCCGGACCGCTTCCGGGCTGAATGGATCGCAACAGTCGTCAATCAGGATCACGCCACCACAGTGCGTTGCATCAGCGGTACGCAAAATCGTCCCCAGATTGCCTGGGTCACGCACCTGCTCCAAAAGGACGAAGCGCTTATATCCGTCCACATCAATCCTATCGAGAGCATAGTTAAACTGATCGAAAACGCCTAAGACCGACTGGGGGTTATCCTTACGTGCAAGCTTGGCCATGACAGCTTCGCTGACTTGTAGTATATCGCAACCGGCTTCGCGACATGATGCAATCAGGCTCTTCAGCTTCGGATTGTGATCCTGTCTCTTGGTGAAGACCAGATTTCTTGGCCAGAAACTGAAGCTTCGTGCTTCTTCCAGTATGCGCAAGCCTTCGGCAATAAACAGTTTTTCGCGGTTTCTGTATTTTTTTTCGTGGAGGGATCGCAGCCGCTTGATTTGCGGGTTTTGCAAGCTAGTGATGATTCCCTCTTCGATCATGATCGTGCTTTATACGCATGATGCGCTCGCAATCCAAGGTGAAAGCCAAGGAGTAGCCCGGGCAGCGACCAGATTAGCTCTCGTGCGCGGCGCAGAAGCGCCAGGGCCAGGCCTGTGGATGCCCCGGTCCCCAACAGGCTTGACAGCCCGACAATCACAGCCTCCTGAGCTCCAAGATGCCCGGGAATGAAGAAAGTTGCCGTTCGCACCAGCACAGTTGCCCCTTCGATCGCCAAAGCAGAGGAAAAACCCACCTCGCTCCCAAGCAACAACAACGCAACCCAGGTCTCCACAGCTCCGATAAGCCAGGTCATGAAATTTCCCACAAGTGCGAACAAAAACCGCAGCGGATTACAGCGAATCTGGTGCGCCAGTATCCGCTCAATCTTGTACAGGAAAGCAACCGCCGCGCGTATTCTCGGATGATCGTGCAGCCGGGCAATCCAGGCCGCCACTTGCCGTAACGCCGACCCGTATAGCCCCCACAGCATTAGCCCCAATAGCAAAACTATGGCCATAGCGGATGCATAAAGATAGATCGCCACTGCGCCTTCAGGCTTCATCACCGTCACGATCGCCACAAGGCACAACAATAAAAAAACGCCCTGAGCCAAAGCGATCATAATCTGATGCAAAAGCAAACTTGCACTTCCCGTGCTCCAGGGCAAACGATACTGCCTGTTCAGATACCAGGCCTTGACCGGCTCACCGCCCAAAGCTCCAAAGGGCGCCAGCGTGCTGACAGCTTCTCCGATAAAATTGGCGACCCATAGTCTGCCGTACCAAAGCCGCAAGCTATAAACAGGCTTGAAGTTACAATACCAGGCACCAACGTCGAAGAAAAAGCCCAGACCAAAAATAACGCAGATCAAAAACAGGCCGGAGACCCCGACACGGGTTATTGCCTTTTGCAAATGCTGCGGATCAATATCGCGCATCGACCAAGCCAGAAGGCCTGCGATCAGAATCAGCAGGAAAAGCGTCCAGAGGATATGTCGGACCGGGCGGCGCAAAAGGGGCATTGTACTTTAGCTCTTTTCAACCAAAAGCCTTAAAGGAGAATCTTTAGACGTGATGTTAGCGATAACAAAAGACGCACTCCACAGGAATTTAGCCCTGCGTATCATGAAATAGAGCCTTTAGGATATAACAGCTTCCATCGTATTGGGTTTTTGTTTAAATTCGATTCATTCTACCTGAAGGCTGAACCCTGTCTGAAAAAGCTGCGTTATGTTCAAAGATAAAGTCATCGCTATTACTGGAGCTGGGTCCGGAATGGGACGTGCGCTTGCGTTGCAACTTGCCGAAGAGGGCGCAAAGCTATCCCTGTGTGACATCAATGCCCAAAGTCTTGCCGAGACATCCCGCATGCTGGGAGAGCATCACCATCTTACGCAAACAATGGACGTGAGCGACCCGGACGCCATGGCAGCTTTTGCCCAAAAAACCGCCGATACCTTTAAATGCGTACACGGAGTGATCAATAACGCCGGTATTTCCATAATATCCACATTTAGTGACATGCCCCGACAGGAGTTCGAGCGAGTGATGCAAATCAATTTCTTTGCTGTCGTTGAAGGTTGTCGTGCTTTTTTACCCTTGATCGCCGCGACCGACCGCGGCTGGATCGTCAATATATCGTCTATGTTCGGATTTTTTGCCTACCCGTCGCAATCGGCTTACAATGCATCCAAATTCGCTGTCCGAGGCTTCACCGAATGCCTGCGGATCGAACTTGCGCAACAACATCCCCATATTCACGTCGCCTGCGTTCTTCCTGGCGGCGTCCAGACCAACGTCATCAAATCCGCTAAACTAATCTCAACACTGGACGGAGAGATGAATCGTGAGGCGATTGACAAGCTGTTTGACGATTTGGCGCCAACTTCGGCCAAAAAAGCCGCACAAACCATCATAGATGGAATGCGTCGGGGAAAAAGACGAATCTTGATCGGAGGAGATTGTAAATTATACGATCTTCTTGTCCGCTTGTTTCCAGATAAATATTGGGCTGTCATGAACTTTTTATCGTCCAGTTCCGGCCGGAACGAATAGCTAAAGCGCCACTGCTGCAATCAGAGTTTGTTGGTCATCTCAGGCACTGCCTTGAATAGATCCGCAACCAGCCCGACGTCAGCGATCTGAAAAATCGGAGCATCTTCATCCTTATTGATCGCGACAATGACCTTCGAATCCTTCATCCCGGCAAGATGCTGGATAGCACCGGATATCCCGCAGGCGATATAAAGCTCTGGCGCGACGATCTTGCCCGTCTGGCCAACCTGATAGTCGTTAGAAATATAACCGGCGTCCACGGCAGCACGGGACGCACCGATCGCGGCACCCAGTTTATCAGCAAGCGGCTCAATAACCTTCGTAAAATCTTCCGCAGAGCCTAAGGCGCGTCCACCAGAGACGATCACTTTCGCTGCAGTCAGATCCGGTCGCTCAGATACCGTTAGATCTTCGCTGATAAAGCTGGAGTTCACATTTTCCAAAACATCCATTTCGGCCGCCTCGACCGATGCGCTACCTCCTTGGGCAGCCGCTTTAGCAAAGGCCGTACCACGCACGGTAATCACCTTTTTGCGATCCTTGCTTCGTATCGTCGCGATGGCGTTGCCCGCATAAATGGGGCGGGTGAAGCTGTCTTGGCTTTCTACTGATAAAATGTCCGAAATTTGCATCACATCAAGCGCTGCAGCGACCCTTGGCAAAATGCTTTTGCCGCGGGTAGCGACCGAAGACATTAAAACATCATAATCGTCCATCAGTTTGACGAGCACCGGTGTGACAGCTTCCGGCAACAGATGTTCCAGGTTTGGATGATCCACCGTAATCACCTTGGAGACCCCGGCGATGGAGGAAGCAGACTGAGCAGCACCGGCGCAGCCTGACCCGGCAACGAGAATATGGACATCCCCGTCCAGCTGCCCTGCGGCGGTTACAACCGCAAGGGTGGTCTCTTCAATCACTTCGTTATTGTGATCTGCCAGTATTAATACAGTCATGCCAGGGCTCCCATTTCCTTAAGCTTCGCAATCAGAGCGTCAACATCCTCGACCTTTACACCGGCACTTCTCTTGGGCGGCTCTTCGACCTTCAGTATTTCCAGACGCGGCGTGATGTCAACGCCGTAATCTTCCACGCTCTTGTTGGCGATAGGTTTGGATTTCGCCTTCATAATATTCGGAAGGCTAGCATAACGTGGCTCATTCAGCCGCAAATCTGTTGTCACAACACACGGCATGGTAACGCAGTTCGTCTCCAGTCCCCCATCTACTTCCCGCGTGACCGTAGCTTTGCCATCTTCAATATCTATTTTTGAAGCGAATGTCGCTTGGGGCCAGCCAAGTAGAGCTGAGAGCATCTGACCGGTTTGATTGCAATCATCGTCAATGGCTTGCTTGCCCAAAATAGCCATGCCGATTTCCTCTTCAGCGCAGATTTTCGCCAGGATTTTAGCAACGGCCAGTGGCTCTACGGCAAGAGGGTCAGCTGCGCCTTCGGCGACAACCAAGATTGCCCGATCTGCGCCCATGGCAAGGCCGGTCCGTATCGTATCCGTCGCCTGTGTTCCAATGGATGCAATAATGACTTCGCTAGCAATTCCCTTTTCCTTCAACCGAAGCGCTTCTTCCACAGCAATTTCGTCGAAGGGGTTCATGCTCATTTTGACATTATCAAGTTCAACCCCGGTTTGGTCTGACTTGACTCGAACTTTAATATTATAGTCAACCAGCCGCTTGATGGGCACAAGAATTTTCACAGTCTCTCCCTAATTACAATTCACAACAATCCCTCAATAGAGATTCAGGCGATGCAATGGCATATCAGCAATGGCGTATCACGCAAGATCCAAATCTTTAAGAAACCATCATAGAGGAGTCAATTCATATATATGTTAGTATATCTGTGTCAGGCGGCGTGGCATCTGAACCGCCGAATTCGTCGGCAGTTTCAATAATTAAGTCGTCAATCTAAATCGCCGGCCATATCACTGGCATGCACCAGACGCAAAACCTGCTCGACAAGAACATCGGTAGCATCCAGTCTTGCGATCTTACGACAGGCGTGCGCCATCGCGTTCAATGTCCCCGGATACAGGGCAAATCTGCGGATAAGTCTGGAAAATTCCTGCACAGTAAAATTTTTCTCCAAAATTACGCAGGCTCCGCCCGCCGCGGCGATATTCTGTGTATTCCAATGTTGATGATCGTCCACTGCGCTTTGCAACGGTACCAGGATCGAGGGACGCCCCGAAACCTCCAGATCGCTGATACTGGAAGCACCGGCACGAGAGACAACAAGGTTCGTCCAACGCAATTTTTCAGGAATATCTTCAAAATAAGTAGCAAGCTCAGCAGCGATTCCCATCCGGTTATAAGCTTCACGAACCCGATCAATATCTTCCGGCCGGCATTGCTGAGTCAGTTGCAATCGCCGCTTGATATCGGTGGGCAGGGTGTCGAGCGCCTGGGGGATGATTTCGGAAAAAATCCGCGCCCCTTGGCTTCCGCCCATAATCATCAGACGAAAAACCCCGTCTTTTGCCAGGGGAATATGAGGGTGGTTTGCTAATTCCCGGATCTCGGCCCGAACCGGATTTCCCGTCAGGATGACCTTGTTTTGATGTTTTTCCTTTACACGCTGCGTCAAATCATAGCTGGTTGCGATCCAGTCAACCCAGGATGCGAGGAAGCGATTGCTTCTGCCCATTACGGCATTTTGTTCGTGAATCATACTTGGGATTTTGGAACGAACTGCGGCCAGCATTACGGGTACAGTCGCATGTCCACCGAAGCCGATCACAGCTAAAGGATCATATTTTTTGAAAACCTTTCGCGCCCGCCAATAACCCTTTATGACTGTCCAGGCTGTACGAATGCGGCTGTGATTGCGCAAATGGGACGCCGAAGGGACCATAATGCTCTGCACATCTTTAAACAGGCCTGGAAAGCGCAAGCCACGCTCATCGGTCAGCAGGAGAATCTCTTCTCCCCGGTTCTTCAATTCCATCGCTAGGGCATGGGCCGGGATCATATGTCCGCCAGTGCCGCCCGCTGAGATAACGATCGGGCGTTTATCCATCATGCGTCAAACTGTTCGTATATAACATTATCGGCATGCAGCTTTGCGACCTTCCAGGTCTCGGCTGAATTCACGGTCCATGTCAGAACCGGAATATGGCGTTTGCGCATCGTTTTTGATAATCTGGTTGGAAGTATGCGTACATCCATCGCTAGAAAATGTGGTCTGGCCATCCAAACGCTCGACAGGGAATCGAAATGGATTCTCTTAAGAAATTTCTCGAATACCCCCGCGAACACCCCTTTGTATGGCAAGGTCTTGATATTGCCTACAACCAAACCCCGAGTAATGTTGGGGGCCATCAGACGAAACCAGCGTACAACCATTGGCGAAAATGACATGATAGCCACCGAACCACAATAACCTTCAAGCGCACGACGCACCGCCAGGCAAAGCATCGCAGGATCCTCTCCATAGGCACCGCCCTTGATTTCGATCAGAACCGGCACACGTCCGGCGATATGATGCAAAGTCTCGCTTAACGATGAAATTGTCTCGCCAGTGCCGCGAATGGGAATTTGCTGCAGTTTCTTGCTAGAGATCTGCGCAACGCGCCCCTGTTCGTCCGTCAGGCGATCGAGCGTTTCATCGTGAAACACCACGACGTCTCCATCATTGGTGCATTGCACATCAAGCTCAATGCCGTGCCCCTGAGCGATCGCCAGATCGAAGGCCTTCCAGCTATTTTCCACCACTCCCGGTCCATGAAGACCACGGTGGGCAAAGGGCTGCGTTTTCAGCCAGTCAAAATCCGTCGGTGGGGTAAAAGTCTGTTCCGCCATGCCTTTTTCTATACCTGGCCGCACCATACACTAAGGATGCGAAATTTAAAACGAAAATTGACCTGAAACGATCTTAAGAAACAAGCTTAAAAAAACAGCACCGACAATTTATCCCCAACCTGCCTGTGCGCATGAACAATTTAGCGCCCATCATCAGCGCCCATCATCACTGCGACAATTAAAAAAAGGTTACTAAAAAAGTAAGCTAAGGCCTTAATCAGTAATTATGATTATTGCGCTATATTCCCGCCAGCAATCGAGAATCTATAACAATAATAACTAGTTTAGGGTAATATGAAAAAGACATCTACTTACATTTTACAAAATGAGCAAGGCGTTTCCACAACAGAATATGCGATGATCGCATGCCTACTTGGAGTAGTAGCGACAGGTGTTTACCTCAACACCGGAGAGCAGACAGCAGAAACTTCTGAAGTCGCAGCAGAGGCCATTTATACCCGTGGACAGTATATGGGCATAAAGGATCCCAAGAAGCTAGGAGAGGAATATATCAAAACCGGAGCCCCTATGAGGCTGGCCCCTGGTAAAAAAATGCATGTACACATGACCAAGAACAAAGGCTCAGTGATCAAACCCCCGCATAATGCAGAGCCCATTTCAGGAAATGGCTCCGTAGAAATCACAACCGAGGAAAATGGTGTTAAATTTACTGCTGCCAACAGCTACAGCGGCGGAACGACAGTGAACAGCGGTGAACTTATAGCATCAAACTCCAAAGCGCTTGGTTCTGGCCCGGTTGTTCTGGGAAGCGGAAGCACCCAAAGCAACCCGGTAGGCCTGACCTGGTCAGGCAATGCGAATGCGTTCGGTAACGATGTTGTCGTTACACGAACCAGTAGCACACAACCCCCCACAATCACCGGAGGTCAAGGTTCCACCGGACAAATAGACAGTAACATCATACTGGAACGATCCGTCAACCTTGTCGATGAAACCGGTTCCGGAACGAATTTCTCCGGCCAGATCTCTGGCAATGGCGCCGTGAATGTATCTGGAACCAAGGTGGTCCTAAGTGGCGCAAACAACAGCTTTTCCGGACCTGTGACCGTTGAGGAATCAAGCACATTGCAATTGGATTCTCCAAAAGCCGTTTCACAATCAACAGACGTAGAATTGCATAATTCAAAACTAGTCCTAAAGACAAAAGCAACCACAGATATTGATAGCCTAAACGGTTATGGCTCGGTTACCGTTAAACCCGAAGGGTCGGGCACAGCAACCCTGACGACCGGAAACAACAACGGAGACGCTAACTTCAATGGCGTATTGAAGGATGGCGATGCAGACAGTAAATTGGCTCTGGTCAAAAACGGCAATGGCTATCTGGCGTTATACGGCCCCAGTGATTACAGCGGCGGAACGAATATCAATGGCGGGACCGTTTATGCCCGGCATACAAAAGCGTTAGGGACCGGACCGGTCACGTTAAAAGGCGGAACCTTAAAGCTTGAAGGCCGTACTATTCCAAACACCATTACCTTGTATCCTGGTTCCGTCCTGGATCTGGGCCGTGCGGATGCCAAGGACTTGAAGATCGTAAACAAGGGCGGCACGATTCTCTACGACCACAAAGGCAAAAAAATAGTCTATAAAAGCGGAAATGTCATTGTTCCTGCAGGTGATACACACATCGGCTACAGTACCGTGTCACAGACTAGGAGAAGCAAGGTAACCTACACCATCAAGGGCGGGCTGGAAACCACCGTTTTCCATACGGCACAATCAGGTGGCAACTATTCCGGGGGTGGTTCCATATCCACTGTGAACGTCGAAAAGAACGGTACCCTGGACGTAGGAACCATGTATCTGTCGCGCACATGCTATTGCAACTACACCTATGCAAAAACCGCTTTGAAAATATCCGGCGAGGCAAATATCCAAGCGCTAAAAGCACCTAAGCGACCATGGGGCTCAGGCGGAAACCGGGCAATGCGATACGTCGATCTTAATTCTGGTGGTGTCTTAAGAAGCAATCTCATCGACTTTCATGATCATTTCAAAGGGCGTGATAAACAATATCTGAATTTCCAGATGAAAGGCGGCACTTTGGAGAATATGAACGACAAGCCACTGCAAGTTGACCATAGAACCCCGATTAGTCTATCCAATGCCAATACTATCAATATTAGCAAGTCGATAGCGTATATAAAATCGCCAATTAAGGGTACAGGCTCCTTGACTATGAATGGCAGTGGATCTGTGGTTCTGACAAACAGCAACAGCTACAATGGCGGAACGACGATCAAGAGTGGTAAGGTCTACGCCAGGAATGAGCAGGCGCTTGGAACTGGAACGGTCGAACTTCGTGGTGGAGAACTGCGCCTTGAAGGCAGAGCCGTTAAAAACACCATCTATGTCTATCCTGGCGCTACCCTGCTTACCGGCGGTGTCGATACCAGTCGGCTGAAAGTTGTCAATAAGGGCGGTAGCGTCCGATAGGATCGGCCCCTCCGTCAACACTGCCAGGAGAGCAAACAGACTTGGTATCCTCCTCCTCCTATGATAGAAGGGAGGGCACGGCTCGCTTCTACAGAGCCTTAGGAGGATCACCATGAAGTACAAACTGCTTGGTCTACTTATTGAGGAGTCGGTTGCGATCGTGACTTTGAACCGCCCAGAGGTTCTAAACGCGATCAATACCGAACTCCTCGAAGAATTAAACAGTTGTCTGGATTTTATTGTCAAGCCAGAATCGGGGGTCCGGTGCTTATTGTTAACCGGTGCCGGGCGCGGCTTCTGCGTCGGTGGCGACCTTGCAGCCTCACCCGAATCAGTGCAATCCAAATCCGGGGCCAAATCCGGAGATGAGCCAGCAGGAACAAGGGACTTTGGCCTGTTGCTTGAGCGCTATTACAATCCCCTACTCCAACGCCTGGTGAAGCTGCCGATACCGTTCGTTACGGCTGTTAATGGGCCTGCAGCGGGAGCAGGGTGTTCGCTTGCCCTGGCAGCAGATATCGTCATTGCATCGAAATCCGCCTATTTTCTTCAGGCTTTCGTCAATATTGGCCTGGTTCCCGACATGGGCAGCAGTTGGATGCTACCGCGTTTAGTCGGCAAGGCCCGAGCCCAGGCGATGATGATGCTGGGAGAAAAGATTCCAGCCAAAACCGCACACGAATGGGGCATGATCTGGCAGATGGTTGAGGATGACGCCTTAATAGAGACTGCTAAAAGCACAGCACTCCGACTTGCCAGAGGGCCGACAAAAACCCTGGGGCTGATCCGAAACATGGCGCACCACGCGCTTGAAAGTGATCTGTCGTCCGCTCTGCAGATGGAACGCGACACCCAGTGTGAGGCTGGACAGAGCAATGACTGCACCGAAGGAATTGCAGCATTTGTGCAAAAACGCCCAGCGAAATTTACCGGGACTTGAGCCAATAATCCTATAAAACACCTGATAAAACATCCAATTGCATGGAAATATTATCAATGTTATAATTGCCATCCTACAAGGACAAAGCGTCGCATACAGCTTTTCAATCGCAGGAGCCGTAAATGATCAAGGCAGTGATGAAATACATTAATTCAATAAAGATGCGGGACCCATCTTTAAAAAGCATAGCGGAAGTTGCTTTATATCCGGGAATCCATGCGATCCTGTTTCACCGCCTGGCCCATGCACTTTATCGCTTACGACTTTTTTGGCTGGCACGCCTGCTTTCAACGATTTCCCGCTTCCTTACGAATATTGAAATCCATCCCGGTGCGAAGATCGGCAAGCGGTTATTCATTGATCACGGCTTGGGAGTCGTTATCGGAGAGACCTCAGAAGTCGGCGATGACGTCACGATCTATCAAGGCGTAACCTTAGGCGGGGTGGATCCGATTAACGAATCCGGTAAGCGGCATCCAACCCTGAAAGACGAAGTTATCGTCGGTGCAGGGGCCCAGATCATCGGAGCGATTGAGATCGGCAGGCGCGCCAGGGTCGGAGCGAGTTCCGTAGTCACCAAGGCGGTCCCGGAAGGAGCAACGGTTGTCGGAGTTCCAGCAAAACCGGTTCTGATGGATGCACAAACATATTCTCAAAAGTTCATGGCCTACGGAACCCCGTGCAAGGAGGTTTGCTTTGAGCAACAGCAGAAATCGCACGTGGAAATCGAACAGCTAAAATCCAGGATCGAAGATCTTGAAGCAAAACTCGCGACAATACGATACCAAGCCAACCAGGCCAGGCCTTAAAATACTATACCCTCTATAGTATGACTATAGAATGACCCATGATCATCAACGATGACGCTATTGCCGCCCTTTTGCATACTGCAAGCAAGCCCGGGCAGGCCGATATTATCCTCACGCTGGATCGCATGGAGCGACTGCTCGACCGTTTGGGACGCCCTCAAGACCGCCTACCCCCGGTCTTTCACGTGGCTGGAACAAACGGCAAGGGATCTACCATTGCAACGCTTCGTTCCATTTTAGAAGCATCGGGACAACAGGTTCACGTCTTCACCTCTCCGCATCTGATCCACTGGCGGGAGCGTATCCGCCTAGCCGGTCGGTTGATTTCCGACAAACGCTTGTATGCGCTTCTAAAGCAAGTGCGTGCGCAACCCGTAGAAGCTACGCCTTTTGAAACACTAACCGCTGCAGCATTCCTGGCCTTTGCCGAAGATCCGGCAGATGCGCTTTTGCTGGAAACCGGGCTTGGCGGGCGCGGGGACAGCACCAACGTCGTCCCGACGCCGTTAATGAGCGCGATTTCCAGCCTTGGTCTTGATCACCAGGCCTATTTGGGACAAACGTTGAAACAGATTGCCATAGAAAAAGCCGGAATTGCCAAACCGGGTTGTCCCCTGGTCCTCCAATCCTGTCCGCCGGATATCTTCGTTGCAATCTGTAATATTGCTGCCGACGCTAAAGCCCCCGTCATTGCTCAAGACCGCGACTGGTTTGTCGAAACTGGCCAAAACAGTCTGTATTACAAGGACGGACAAGGACAATTGGAGCTGCCCCGGCCAGCACTTCCAGGGATACATCAGGTACAAAATACAGGACTTGCCATCGCCATGCTGCGCCACCAGACGCGCTTTACCGATTTGGATTTCAAATCCGGTCTGGAAAAGATCGTCTGGCCCGCCAGATTGCAAAAACTAAGCAAGGGAGCCTTGGTTGATCATATTCCGGCAACCTCTACCCTGTGGGTAGATGGCGGCCACAATCCGGCAGCAGGGCATATCCTGGCCCAATATTTCAAGGAGCATTTCCCGGGCAAAAAACTCAGTTTGGTTACGGGAATCCTGGACAGAAAGGACTACCGCGGCTTTCTTACGCCCTTTAGGGATATGCCGGTCACCGTCCACGTTACCCCGGTTACTGATCACGCCTCTTGGCCACCTGTGGAAATAGCAAGTTTCGCTGAGTCCATAGGCCTAAGCGCGATGACGGCATCGACGATTGAGGAAGCATTGAGCCAAGCCCCTTCCCACTGCAACATTCTGATTACCGGATCACTTTATCTGGCGGGAGAGGCCTTAAGAAAAAACAAAAGCACGATCGAATAGGCCAGAATAAAATCTGCTACCGTTTTTTATCCTTGTGCGGACTTGAGTTCTTTTTGCCTTTGCCTGGTTTTGGCTTAATCGACCGCTTTTGTATGTCATTACGGCTTACGCCTGGAAGTTGTGCCCAACGCCCTGCGACCAGGACACCAAGATCAGGTGTTCCGTTTTTTTCCTGAAGCTGATACCGCCAGTAATAACATAAGACATTTTTGACATAATGGCGTGTCTCTCGAAAGGGAATCGATTCGATAAACAATAGAGAATCCTCTGCCCCTTTCGTAGCACTCCAGCGTTTCAAATGTCCCGGACCTGCATTATAGGACGCAATCACCTTGACGAGCTTGCCTTCCGTATAACCACGATAGCGATCGCTCAGAATCTTCAAATAGGCTTGCCCTAAAGCAAGATTGTAAAGCGGATTATTCAAGCTGTACCGTCTTTTGCTTTTGAAATGCCTGGATTTTACGATCTCTGATACGGTCTGGGGCATGATCTGCATCACACCCCGTGCTCCGGCATACGAACGGCGAGCGCGAAAAAAACGCGACTCCTGATAAACGATCGCAAAGATCAAATGGGGTGAAATCGACCATCCACCATAGGGCGTCCAATTCGGATTGGGAAGGCGTTTGGACAATAGGCGATCGCTCCCGATGCGCTTCTGATCGGCAATCCAGGCTTCGGTCCGGGGAAGGCCCAGGCGGGAGACCAGAGCATAGACCGCATCGAACTGCGCCACATCCAGACGATGCCAAAGCGTTTGAAACTCCTGATCGGCCAGGGCGGGAAATCCCATACGAGCAAAGGTCACAGCCCGCTTCACGCCTGCTATGTTGAGGATTTGCTCCCAGTCGGCTGCATCCACCTTTGGTTTTTTCAGATCAAGGCGCGGCGCAAGTCCAAGCCAGCGCAAGGACAAAAGGCCATAGTAACTTTCCGGTTGGCGTGCAGGGATGCTGAGTAATCCAGAGACATTCTCTGGCATTTTGGCGACAAAGGCTGAGCGGGCCGCCCAAAAACCTGCCGCCGCTTCCATCTTTTTATCAAGCTTTGGCTTGCTGAGAACCGCAACAAAATGCTGATAAGCATTATGATATTGTCCCATCCGCCACGATGCAAGCCCTGCGGCCCATAATCCCAGTGCTGCTTGGCGGACCGGCGGGCTTCCGGCTTTTACACCGACGCGAATTGCTCTTTCATCATCCCCAGCAAGATAAGCATGCCAGGCAACACGCCCCCCGGTTACAGTCTTCAACAAAATCTGCTTCTTATTCACCCTGTTCCACAATTTTTCTGCCGTCTCAAAATTATCGGCCTTAAGGGCCTTATTGATCCCCGGAGTGTTAAATCGCGCATGATCTCTGTTGGTCTCAAGGGGCTGCTGCTGCGGCGGAAGAATTATATCTGGCGTAGATTGCGCTGGCAACTCAGGTAAGTTAATCGCAGCCGTACCTTGCGCATCGGCCCAGCTTACCAATGTCTTTGCCTGAGGCAGGTCCGGAAATCTATGCAACCAATCAAGGACGCTTTGCATATCCGGATTCTCTCTTGCCAGTAATATCTCCCCTTGCAGACTCCCAAGCAGAAGATCATTGCGCAGATATTTGACCTCGGCTTCGGCCCTTTCGATATCCCCATCTTTCAGTGCTGAAAAAGCGCGCTCATAACGCACTTCCTCTTCAGGGCTTAAAAATTCCGGGATAGTCGGCCCGGACCTTTTGTCGGCGGCAAGAGATGGAGACAGGAAAGCTCCCAATAGCATATATAATATGACGACAATTCTTAGGGCCATCACGACTTCAGGGCTTCATTCATAGTTTGCAAATCCTTCCAGGCATGCTTCTTGGCAAGCGGCTGGCGTAACAGATAGGACGGGTGGAAGCTAGGCATGATACGGATATCCGAATCCAGTGGCGATACGCGCCACCGTCCCCGCATTCTCGTAATCGTCTCTTGGCTTTCGAGGAGTGCTTGTGCACTGATTTTACCAAGGCAAAGAATCACACGGGGGCGCACGATAAGAATATGGCGGCGAATGAACGGCAAACAAAGCGCGATCTCATCCGCAGTTGGAG
>Ga0056124_1000189_pt1 | contig 21678 bp, 13 predicted proteins | sample WorMetHEROISLAND_2_FD_70069 | JGI IMG/M metagenome (GOLD analysis project Ga0056124, IMG submission 70069) | Marine gutless worms symbiont microbial communities from Max Planck institute for Marine Microbiology, Germany - Olavius sp. 4 HERON ISLAND | ecosystem: Host-associated > Annelida >... | reverse complement strand
TGTGTATATGTGCTGCCTATTGGCGTAACTATAAAATTTATTAATTAATTTATTTATTTATTGATAATGATTGATGATAACGGATTAAACGGATTGAGTAGGCACTAGGCACGGGTTTGGTTTCGAATTCGAACTGGCGTTTTCATTTTGATAATTGACGTACTTTCCGCCGGTATTTCGGGTTTTAGGCAGATCTTAAAATGAGGTCAATGCTGAGGGGTGTGTCGGCGCGTTTGGTTGAGTTGAATTTTGCTTTTTTGAACAGTTACAGTGGACGAATTGTGGTGAAAGCGCCAGCTCGGAAAATGGCGTCGTACTCAACTGTCGAGCGTGGATCGCCATTTAGTCTTGATTACAGAGTTTACTTGAGTAAGTTAAAACAGCTTCAAGAAAGGGCACACATGATGTGGGTGTGTCTTCTCCGGCGGTGTCTAATAGTGATGACACACTCGCCAGCTTTCTGGCGCCAGTTGCAGGTACCGGTCGACTGGCGCCATCACCTATCCAGTCTGTCATACTTTTCTGGTATCAGCTTTTTTACTGGCGCCAGTCCCCGGCGCCGGATAGAGCATGTTCAATACCGTACCACCGCCTTCGTTTACGTTGCTTCTTCTTTTGAGTTTTTTTCAATATCCTTAAGGCTATTACAGCCGCTACAACATCATCTTCCTCAAAATCAGAATGCACGTTTGTTTTGTTTTTTTGCCGGTATCATTTGCCGGCGAAGTGTGTCATAGTTTCCGGTACCAGATGACTGGCGCCAGTTTCTGGCGGCAGAAACCGCTACCGGCAACTGGCGCCAGAAAACTGGCGAGTGTGTCATCACTATAACTTCTACATCGGCCAATCGGCTGGTTGACGTTGTGCGTCATACCGGCATATACGGCTGCGCTGCATTCCCTGGCATGAAGAGCTTAGTCACAAGTGCATGTAGCTGTCCGCGGTACAGTGCAGTAGGCCTAAGCACAACGTCGGTAAAGTCACAGTACATATATATGCCGAAGGCACATATATATGTACTGTGGTAAAGTCGCCGGTCATAGAGCGTGTCTAAGACTACTCAAGTAGGTGTGTTCCTGTTCTATACATGATGGTCACCAGCATGCACCCCACGCACCCATGCTACCCTGCTTGTGCACCCCCGCACGCTTAGGAAAACTAGCTGACTGCAGCAGCTGTGGCATGCAATGCAGAAAGTCGGTTACTCACCGCCGATATACCATAGTGTTCATTGTCACCTTAGCCTCTTTGTCAGAATTCTTCGGATGCTGTGGCTTCTTTCACTCTGGAGAAGCCCTAGGTATCTTGTAGGCACTGTAACTGTTAGGGACAGGTGTGACACAGATAGTGGGTGGTGTACATAATAAGTGTTATTGTCAGTGCCGGCCACACTGACCAGTCAGGTCAAGTCAATGACGTCCATGGATGCATCTCTTATGTCCATATCTTCATGCACATTTTACCGTATATACACTCAAGAACTTCATACTCAGATTGGTCGTCAAATCCAAACCTGAACGGTTATAGTCATTAGCGGTGTACATGTCCAGTCTATCTAAGGGACAAGTTGGAAAACTATAAGAAATGTAAAAAAATTGTGGTCATATGCTGTTGCTATCGCTGAATAAACTTGAAATATCAGAATGGTAGATAGTGTATAAGTAAGCCAGAACAGTCACAAAATTGAGCCACAATATCTGGAGAGACTAAGACCAAGATCATGCTTTGCAGTCTCAAGACTGCATTATCACAACTCATGTCAGTCTGTTTGTATGTCATTATGTTCTCTATTCACTGTGTAAAATTGTATAACGACCTTCAGATCTCTGTAGGCATGGTCTAAAATTTTTCAAATGCAGTTAAATACTGCTATATCCTACATAACAGACATCCTACAAGACCATAACTAGGAAACAATTTAGCCTATTCTTAGGCTGTGCCACTCTTGACAGTTGCTGGATATCTTGCAGAATAGGAATTTAAGAATGTCAAGTAGGCCATGATGTTGGGAACTTGGGAAAACAGTACACACATTGTTTATTGTAACAAATTTTTCAATGTAAGGTTTTTTCTGCTTTGAGAAAAGTTTATCATCGGCTCTCCCATTTTCACTTACAATGTGAGTTCACACAGAGAGTCAGCATTTGTTTAACCCATTTACTTATCTGCAGTTAATCCCATATAAGCCAGGTTCCCAAGGAAGAACCTGTTGGTTTTAGAATTGCTGCAATGTTTTTTTACTGGCAAAATACCCTTTACGTCACCACCCAGCTAAAGTGTTAAGCACTTAAGAAACAGCATACATGTGAATTTTGAGACTTGTTATCATAAACAGAGTTGTTAGTTCATATAATCTCATCATTTAAGAACAACAGCAAATTTGTGTTTGTGTTGTGTTTTTATAGTGGGACCAAAAGGAATTGTGTCACCTTTTCATGATGTGCCATTGTTTGCTGATGCTGATAAAAGTGTATTCAACATGATTGTTGAAATTCCACGGTGGACAAATGCTAAAATGGAGGTAAGTTTTTGTGTGTGCTGTTTAGAGGTGTGTGGAAATATCGATGCTTAAGTAAATTGTTCATTTGCACACCTGTCTGTTTCTGTCATGAATTCTTGTATACTTTGCCTTATTGTCTGTTTTAGCTTCTTTATTCCACGTTTTGCTTTCCTTTTAGCATATCAACATATATGGATTCAAATTTAGTTGATGTGGTTTTCTAGATCAGCCGAGTTGACAAGCTGAACCCTATCAAACAGGATTCAAAAAATGGCAAAATCCGCTTTGTGGACAACTGCTTTCCTCACCATGGATACATCTGGAACTATGGAGCTTTTCCACAGGTGAACAAGTCTGTGTTTGTTACTGTACTTTTTTGTGAGTTTTGAGCAGTTATTTGCTGTGCAAATGAAATAATGCTGTGTGTTTGTTAGGCACATCAGACAGTGGCTGTAGAGTTATTCTTTGTCATGATAGTACAACAATGAACACTTGCTGCACTAAGCCATAGTTTTACACACATTCTTTAGCTTTTGTTGTGTTGTTGTCTTGATGAGCCCGTCAAGTGGTGCCTGTATGGGCTGGGGGCAGATGCCCTGAAGAGATGAGGAATTCCACCAGATTGTCACTGTCCTGGAACACATCTGCAATGTCAATGGAGTCACCGAAGTACCATTGGCACTCTGCTGCCCATTTTGGACAGAAGAGAAGTAGATGTTCAGCTGTTTCCTCGCCATTTCCACAGTGAGGACAGATTGGAGCCATGATGTGTCCAGTCATGAAGCTGTGGATGTTAGTCTATTGAGTCTATTTGTGGGCTGCTTTCTATGCCTGCCGTGCAACACCAGGAGGTATCCTGGAGCTGAGTTGACCATTACAACATCTCAAATGCCAGTTTGTGGTGCCAGTCGGTTTGCTTTGAGCCATCTTCTCAACTTATTTATTTTATATTTACTTACTTACGGTACTTACTTGTGGCAAATATTTTAATATCTTAACTGGAACATTTTGATTGCATGGAAATGCCGATGATTCATATCGGGGATGATTATGTGCGTTTGACAGACTTGGGAAGATCCTAACCATATTGATTCTCACACTGGACAGAAAGGTGACAATGATCCAATTGATGTCTGTGAAATTGGATACAAGGTGTGCTCACTACGCATGTAGTCTGTTGATACTGTTTTTGTCTACAGCTTTTATTTGTCATGCTAGCATGTACAATTGTGCATATGTTCTGTGTGATGTTGGGCAGATGAATTTAGTGCTTGGACATTAAGATGTGTTAAAAAACTGGGTAGCCGATGGGTATTAAATGGGTACCTGGGTATACCATTTGGAAGTTGCTTTGCAACTGCAAATAGTGTCACATAGTACAGTGCTGCGTTGGTGTAACTGTCCTAATGGATTAATCTCTGTACTGCAAGGCAAAATGATGCTGTTTATTGTTTTATATTTTAACGAACGGGCTGATTCAAAATTAAGTTCAAATTTAGTTGAACTCAAAGTTAGTTTGCCTGACTTGTCAAGCAGCAATTCATTTATTCTCATCCAGTGCAGTTGTTTGATAGTCAGAATGCATAGTTTCTCTACTGCTAGCACACAGTATGCCAGCAGTCACTCGAGTGCAGTCATGTTCTTGCACAAGCATGTTGACTGATGTCAGTTTCAGATGCTGTCATTTAAATTATGATGTAAAACACTACGGTGTCACTGGTAAAAGTTACTCAGTAAGCATGCAAGTCGATATAACGTTACGGGCAATGTCAGTCAGTCAAGTGGAAGCAAGCATGGTACATGAAAGTGTGTTACGTTAAATAGGCGTAGAACAGTCATAAACACCAAAATTTCACTGATTTTGTGATTTAACAAAAATCCAAATGGGTATTGAGTGCTACCTGTGTACCCAGGTATGTAATGGGTACCTGGGTAATGGGTACAGGTACCCAGGTACCCATTCCAAGCACTAGAAGGATTTGTATGTCTGCAACAGGTTTGTCGTCGTGGAGAAGTAATTCAGGTCAAGGTTCTCGGTATCATGGCATTGATTGATGAGGGTATGTTAATGGAACAAGCTCTACTGGCTGCAGATTATTATTATTATTATTATTATTATTAACACCTTGCAAATTAATAATTAGTAGTTAGCAAAGAAAATATCCAGTAATTTTGCTGCAAACATATATAATTTGTCTATTGTGAGGTGTTAGTTACATCAGCTAAATTAATTTTGTTACTGACTACTTTATATGAGCTAGAAAAAATGTCACGTCCTTGTTGACATTATGCTGCTGTCCGCCTGACCACTGACATTCTTCGGCCAATAATTGGCACACCAGTTACTTATGCACTGGGGAACGTTCACACAAATTTGTTTTTTTTTCTGTGCTTTTTTTGTTTTCAAGTTAGGAGCCCATACAGGGTGCATGGATACGACCACACAGACGGACAAGACCCATAATGCAGCTTGTTTGGGTGGCCACATAAAAAACTAAATTATTCTATGGTAATGCATTAAGTATGCCAGCTTTGGAGAGTTGATTTGTGTGGTCTGACTGTTCTGGAGTGGAGTTTGCCCGGAGCTGTGTCAGTTGCATGATGTGGTTGATAAGTGACTGTCCGTTGGTGACAGCCGATTAACATCATAGAGTTGCACAGGGGCCGCAGGCAGGTGCTGAAAGCACTACCAGCTTATCATAAACATTCACCATTCATTCATTCAGTTTGTTGTTTTGCATGGTGAGATTATAGATAGAGGTTGAACAAATGCAAGCATGTAGTTGATTTGGTAGTATTGTTGTTGGAACAGTTAAAACCATTAGATAAAAATGCCACTTTTTACAAAGTATCAACAACTTTTAATAGTGTGTTGTCAAACGTGATGAATTGCTATAATGTCCTTGGGTGAAAACATGTAACATAATGAGGATGGTGCAGTAGTTGTGGGAAACTGTGTTGGTGCTGATGTTGGTTCATGGTTATCCAGTGTGTGTTCAATTAGTGTCCATTGCTGTGCTGCTTCAGGAGAAACTGACTGGAAGGTCCTAGCCATAAATGTTAACGATCCGTTGGCACAGCATCTTAATGGTAAGCTGTTGCTTCATGTGAAATACCGCCATGTCTGTTTCAGTGTTTCTGTTTAAATAGACAACCAGCAGTTGTTAACACAGCCGTGAACTTTTTCAGTGCTCTAATCTTGTGCTGTCATTTTGATGTAGATTACAACACTCAAATGTTTTTAGTGAATGTATCATTTTGGTAAACTGTTTGTATTTCTTTTTGTTCAGATGTGCCTGACATTGAACAGCATATGCCTGGCTTCTTGACGGTATTTTCATCTTTTTGATGTTTTTATTTATCATTAGGCCGAAAAATAATAATTGCAGTTTCTGTCTTGAGTTTAGCAACAAATTTCAGTTTTGGTGAGAAATTGTCAATAAATACGATAAGAAATTAAAAGAAAAGACTTTACAGACTTTGTTTATGAAGTTTACATCACTTTGACATCACGAGCAACAGGATGGACCCAGTTGTTTTCAATATGCGTACCTCATTACAGTGCTAAGTTACCGGTACTTTCATGGGCTGGCCTGACCTGGACCTGGAGTAAATTGAAATGTGCTGGTTAAATAAAATGCAAGTGGTGCCGTGGTGTCTTGGTCATCATTTGTCTCGACTTTGTTCTGATTGTTTTAATTCCAGGCAACAAAAGAATGGTTTCGTGTCTACAAAATGCCAACAGGAAAGCCACCAAACAACTTTGCATTTGACGGTGCTGCAAAGGACAAAGTAAGTTTAGTGTTTGCTTTGGATATCGCTACAGCATTGAATAGCATTTAGAACTGGTTTATGTTACATACAAATGCTGTCCATTATATGTATGTATTTTGTAAGTAAGTAAAGTATGGTGTAGATTTCTCAAGCAGTGTAGGTAAGTAGGTTTGTTGGGAGTTAGTGCCACGCTGCACTGTTCAATATACTCTTGAGTAACTTAAGTTGTGTGAAACAGTCATGAAACTTGGTCACTTCTTACTTAAATAGTTGTATCTGTCATAGGTGGGTAGTGATTTAAACCTAGAAATGCAGGAGAATTTCATAGCTGGCAGGGAAGTTGTCGGGAAAAATCTTCAAAACTTTATTATTAACTTTGCATGTGGGGCATTGCCAGCAATTAGTTGGCAGTTAGTTGTGTAGGAGTAGCATGATAGCTTAGATGGTGCACTGTTGGAGTGCTTTGGATCGTGCTGTTATACTGCCGTCGTGTTTAGTTATTATGCTGCAGTATGCATGACATAAGTAAACACAACATGGGGAATGGTGCCAGAGAAAGTCACGCAAATGTAAGGGAATTTCACAGTGGTGGGAGCGTGGTCATCGTGCACTTGTTGCTTTTAATGCTTTTCATGTTGCTTGCTATTGCTGGTCTCAGGGGGCGGTGGACAAATGAGACTGAATTGCTTCTGTGCGCTAGAAAAATCTGTTAGTACCAATAGGTACCGATGATCATTGGTCATGTTTTTAGTCTTACTTAAATAGTTCAGTGCTCAGTTATATGCAGTGATTAGGATGCTGTGTTGACGTTGGTTTGCTGTGCGTTTGGTGTCTGTAGAAGTTTGCACTGGACATTGTGGGTCAGACACACGAGCAGTGGCAACGACTGATGCAGAAACAGACTGATGCTGGACCAGTCAAATGGTATACGAGCCAGTTATCATTGAATTGTCGTCCTAATAGGCTCCAATACGGCTCTTGCTTTCCTAGCCTGTCTGTATGTCGTCTGTCCTGTACAGGCTCCTAACTCGAAAAAGAAATGCACAGAAATGCCAAAATTTGTGTGAACGTTTCCCAGGCAGGAGTGGCCAGTGTGTCTATTTTCAGTTCAGAAGGTCAAGGGTTAGCGTTTGGGTTTCACAGCTCTAGGTGGATGTCCGCATGATATGTTGGCACTGGGCTGGCATGTCTTTTTAGTTTTAGCTTGTCACGTCATTTGCTGGTGTGTAATTGACGATTTAATCTAAAATAAATTTTGTGGAATAGTAGAATGTGGATATGCACAATTATGTATGCTACTGTTACTGTTTGCAGTTGCCTAACTGTTGGTAATTCACAATACAGATAGCATTCTACTGACACTTCCTATGTTCTGTAGTCTATTGATGTATATTTGCCGTTTGTTGTTGTAGTGAAAATACAACATTGTCTGACAGCCAGTTTGCGATCGCTCAAGACGTTGCCAAGGAAATTGTTTCGGCTGTACGTTGCTTGATGTTTGCTGCTAATAGCTGTCCATGTTTGCACTTAATGTTTTATGACAGGGAAGTTGCTAGCTATTAATTGCTGTGTTTCAGAATTATCGACTTATGTTATGGAAAGCATATGATTTATGAATGATTACTGATCTGGGTTTTGATTTTTGTGTAATGGTAGAAAAGATCTATTAATTAGCAGTGGATTATGACTGACATGAAAACTCGGCTGCGACATATTAAAGCAAATGTGTAAAAAGGATATTTTGTATGTTGAATGTTTCATACATAAGAAATGCACTGTTATGCAGTGTGGAATTTGAAAACATGATACTGAGAATGATGTTGTGTTATCTGTTGTTAGAATCCGGCACTTGGTGCTTCAGTGTGCATTCCTGCCGATGGTAATATTAGCGTACTTATTGTATTGTTGTTAACTCTTCTTACAGTAGTTGGTGTGTGGTAGCTTGGTATAGTGGGTTAGCACGTTGCTGTCCATCAGTGAAGTTATGCTGGTTTCAGTTAGTACTTGGAGGGTGTCGGTGGCCGTCATCGGTATGTAACCAGCCACCCAGGTCAACTCAGCTGGGCCATCCGTCTCTGGGTAGGTGCAGTGAGTACCAGCAATAGCTGAGCCATAAGCAGGCACAGTGATAGATGATATTCCTGTATCCGTGGTATTGCAGTGTAAACTGGTGTTTGGCTGAGGGCTAAGGAAATGAAGATCAGTGCTGCCTTATGGGCCTTATGGCTTCGGAAGGACTTTAGATTATGTTTATGTTCTATCAATCAATCAGTCAGTCAATAAGTAAATTTGTGAAGCCCCAGAGGCTAAAGTTTTCAGAGGCACAGTCAAAAAGCCACGTCTTACGGCCTAGTTTTATGGCGGGGGTCATTATTTTGCTGATGCGTGACATGACTTCTGTAACATCTGTCTCAGTGGCATTGGTAGTTTTCATGAGCTGTATAGTTGTCAGTGGGCTGACTAATCAAACTGTCATATTTATTACGTGATATTTTGCTTTTTTCAAAATTTTGTGTTCATAACATCAGTTTCTTTTTCGTACTGTTTTATGTACCATGTTTTATTCTGTTTTCAGTATTCATTACATTGGCATGTGTCACGTGTATTTACTGTGTGCTGTATTGTATATTATGCGTTGCAGTTAACAAGTGGCATTTTGTGAAGTGACTGCACTCGGCACGTTTTTATTCCCTACTACGTGGGTCCAGTTTAATATGTGAAGAACTGCTAACACTAACAACTGTGACTTACATATTTGTTAATCAGAACGTGTGTTATGCTTCCATTTTTCTCAAGATTGTTAATTTGAGGCATGAAATGTGTTTGTGACATGTGACAGTTTGTGCAGATTGTGCATACTTGCGTAGTGTGCCAAGTGTGACAGTTTAGTGATTAATGACATGGAATTTTTAATCGATTTTCATGTGCCTTACTAGTGCTTGTGTCTCTGCGAGATTTCGAATCACCAAATTGAACGCAAATTTTATTACAGTTTGCTTGTGTTTGAAAGTAAATGTAAAGCAATGCAACAGTAGAGTCATACAGATGAAACGAGTGCATCTTCGACAGTCAGCTGAGTCCAATTGCGTCTCAGTGCAGACATAGAAATGCAATACATGTATTGTCTGCAGTGTCTCGGTACCTCCACCAAAGGCGTTGTGTATTGACTTGGTTCATTGGTCTGTCTGTGAGCATAGTTACTTGATAAGTTGAGAATGGATTTATATGAATTTTTTTTGCAAGGGGTGGGCCACGGATTAACGACTAGTTGATAAGATGTTGGTGATCTTGACCTAGGAATTTTTCATTTTATTTGCTTCTCGTAATTAATGTACGTGCAACGTTGCTTTTCTGGCTTTGTTGCCTGCCGTCAGTGTTACAATTCTGATGACTGTCGATAAGCTTGATTGAGTATGTTTGTATGTATGTATTTCGTGCTTGGAGTATGTTTTAAAGTCTCTCTAGTTATAATTGTGTTTTTGCTTACGCCATTTAAGTTACTGGACAGAGCTGTTACTAGTAGCTTAATTAAAATGACAAATTTAGCCAGTTTGAAGACAATTTGCACTGCATAAAGTGGACGTATAGACAAATACATATCAAGGTGACTACTGAAGTTTTTGCATTTGAAAGAGTGAAGCTTTCAAGTGATGCTGAATGATGGAAGGTTTCCAAATAGTGTTCAGTATACTTAACCAGTCTGTGACGTTTTTGTTTTCTTTTGTTTGCACACTTGTGTTATCAGTTGTTTTAAATTCCAGTTGTTAATGTATTGTTTGTTAAATGCCTGCACCGAAGTGGTTGCTTTTAACTGTTTTTGCACAACGTGTTTCAACTGAAGCTTACAATTTTTTACATTACTGTTTCTGGCTAATTGTCCACAACATTGCCTAAAGATATATGTCTAAAATGACTACTTGCCAAATGGAATATTAAACCATAATTAACCCTGTTAATAATCTCAAGATTGTGTTCATACTGTACATGTTGATTGTCAGTTAATTAATGCTGGGTAAATTGACAGCTAATCATACAATTAGTTAGTCTCTAAAAAATTGACCGGATAATTTTTTAAGTATTACACTTCTATTAATGCCAATGTCAGTAGTGCTGGTGAAATGACGAAAAACCACCTTGTTCACTCGTTAGTCTTGCAAAAATCAGTTTGTATATTCCCAAAAGTACTTGTATTCACTTCAAGCAGACTTATTCTATTACCTTACTAATTATATTCCTACGAACAACGAGATTCTTAAAGTTTAATAAAGAATCCAAACAGGTTTTTTTATATATTTCATTCGTTAATTTTTCTTTAGTAATTTAGTCAACTATACATTAATCTCAGTTGTCTTCACACAGCAATCAGTGTTACAACTTCTGTTTGGTCAGTATAGAGTGCTGTTTAATCAGGAAGCAGCCATTGTTGACGGCTAATCTGATCTATTGGCGCATAGCAGTAAAGGCAGTCCAGTCAGTGACAGAAAATCACGAAAGTTCACACCAACACACACGTGCAGCACGCAAGCTGCGGTATCTAAACATAACCTAGTGCAGTAGACGTAAGCTACTGTTGAAGAGCTTGTTTGCTGGCGCATATTCTTAAACCGTTGTCATCTGCCATTAGACGATTCCTCGCTTATTTCTAGTAACGTGAATACACCTGGCATGCACCGATGGCCTTTTACTATGTACAAAATGCCCGTGTAATCAGAAATCAGAAACAGGCACGCTTTCTTGTCCGTATGACTGATAGCCAGCAGCCATGTGATAGCCAGGTGCATTCTGGTAGTGGCCGCCACGAGTTGGCGCAGCTTGCTGGTAGTACTCATACGAGGGACTCATTGGCTGCTGCTGCTGATGGTAGTGGCCGCTGGCAGATGGTGATCCTTTCATGTAGGTGGATTCCTGGTGCATGGCTGCAGCTGGTTGTTGCTGATGCGGGCGCATTCTCTGCTGGTTGTGGTGCGTGGCGACTGGTTGACGTGGTTGCGACTGCAGCGCTGCCGATGGCTGCTGAGCCTGCTGTGATGGTCTCATGTCGCCGCCTTGTTGCATCGGCTCGTCTTCTTCCTGTTGCTGTGATGCGGCGCGGTCTCTCTCCAGTAGATCTTGCAGTCTTGATCCTTGCTGTGCTTGTGGTCGACGTCGCTGCTGCTGCTGCTGCCACTGCTGCTGTGGCTGCTGCTGCTGCTGCTGTTGCTGCGGTTGTCGCCTGAAGTTTGGCTCCTCTTCCGCCGGTTCGTCGACGTCTCCTCCACGCTTTGCTCGTTCGCTTTCCTCTTGCAGCATCGCGTAGACGAGTGACTGCGACGGATCGAATTCCTTCTTCTTCCCTGCAGTTGACTTTGAACCGCCGCCGCCGCCGCCACTTGCAGATCCGTGCTTGTGAACGGGTTTTGCCGGCGTAACGTTACTACAATTCACACGCACGCACGCACGCACCCTTATGTAAGATTTCGTTCACGTCATTCACGTCACATGGCGTAGAGCCTACACTCTTAGTGAACATCTGAGCTTACAAAACTAATGACGATAATATAATGATTTACGTTAGATGTTGGACTGTCGTCAGAGCCATACAGTCGCTTGAAAAAGGCCTTGTGCTGGTTTCAGGAGATGCTTTTGTTATAATAGACCCAGCCATTTCCTGGTCGGATGTTGTAAAAGTTCACAAAAGCAAGACGACATCCACAAGATCCACACGCCGACACACGACGACTAGGTAAAGAGTGTTTATTTTTTAATTCTTTGATGTCATTTTTATTTAGCCCTACAGACACGATGTGTCTGTGTTAAAGACAAATAGGCATTAGCCTATAAGGACGTGTTAACACTCAGCTGTTTAGATATGAACACTGATGGCTTACAACGAGTTACATACATACATACTCGATCAAGTACTACTCACGCCATGCCCTGATAGCTGTATCCAGCTCCGGGTTTCGGTGCGGAGCTGGCGGTGGGTTTAATGAGACCAGTAAGCTGTGCCGGTGGAGCCGGCTTCTGTCTGGGCGCTGGATAGGACGCTATCAGGTCGGCGTGCTGCTGCAGTATGGACGTGCGCTCGTGGACAGGTTGAGACGCAGGTGCAGGAGAGAAGGTTTTCGTCTGTGAAGGGAACTGTGCGTATTTGTCGTGAGATGGAGAACTCCAGCTGGGTGGTGTGGACGGCGACATGGCCGGCGGCGCGGGAGGAGCGTTGTCTTGCATCATCCACGGCTTGTTAGACGGACGCTGTTGCTGCTCTGCAACATTCACCCACCGAACTAGTGAACTGTTGCTATACTTTCAAACGCGCACTAATGTTCTGCACACAGTATGTACAGTTTTATACCTATTTCCATATAAGTTTACTATCGTGACTGCTCCAGAAAATGCATATTGCCGCGGCTACGCTCCGTCCAAACCATAGAATTATAAACAAGGTCCAAACCCGCTGGGGCAGCGTACGGAGCTTCCCAGAGAGAGAGAGAGAGAGAGAGAGAGAGAGAGAGAGAGACGGAGTGAGGGAAAGTACGGCAAGAGGTGGACGGGAGGCGGAAAGAGCTAAGAGGTTGAACCCAACATTGCGAAGCCCTACGTATGCTACAGGTTCGATCTGCTTATGAGTAATCAGTGTCGCAGCAAGGGTTTAAAAGTAGGGTACGTGGGCACAGGGGGTCTGGAAGACAATATCCCAATGGTGTCCAGGCTCACCAGACATAATTATTTTCCAAGTTGCATTGACTGACTGACTGACATACGATGTACCAAAAAAAAATAAAAAAGTACCCGCAGATTCGTCATGGAGTCTACTAGCCCAGCCTGCGCCGCACTCTCAAGAACTCTTCGAATCTCTGCACCCCAAGACCACCGTGGTCTACTAAATAACTGATGATGATCATAAATGGTATTTCATCTCACTGGGAACTGCCGGCTTCGACGGTTTGTTGAACATGGCTTTGATTTCACGAACTGACTTCGGCTCATACATGTCGTCGTCGTCATCTTGCTGGTTCATCGACTTGATCACTTGTACAGCAACCATACGCGACTCGTCGCTAACGCCCGGCTGTCAAGCACATTTAACACATCCTATATTTGCAGATATGCACTCATCGTCATCATCACAGACGGGGTTTAAATAATAGGCGTAAAACATTACTTCTAGGACCAGACATTGAAGTATCAGGTAAGTCCCGATATGTACAGTAGGAGTGCCACGGAATATGCATATGTTAAACAACTGTCTGGAGTGGGATAAGTGAGTGTTAAATGAACTTATATACTAAAGACTGTGGCCTAACACACTTATTCCAAGCTGGCCGACGGTCGGTCGTGTGGCATACACGGTCGTTCGGTTGGTCACGCTTGGCTGCACCCGCAGGTTGTCGACACGTTATCCCACTGTAGACAGTATGGTAGACATTGGCAGTACTAGTGCCAGCGTGGAATAAATGGGCTTTTGCGCCGTTTGCAAGATTTTACCTTGGCAGGAATCAAGTTGAGAGTGAGGTTGTGGCAACTGCAGTGCACTGCTGGTTGTACAAACAGGCCAGCTGGACTAGAGAAGTCGTCTTAGCCTGCGCTGGAACTTGGTTACTCATCTAACGTTAGTGGTCTGGTTTTAATGCTGGCTGCAGCATGACTTTGATGTCACTTGCTAAGCAGTTAAAACAATTAACCTATAGGCTACGACGTTGGAATCAACAACTTCAAATCAAACGTAATTCGATTACAGATGTTTTTGGCGGATGTCCGTGGTTAGCGTATTCGCGCTGAGCCTGCGCCCGACCACGTTGCTGCTGCTGCTGCTGCTGCTGTTGATGTTGATGCTGGGATGACGCCGCAGCTGCTGGACCGCGCTGGCTCTGATTCCACGTTCCACCGCCGCCGCCGCCGTCTCGAGCGCGCCACGGCGCACCACCTCCGTGACCGGCGTAGTCAACGTCCGTCGAAAACTGCGGGTGCGCGACACTGGCAGGTGTCGGTCGCGGGGCAGGGACATGCTGGTGACTGGAGATGTCGCCGACTTGTCCTCCTGGTCCGTACGACGCCTGGCCGCCGCCGCCGCCGCCGCTAGGGCTCCATATCATCGCGCTGGGTTTCTTGGACTGAGTCGTCGTCGTCGTCGACGGCAGACGTGGACCGTCGTGATGTGATGGTCCGCGGTGAGCGGTCGGCGCTGCCGCTGGCGGTGTCGACTGCTTCACGGCGTTGTCGAAACTCCTCCACGACGCCTGCTACAAGCACATCAGCACCATCAAAAAGTGGTTACTCCTGCCCAGGAAAATGTTCACACAAATTTTCGTTGTTCTGCGCCTTTTTGTTTTCGAGTTAGGAGCCCACATCGAACCTCTGTTCGATGTGGGCTCCTAACTCGAAAACAAAAAGGCGCAGAACAACGAAAATTTGTGTGAACATTTGTGACCTAAAGACGGACGGCCGGACGGGCAAGACCACTAATACGGGTTATTAGGGCTGCCGCGTAATAAGCGTCATGCATTAACTATGGGCCATGATACAAAACACAACATGGTTGAATGTTGATTACTTTTAACGATAACTCTAGCAGATTGTGACCGTTTAACATTTCGGTATTTAGGGTTGGTTAGCTGTTATTGCTAATTTGCTATAGGCGTATAAAAACCGCGTAATGCAGGAAATTCAGACTAATATCAGTTCTGAGTATACCTGCGACCGAGGTTCATTGGCGAAAGTTAGCAAGCTGTCCTCATGCTGCGTCCCTGCGCCAGTTCTGCAAGCACAACGAAAACCATCACGATACGTTTCTTACTGCTGTTCGCGTGCCTATGTCGCGTATCTATTCATTCATTACGAAAGTCGTCCAATTCTGTTTTTATTAAAAACACGGAATAAAAGTCTAAGCATACAAGACGCACAACGTATTAATGCATACCGTAGGTCACTTTAAGAGACAGACAGAATGGAGAGGTCCAAACAGCAGCTCTTGACACTCAATAGCCTGATCGTGATAATACATTCTGATAATACCGTAATAAAAACAATTCTACTTACATGTTTATCTTTAATTACGGCCTCACTGCTATGCAGTTGGGTGTTCACTGGGTAAGACAAGTCAGGATTGAGTGTGAGGTCTGCCACGACTCAGTGTATCCAGACAATCGAGTTTTGCGTGACCACGCGCCTGGCCTCGTCTGTTACCAGCGAAACAGCGAGAATTCAAACTTTGACAGTTATCACGGTCGTATCTGTACCTCTTGATGACGAGCGAGAGCGCTGATCCAGCCGCTCTGATGATGTCCTCGGCCTGCTTCTGCTGCATCCGACTGACGTCATGGTTGTTGATTGACAGGAACACATCTCCACGCTGCAGGTGCCCGTCTGCAGGACTGCCGCTGAACACCTGCGCCAAATGCACGCTGCAAACTGCACACGCAATGCGTGACTTTTTCTTGCTTTTCATCCAAGCATTTTATTGTATAATGCTTTGCTGCTTTTTCTGGCGTCATAAAGAATACTAGAGAAGCACACTTTAGACATTTAGATTTAGACGTAGGCCCTACATAAAGGAAACCCCTATCAATCATTGTTTGGAGGAAAATGATCATTAACTGGCCGAGATATGATAAACAAAAAGGCATTAAAACTATTCGAGTTTGCCTGCTGTGCTGTTTCCATGTACTGTTCTATTCTGTGCAAATATGATGATGACTATGACGACTATGACGACCAGCAGCCAGCACAAGTGCATCGCATGTGTTCCTGTAATAATCCTAAGGACGAGCGCAGCTGCCCGGCGCATCACTAGAGTGAACCTGCACGTCAAGTTTGCACTCATGCTACACGGCCGTCCTAATACGCCGCATTACGAGTCTCACCCGCACCCGTCTTGTATGCTTGTCCCATACGAGTACGGGCTCCTCACTCGAAAACGAAAAGGCGTAGGCTACAAAAAAAACAAAATTGGTGTAAATGTTGCGCAAGAAAGGAGTAAGCGGTGTGCCAATTTTCAGCCCAAAAGGTCAAACGGCAGGGTTAGGGTAATATGTCGGTACTGGGTCGACATATTTTTTTTTCTAGTTTTGACACAATACCATCCGAAAACACCATATATTTTAAAGCAGGACAGGCCATCGTGAATTCATCACCCCATGGGCGCTGCTTCTTTCTTGCAGACATCGGGCACGAATACCTGAATGCGGTACACTGACTGCAGACACGCCGAGTATATTTTCAGTACCAACGCTAAGCACGCAAAAGCTGGCGGTTAGGTAATGAAAGCCACTCGTCCTGCCTAACTGACACGCGGCAGCCGCTAAATCAAGTTGGCCGACGTTCTCACAACGGGATGCCGTACGTATAAGAACTCTGCAAGCCTACGCCAACTTGTTCCGGAATTCACTCAGCTGCAGTCAAAGATCTCTGCAAATGCAATGTTTCTGATTCTGAATATAAAGCCTACATCCAGCTGCTGAAGATCTATTGCAACTTTAAATATATGTAGATGATGATAACTGGACTGCCTAGGCCTACATTTACGTACACCGTGTCCCAGATAAAACAAAGCCACTTCTATTTTTACGATGACTTTGGCAAATGTAGACCGATTTTAACAATTCTTTCACTTTTGCACTTAGTGATAAACTGCGAAAGAGGCAGAAGTAAACGCTTCCACCTCAACTCAATTGTTGCCACACTACCTTGTGAAATTTGAATGTTCAACAGTGCTCCTCTATACAGCAGTTGTTCCATATAAAAACAATGGAAAATCGTTATTTACAGTGAGTATTTACACGACTGCTAAGTTTTTGTTCACGTGTTCCTTTCGGACCTTTCCAAAATGTCTGCCCTGAGCGCCTGCATGCGCTGCGAGTCGTGCACGCCATTGGTTAATGGATGGCGTCAATGACGCGTTGTTCAATGCTGCGCCAGGCGTTTAGCAGGCAATGGCACAAAATATCGCAGTCACGTCCGATGACGTCAGTGGCATTCAAGAATAATTAAATTAAAAATATATCCAAATTTATAACACGGAAAGTGGAACAAAATTAACGTTTGATGCTGTGCGCTATATGGCTATCATAAATAAAAAGTTGCACAATTAAACGTTCAAATATCACAAAGTAATGTGGCAACAGATATGAGGTGAGGTTGCAGCATTTGCTTCTGCCTCTTCCGCACTATATCGCTAAATGCAAAAGTGAAAAAAATACTGAAATCGAACCACTTTTGCCAAAGTTACTGCAAAAAAGAAGTGGCTTTGTTTTATCTGTGACAGGGTGTAATTTCGTTCATCTCGGACTTCTGCAGGCTTCATCTGCGACAAATCGTTATCAGGTAACCACGCCTAGCCTATCTGCAAAGCAAGTTTACCGGTATACTGGTATGATGGTATCGTGAGTCGTCCAGTGTCACAGACAGTCAGACCGTCCGTCCGTCTGACTGTCTGTCTGTCTGTCTGTGACTCTGATCTAGGCCTACCATAATCATAAGTTGTATGACGTTTCCTCTTAGTTGATATTTTCACACAAGTTCACGGTGCTCGTTAGCTGAACTAACACGGCTAGGCCGTAGTTTTTTTGCGATTCATCGACGTTAACGCGGCAACAGTTATAGCAGCCACGCTCGAACGCATGCACGTCGAAATACATAAAGAACGATACTATAGAACAATTTGTTGTTTTCAGGCAAACGGAAATAGGCTTACATAATCTGTCAATAGTCTTGATTTTTATACAGTGGAATCCAGCAGCGCTTATACAGCAGCGATTCGATAAACTTGTCAGGCCTACGTAACAGCGTGATAACGACTCAGAAGTGAACTCCTGGCGAATGGAACAAACGCTCACGGCACCGGCAGACAAGAGGGGCGCCAGCTGAGTGGCAGTTATGTTAACGGCACACACACACACATACAATATACAGACTACACTAGCTAGTAGGCGTATGTGTCTGCATCCAGCGTTAAACTCTCTGCCACTGCTTCCGTCTTACCTGGCGTCGTGCTTTCCCTTCCCGTCTAAATTTAGTCACCAATCGGTGCTGGCAGCGCTCGCAGAGAGAGAGAGAGAGCGATACAACGGAGCGGTATGGTTGCCGAGAAGTTGTAGTTACGACTTACGAACGACGCCTGTCTCAGGCATCTCTGCCTCCAGTCATCGCCAGACCCACGTATACATGTACTAGGCTATAGCTCGGCCAGAATGGCTGCATGTAATTTCAGAGGTATTTTTATAGATCCGCCCACCCTGTTTCAGACACGTGGAACGTAGGCTATACAGCAGACGCACGCATCGTTTCTGTTGTAACTTGTATTCTGCAATTTCTGCATTAGCCGAAATGCAGTATAACTTTCCTACTTAATCAGCTGCGCTTTCAACATTTTTACTGACCGCGAAAGCGACGGCAGTATTGTTTTTCGGCAATGTCGCAGAGTTTTTTTTATCCCTTTTTCTTTTTTTCTGCTAACATAATAACTCAAGAAGCGCTGTACTTAGCCTGATGAAAATTTGCGTATCTTGACAGCCTGTAGAAGCCTATTGAATATCAAGGTCATAGGTCAAAGATTATTGTGTTTTTGTGTGCATAATACTGCGGCTACCCTCGGGCAGTACTTAGCCTTGAGCAAGACTTGACAGTCTTGTTATAAATCTTTATTTGCCACAACGGCAGCAGACAGACAGGACAGACACAGTACAATGAAATGCAGCAACAGAAAAAAGAAAGAAAAAACGCACAACACAATACAGTTCACAAGTTCACAACTTGAACACAAAGACTGAGAGTCTATTATTATTGAATTGGGTAAACATGACAATTTATAAATAAACGACGACTTCCGGTAACTTAATTGGATGTCCAACGCACACAAACCAGCACGAACTTGAATAAGATCAACAGCTTCATCCATATATGCTAATTAACCTTAAATACTTTCCAATAAACACATATCCACGCTGTAGGCCTGCATCACTGTGAAATATCGCGACGTGTCATTTTAAAACACTCACAAGCCTACAATAACATTGCTTCTTGACGACGTACGTGAGTCAGAATTGAAGATCATAATAAAACGTTTATAAAACGACTTGTATGCACAGAATAGCAGTTGCTGTTAGAGCTACGTCGATAGCACAATACTTCCCAACTATATAGGTTATTCGTTTACTCTACAGTATTCATTTCTTTCGTTTGACTACGTTACAGTTCAGAACTATAACGTAGTAAAACGAAAAAAATGATTTTACTTGCTACTCTGGTAGATGTGTTTGAAAAAAACAATAACTTTATGTATTACGCATCTGGCGGTTTAATTCCGGCGCAGAGACGAATGAAGTAGCCGAACAAGCGCATTCCGACCGTGACGACTTTACTGGACATAACTTACTGCTGACGTACCAGCAGCAGCTGCTGCAGCTCTGGGAGTCACGTGCATACTCCGCCGTGAATGCACCAGTGTATGCACCTATAGTGAGCGTCAGTCAGTTCACTGAGCAACAACAAAGTTAACGGCCAGTTCCAAGTTCTTGACTCTTGTAAGTTTAATCGCCACTTAGGCTATGGATAACTTAAGTTTCTGGGCATCGAAACTCACCATTGGAGAGTTGTTATGCGCGTATACTTCGTACGTTCAGTGTCAGCTACAGCTTGGTTTTTTGACGTAACTTTACGTTCTATGCTACTGAATTATTTTCTTTGAATTTTGTTGCAGTCCTCAATGCAGAACCTGTTTTACTCACGCTATGTCGTGATACGCCAAACGGGTTTTAATAGAGCACCGCTATCATTCTAATTTTCTTTTTTTTTAGTATTAAAACTTTGTTTATAGTGTATAATTATGAAAACTATTATTTCGTGTACTAGTTATACGAAACTGCGCGATTACAAACATCGACACAAAATAGCTGTAGGCCTACACAATTACTTCAAGGGCCACATCGTTTACCCCCAACCACTTTACTACACCTGAAAAGATCTTAAATATGAAGTCCATTTTAGCTACTGATCACTTTTCAGTCCTCAGTATCTTCACAAGAAGCCCAGCTGTCGCTAGCGACTGTATACTGCCTGGCAATCAGTTCCTATAGGCTGTCAATAGTAACCATGCCGCCAACTGAAGCGGTTTGGCCGCAATTTGCAATGCAAGTATTTGGGGGGGTGCAGTCAGTACCCCCATTTGGGGTAATGGGTGGCTGTAGGGGATCCGAATTAATACTCCATAGTAGCGGTTGGGCAACCTTAGGCCTGTTTCTTCAGACAGTTTTTTTTGGTAAGACGTACCGTTTAACCACAGTACATACGTTACAGACGACAGACAGACAGACAGACGGACGGACGACACATCGTGCAATAAGCGCGACTGTTAGTACGGTCGGCTAAAAACAGTCGCGCACACACGATAAGCCCAGTTTATCAGGCATATTAGATCCAAGATCAAAGAAGCTCTACATTTCATATTCGCAGTAAGATTCTTCTGCGGGCCAGTGTGCCAAATCTTAAGTTACTCACCCTTTGGACGACGAGAGGCCCGCTATATTCATGTCCTCCCTGTAGCCGGAACCCCCACGCCGTGTTCACCGTGTCCCGGCGCAGTTGAACTCGGGATTCCGACATGTCTGCACTCTGCAGTGGCGCCGGCGCTCCGCTCGCTCGATCTTTCACTGACGGTTAGGCGCGCAGAACAGTGACCGTCTGGGGCCTGCCGACTGCCGACCGACTCCTAGCAGCGTTATCGGCTCGCCAACGCCACAACGGAACGTCTGCAGGCCCTACGCCGAGCGAGTTCGACCGCTGACGTACGGTATGTAGCAGCGCCGGCGTGAGCCTGCAGCCGCCCGCCGCTCTGTTTACTTGGCGTTTGACGGCCAGCGAGCAGACTTCTTCCAACATCAGTTGCGTCACTCATTCCGCATTTCATCATTCGTATCTGTCTGTCTGCGAGATGCTATGCAGCTGAACAGTGAAGAGCTACATATGTAGCATTGTGCGTTTGGGTCTGGCCGTTATCACATCTTGAAGCAGAATCCGCAACTTCCGTCATCAGCTGTACAGCAGATAGCTAGCAGCCAACACCGGCTTTGTGATCTGACTCGCCCAGGGGATTTTTAAAGGAAATTTTAGAACTGCACAAGCGAGGGGTCTGGGGCGGGGTCCAGGGGCGGAGCCCCGGTATGAGGTCTGGGGGACGAAGTCCCCCAGAAGCTAAAACACATTGTCATTTACTGTAACAAATTTTAATTGCATTTTGAACAGTTTTACGCATATTAAATAGTATTATACATTTACATACTAGCAATCAAGAAGCATCTACAGGGTGGGCCATGCCCAAAATAAATGACACCAAAACACCAAACTGGTTTATTATTTGTTTATTATATAACAAATTTGAATTTGCTGGAATATTTATTTTAAAACTAAAAATTTACACTGTTTTTAGAGAT
>Ga0056124_1000187_pt1 | contig 21789 bp, 16 predicted proteins | sample WorMetHEROISLAND_2_FD_70069 | JGI IMG/M metagenome (GOLD analysis project Ga0056124, IMG submission 70069) | Marine gutless worms symbiont microbial communities from Max Planck institute for Marine Microbiology, Germany - Olavius sp. 4 HERON ISLAND | ecosystem: Host-associated > Annelida >... | reverse complement strand
AAATTCCACCTACCTCAATGTATGTGATCACTGCTCACCAACGTTACAGACAGACGGACGGACGGACGTCAAGCGATCCCATGACCGCTACATTGCTAAAGCATGTAGCGGTAAAAATGAAGTCGCAGGCTTGTAATTATGCAAACGAACGGACGAACGGATGAAGATGACAGTGCAAAAATCGTTAAAAATACACGGCATATAGACAAACTATAGATATCGCACAAGCGGCGACGGAAGTCATGAATAACGTACGCAACGACGGACTGTGAGATGATATAGGCGCCGCGAAGTCATCGAGCTGGCGCTTTCATATCGCTCGACCTCGCCTATCGCATTTAAATCACCGGATGAAAGCTAGAAGGCCCGAGCAGACCCATAGTGTGCGCAAACTGATGAAAGCGATGATCCACAGGCTGCGTTTACGTAATAATTTCCCCGGAGAGAAGATCCAGGTATATAATCAATGCAGGGTGAAAAACCCCGCTCAAGTCCCAGTAAGTAGGCTATTCCGATACAGACGACACCCTTCTAGATGATGAAGCTGTTGACACTCTTAATGCAAGCATTTTATGCAAACTTGTAGCCTAGTGCTATGCCTGTATACTCGTCCCTACATGCACTTTCTTGTGTGACGTGGTAGCGTACTGGTTATAGGGCGTCGGACTTGAAATCAACAGATCGTGGGTTCGAACTTCGAATCTCGACCACATCGCTCTAGGCCTATAGACAACGAATTTAAACAAGTAGATCACGTGCCTCTGTTAAAGCAGTATGTCTATCGTTATTGGGGTAAAACCGGGAAGATAACGGCATATTATGAGAGATATGGTTTATCGTCCGAGTGCAAGCTCACTGTTAGTAAGACCCAAGAAACGGAAATGAGGATCCTCCAGGCAATCACTTGTACTGGTACTGACAACAGAAATTAACAGCAAAATCAATCACCCGTGAATCGCAGAGCTATGAGATGTCGCTGCTGATTGCTGACGTTGTCTACTTATTTACCTACGCGTACTTTCAAAAATGCACTATATATAGACTGTTTAACTGTGGCTAACTGATGCTACCCATCAAAATTCATTGCATCTGAACAAATCCCACAGATCTAATGTTGTGGGACAGGGCTGGGGGTTTTGGCCTCGCCACCCCCCTCCTCCCCCCACACGGCGCTGTTACTGAAGGCATGGCAGCTCGCAAGAAGACTGAAGACCAGCCTGACTGCGTCACTTTCAACAAAAAGTCTAGGTGACAGCGATCATTCAGTCAATCTGTCAATCAACTGAGACGTTCATTTATCGCATCTTCGATACAGAATTCCTAGAGGAACGCGTTTGCGTGAGCATGTTTAGAGCCGTAAAGACTTGTCCACACTGTTTACGTTCCTACGTTTCATACAGCAGCTTGTTTAAGACGCGATCGGTCGATCGCAGAGCAGACATTGTCGGCGCGATCGAGTGTCACGAGCACCTGTTGTGGTGAGGCGTGATGACGTCGAGATGACGACGACAGCCGTGCAGACGAGCGGCATCACGTGGTAGCACAGCGTCACGTGGTACATGTCAGTCGTACATCGACGCTCGACCGGCCGTCACGTGACCGACGGACACCGACCCACGGACCACCGACGACGGCCTGTGACGCGACGGCGCATGCCCAGTCTGTGACGTCGACTGTCGGCGAGTTCTCGGACAGCACGCACGGCGGCGCCACTGCGCTGCTACGTGCCAGCAACTCAACTGCGCCGACCACGCTGCAGCGTGCACGCAATCCCAGCACCTCGTCTACAGCACACGTCCCTAGCGTGTCGTCCCAACGACCGGATCCGGATATGCTTCCTATCCAAGTATCCGACAACAAAAGGCGCGCAGCGGTTGGCATTAGAGAAAAAACACCGCCGCAGCTGCTATCATCGAGTGAAATGTATCTGCGCTTTGGGGATTTACCATTTATCACCCTATCAGCAACCTTCAGACATTCTCATCTTCTGTAACAAAAGCGCCTTACTGACACAGCGAACGGACTGCGCGATGCTTTTATTTATGTTTACAATCGTGTTTCCAGGTAACGTCACATGCTAACGCTGGCGACGCCGCGGGCGATGTATTCCACCCCATAGCGCCCCAGGACTAGGTTGCAGATTTTTGGGCTCCGATGAGCGAAGAATATGCCCCTAGTAATTAATCGTGTAATTACTTTCCAAATACCGTAACCAAACGATACATTATCGTAAGACATACGGACGGACAGACAACGTTACTTACGGCGGCACTGTCGTGCGTTCCGCCGCCACAGCCCTGAAAGATTGTATGTTTCTATCCGTGTATGGCGATGTTGGACATGCTAAGCTCTTAAGTGGGTGCTATAATATACTGCGGCAGTGTTTACTTGCATGTCAGTGAATCCGAACATATTATGTCTTAACCGTATAGCCGTGTTAAAGACTGCGTGGCCTAGGGCCAAACCAGCGCCAACTAGCCTATCTAGTTTTCTATGCAATTGTAGTAAGCAGAATACCGTATGCTCTCCAAATGTCGAGATCATTCTTCACAAAATTGTTATGATAAGCAGCAAGTCTGGGTCTATCTACAATAGTTTTACCGCTAGATTAGGCAACAGTAGCAGAAATCCCACATTATGAAGGGGTACCCATTTACCCAAATTTGACGCCCCCGCACGGAGCACTCATTGAACCCATGGGCAGCGGGTGGAAAGGTAGTCTGCTAAAATCTACGTTTAATGCTTAAAATTTCATACACTGGTTATCTTGGTCTATCTCCAGTTATTTCGGCGTTATTCACTGTTGAAATGTCATGCCGCAGCCTGAACTCGCGAAAAATTCATTAGAACCCCTCATTTTTGGGGTTCACCGTCGTTCAAGGTCATCGATGTTAGTACGCCCAGAAACCTCGTCGGCATTGCTTGTTATAATAAGCAGCAAGGTGCTCTGGCATCGTTGGCAACCATGCAAAGCCATGGCGAGCAGTGTTGGACTCACGTTGTTCTTCCACGATGCACACAAACTATCCAGATACTTCAGTCTCTGACGCCCCCTTGCTCTCCTCAATCCTTCCAGTCACCACCAAAAGGCCATGCCTTCTCAAGACATGCCCCAGGAAAGCAAGCTGGCGTTGACGGATTCTTTTCATTAGTGTACGCTGTACGCGTGCCTCTTCTAGTACCAGTACTTCGTCATTACTTTTCGTCCGAGTACATGATATCCTTAGCATCCTTTGCAAGAATTCCACTAGTCTTCCACTGACAACCTTCAATAGTAGGGTCCCTAGTGAAAAGGCGACAAGACATGTTTACAGTCATCCACTTAAGTATATTTTCAATTTCAAGAAGAAAGATCTCAATAAAATGTGCATCAAACTATAAGAACAACAATATTAGAAGTACAGTTTGTGTTTCAGATATGAAGAATCTGAACAGTTTAGTGAATATGTAACCAATTCAATCATTTTTTGTTCTTTTTTTATCAGATGTTCATATACTGAACTAGACTTGGCGCTTGCAAAGTCTGGTAAATTTGTCAGTCATCCGAGCACGTCCCACTCGATGCTCATCAGGGCTATGCAGGCGAACAAGCCTATCATTAAATATGCAGAGGCCTCTGGGCAACTGTCCAGACTGCTTGCCCACTCCTAAATCCCTCATTAGATACACGGTCTCGCTGGCTGCTGAGCGATATAATCCAACTTTAGAAGAAAGGATCCTACGTCTCCAGGGTCCGCAGTGCAGCTGAGAAACTACCGACTTCCAAACATTAAACATAACGTTGCCTGTCATATTCAATCTCCTTCCGTGTTCACCCGTTGGAAAATAGAAATGTATGACTTATGGTATTAGAAGCTAGAACATAAGCTTAGATAAAAGAACACATAGCATTAAACTTAGCAAATGACTGAAATCTGCATGTCGTCCAAACAACTTATTAATTACACAGAATGCTAAATACTATCGTTACTGAAGAGTGACGGGTAACATTAGACATTATCCGTGTGCAATATTAGCATATAACAATGACGCTGTGGTTATGAAAGATCGTGTGTAAAACTTTTTTAAAGCACACACGAATTGGATTACACATTACACATTACTGCAGCACTGTTTGGCTAATTAACTGTGTTCAGCTGTCTGCAACTTCGCATTTGTGAACAGAAATAAAAGAAAAACAAAACAATTTTGTTTACCTTTTCAGACGTCTGCACATAAAAACAGAAATAAATTAAAAAAATGCAAAGTACTTTTCAGGCCACATGGCGGCGCTGACCTCCATTTCCTTAGCCGACAGCCATACACCAGCTTACACTGCGAGATCATGGATATACACCGTGGGCCATAAAACGTGCCATCAAACTTTTGTCCATATCTTCACCAAATATTGACCGATTTTTAAAATCCTTTCACTGCTACAGTCCTGGAAAAATTTGCGAGTCAGTGATTATCCTACCACACCTTAACTGCCTTGCTACACTACCACGTGAATTATAAATGTAAGAAAAACTGTCAACAACAGGAAACAAGAGTTTTGGTACGGTTGGCTATTTCACAATCATGTTATTGCAGATTGTACACAGAGTGTGACAGTGAAAAATTTTTTCTAATGGGTCAACATTCGGTGAAGATGTGGACAAAAGTTTGGTAGCACATTGTTTACGGCCCATGGTGTAGGCATAGTGCGTTGTGCAGTGTGCCCGGTTCAGCCCCACTTGTGGTGTACTCATTGCACCTACCCAAGGAGGGATGGCCAGACTGGGTTGGCCTGGGTGGCTCGTTACATACCTAGATGGTTTACCCATATGCCTACAGTCACCCATCCAAATACTAACCAGACCCGGCATCGATTAACATTGTTGATCAGACACGTATTAACCACTATTAACTAAGCCACCATAAAATAAATGAAAACAGAAATAAGACAAAACAAAAACGTTTTCTACTGCATAAATGTGCGGACAGCCTTATACGAACACAGAGCAATATATAGTATCAATGCTACAGTCTTGTCAGCAGTGAGTCTGTCACATTACGTTGTCTATTTGCTATCTTCGAGCTGCTGCAGCAGTAATCGACGTTTCTGCTCCAACTCAGTCTCACTCATCTCACTATCTGACGATTCCACGTTCACCTGCCAATGCAATCAACATATTAATCACATGAGAACTATATTTTTTTGCCACTATTACTTTTTATTTCTATAGTTAGTCATCAATAATTTTAACATTACTGATAAATTTTTGAAAATCCAGCCACCCGCAGTTCTTCTAAAACCCACAATAAAACACTTGAAAAGTTAATAGTAAAATCTACACACTTACACATATTTCACACTGCATTAATAATTGCTACATCATTGAATCCTATAAACCAATCAAATTCATTTTAGTTTTAACTTTGATTTCATCAGTTTTGCATGCCAGTCTGAGTCATAAAATTTCAAGTGATCGTTCATATCTACATTCCATGTTAAACGCATCAACAATAACTACATTAGATTAGACTACGTTACACAAGTCACTGCTTTGTTGTGTCCATGTTTTGTAAAAAAGTTTTAATGTCTGACATTCTTCTTTATCGTGTTTTCAAAATGTGTTTTATTGTAAGCATGTGCATAGGGCGTGTGTAATAAACTGCTTACTTCCCTACGTACTTAAAACAAACATTCGGTTGATACTACATAAAACAATTACCAACTTTATCCCCTTTATCTTTCTTCTGCTCTTTCTTTTCAGGTACATCAGCCGAACTGGACGTCTTTGCATTGGAGCCAGATTTCTTTGAGTGTGACTGATCTTTACTTCTAGAAGATTTGGTTTGGTCTTCTGAACCCGACGAGCTTGAGTCAGCAGACGGCTGTGTAAATAAAACAACAAACACAGCAGCTCATTTCACAGCACACAAATCAACGTCCTTCGACCTTCATACGTCAAACAACTTAACAATAGTCAGAATTAAAGTGATTCATAAAGCTGATTTCCTTTTCTCGTTCAAATATCCTTATGCAGTTAAATATCTGCGTCTTAGCTTCAGTTAACATCAACATGCCAACATTCACGATAGCAATGCTATACACCCAAGCTCAAATAGGCTTCACTGTGTGTTAAATGTGTCAAAAATGCATCAACATGTAGCTGACATACATTACGTAACAAAGGAAAGTGGTACGGCAAAGAACTTCCATGAAGTAATGCAGCAGGTCTGATGTCTGCCGACACCTGCCAATACAAGCCGATGGAGGAGCCAGACACGGAATCTAATCACCCACCTTATACGTCTGAGCCCTTAACTACAGAGTACATGAAAGTTAAAACGTCTATGCCTTTTAACATATGTCAGTCAACAGTTTGCTAATAATTAACTACAAAAGCACAACTAACAAAAGTGCAGTGAATGGCAATTACCGATCTATCATTGTGCCTCTTTTTCACCTTCTTTGACTTTTTATGTTTTCTTGACCGATGACTATGGCTGCCATGATCTAGATAACAAGACAGACACAACGTGTCTTTACACACAGGCAACTGCAGGTTACAGCAGAAAGACGGTTAATCAACAGCAACAGCAAGCCACAAGGTTTATGGTGCTGTCATCGTGGCACTGCCACTGTGAGAGTTCACCCGGTTCATTTGACAAATGTAGTACGAGCGCTGGGTGGCCGCTGACCTCTGGACCAAGCCAATCAGCCTGAGCCTCAGATCCGCCGAAACTAGCAGCCATTAATTACTACTCAGCCCGAAGGCTGATACTCAGTTAACATCACACGGTGGGTAGAAGGCTGAGTGAACCTGGCTGGTTGGTTACTTACCAAGACAGTTTACCTGTCCGCAGACAGTCACCCATTCAAGTACTAACTGGGCCCAGCGTAGAGTAACTTTGCTTATCCAACACAAAGCGTTACCGAGGAAGGAAATGGCTACAAATGACAAGAAAATTTTAGTTACAATATTGGATTCTCTGAGGAGTTCAACTATTGTTACCATGGCTTAATGGAGAACGGCTACTGCACACTTAGCTTGAACAGTTGCTCGCTTGGCCTGGTTTCGACCCCTAGGTAAGATAAATAATAACTTTAGTCAGGATTACTAGCACGCAGGTAGAAAAATTTCTTGGACAGGCAAGGTTGAACAATATTCTCTATAACCTGCGACCACTGGTGTCATTAAAAATGGTGATGTTTCAATGCCATCATAGGATGGATTGCATCAAAATCTGACAGTCTGTGCAATATCAAAGAGCTAGTCAGGCTAGTTGGCCTATGCTGAATGGTTGAGGATAATTCAAAAGCTGGCCAGATACGAGTGGTAGGTACCTTTAGTGAACCAGGCTTGCCACACTATAAAGCCGATGCAGTGATAGGGGCACTCCTAAACTTTGTCTTTGTGGATATCACGCCCACAACAGAATCAAACCAACCCTGGTTTAGTCAACGTCTACAGCATCTGGCCAGACAGTGGATCAGGTCTATTCCAGTAAATACACCACATCTCCCACAGATACATGAAGCATGCAACGTTAAAAGGTTTGCTTGCAATTCCTAGTAACAGCATCTGAAGTCACGATCATACAGAACTAGCCAACTACTATTATAATAATAATTACTATTACCAGAATGGGAGTCTGGAGACTGAGACTCAGATTTCCTTTTGTGTCTCTTTTGTTTACTTGAACGCTCATCATCTGACGAGGACTAAAACAGTCAACACATTCATGGGTCAGAACTCAATAAATATAAACTGCAGAAACCATAGAAGAAAAAATTCCATATTATTATTTTCAAAAGTAAAAAAAAACTTTTACTGAGATTAATGAATGCATTCAGAAAAAATGTTTATAATTACTACAACATGAATTCATCAACCAATCACATATTTTGATGGTTATCCGAAAATGTGAGGAAATTAACAATACTTGACTCTTATGCTGCAAATTCACTGTACAACAGTTAACGATCTTTACAACTTGCATATATGCAAAAAAATTCCTTTTTGGATCTTCGTCGAAATGCATGCTGGCTATAACCTCACACTTATTCTAAACTAGTCATGTGATTATATTCTGGGTGGCTACTATTCGGACACTGTGAAACTCCCTCACAGTGTGTGATACTCTTTGCCATGTAGTGGTTACCCACATCACGTATGTTAACAGAACAAAATATAACAGTAATAACATTACAATAATGCAAGACAATGCACTACAAAAATGCATCATCGCCAACACAAATACACTACTACTACGGTACAGTATGCTACTAAACACTGTGATGTCCCAGACATGAAGTTAACGAGGATCAACGTTTTCGCTGAGAGCTGTCAAAGTCCTAGACAACTGATCACCGTGTGCACTGCAGTTCAGAAACAACATTCATCTGTTGCTGTTGCTGTGACGGCTCCATCAGGCAATGCAAACGCTCCAAACAGGTGAGGAACTCCAGCGGGGTGTTCAATTACTCTTGAAACATGACTGAGATGTCTGCAGATTCACCAGAATGACGACAGCATTCTGCTTCCCATTTTTGCACGACAGAAGTAAATGTTCCAGAGCAGGTACTGACGAAAAATTTCTCAATCGATCAATCTCCAAAAATTAGCTTCGATTAATTTCCAACAATTTTTGAAGTCAATCGGAAAGACCACAAAAACTGCAGAACTCAACAACTGGTAGTTGATATCTGTCATAAACTAAAGCAAAATCAGACAAAGTGACAATGATGCAGTTCATGCATGAGCAGTCTAAATACTAGTCTTATAATGAGTGCTTACAAAGTGCAAACAGCAAACCTACGAGCAGTATGTAACTACAAACCCTGACATCTGCTGTACAAAATGCACAGATTAGTGACGTTACTGATGTTAAGAAGCCCAAAATTTTGTTCAAATTTTAATCAATCAAAAAATTTTAATCGAACAACGTTTTTAACGATTGATCGATTAATTAATTGTTAATTTTGGCAGCCCCAGAATGTTCAGTAGCCCGCTCCACTCTGCCTCAATGTAGAAAAGTGCAACAGCATAGACCTGTGAGTAGGATCGCGGTGACGCTGACTCTGATCGGCGTTTCTGTCTCTTGCTCTTCTTGGCATGTCGCTTGCTGCTGGACGTCGTGCTAGAGTGCTGTCGATGTGCATCCTCCAGCGATGCAATGTGCTCTCTGTACAACCGAACACGATCAGCCTCCAGCGTAATTGCCTTAAATGCAGCGTCGGACTCCAGACGTGGACGAACCTAACACGATATACCGCAATGTGCTGTAAATCACAGAAAACGTTGAAAACAACCTCGTTAGATATATTACTATGCATCTCTTAAACCACACATACGTATCCATTTTACATTCAGAACTAGAAATTTGGGACACAGCACAACGTGAGGCCGCGCCAAATTTCTGTTACGACGCTATTTAGGCGCAGTTGCAAAATCTTATTGTACTTTGTGGCTAATTTATCCAAGACAATGCATATCAATTTCTATCAAGATCGGTCAAGTATTGCAAAAGTTATGACAAAAAAAAATTGGTGTGATTTTTTATGGCTCACAGTGTAGATACCTCCATCATTCGGGAGATATTTGCGGTCGAAGTCGGACGATGTCCAAAATTGTGCCAAATTTGGACGTTTTTGGCCCCAGCTTTTTTTCGGGCAGCATCCCCCAAATGTTTGGACCTGGATTATAAAACGGAACCAACCTCTGATCACGTGGCAAAGTTTCACGGTGATTGGCCGAGATAGCTTGGAGATCTTGTGGCGAAATAAATATAAAACATCAGCAGCAAAACATAATTTAAGCCAGCCAGGAACTACCGTTCTGGGCAGCTTAATAATATACATGGCAGAGATTAGTCCATACAACTCATCAAATCATAAAAAAACTGTAATTCAGAAAGTGAACTTCTTCCAGTAAATATTAACAGTGTACTGACTTCTTCCCACGTTGTTTTCTCTTCAATTGCAGGTGAAGTCTGCCTCAGCATTGTCTTGAATGATGACTCCAGTCGCTTTAGCTGTCACAAATATACTGCACTGTTAAATTCATAATTACTCCCAAATCACATGTAAAAACATCCCTAACATTATCAACTGGAACTTGAAGAAGGAGTAACATATTTCAGTAATTTTTGCTACAAATATTCCTGACACAGCTGGCCATCAAATGACCATTCAAGTTCCCACCTCACCCAACGTCTGCTTCTGGACTACGTTACAGGAAATATCTGACATGTCGGCCCTTTTTGCGAACACAGACACGCAGGCGCCTTCTCCATTCGTTGATAGCAGTGTCGATAATGTTATGCTCCAGATCAAGTCAACCATATGCTTCTCGAGTTCATTAACATTTCTAATTGGCGTCTTTTATTGTTCTTTGTTCCACCAGAAGAGTAAGTAAACAATGTATGTCACTAGATCAGACTTTTACACGATTTAATCTTCAGTTTATTGATTGTTGTTCATTTCAATGCATATATCGTTTGTCCTGCATCCCCCAGACAGTGCAGAAGCAGATGTTGAGTGAGGTAGGCACTTGAATGATCATTTGATGGCCAGTTGTGTCAGGAATACTCATACCAAGTTACAGCCAGTAATGTTGGAAATGTTTTTTTGAGACACAGAGAGTACAACAAAATGATCATAAACTATCAAAACAATGCAATTAAGCGTTCATCATCATCAACATGAAACCTTTTTTGTTTCTTCTTTTAGCCTTTCTTTCTCTCGATTTTCAGCTTTCTCCATTAACTGTAACAAACAAAGCAGCTATGTAATATACACTAGTTGACTGTATGGTACAATTATCAAAATGTTGCTCAGTGTCTCAAAACAAGAATCATCAGAGATAATGGTGAAAACAATACTGCCATCACTTCCACAGGCATTAAAAACACAATGACACCAGCACCACCGGACAATGGCAGAGGCATAAAAACAAAAGTCGAACTGACGCTGTTATATGTGAGTTTTATGTTGCCAGTGTCAAGCGAAAACGTCTGCTTCTCCTCCTGAAGCCACTTCATAAACTCCTCAAAACTTGTCTCAATCTGAACTTCTAACTTCTTCTCCTACATCAATAGTCACATACAGGCCGGTTAACCCTTTCAGTTTTAATAAACATCAACCAGCAGCAATACACAGTATAGCTACAAACACACAATACAGCAATATACAAATTAGTTACTGTACCCTGTAGTGGTTCGTTAGTGGGTACACTAGCCTTTAATTGTCTAGTTAACCGTTTTCAGTATTTAATAAACACTAAACAACAGTAAATATTTCACAGTACCCTATAGAAGTTTGTTAGTGGGGGCTAGTTAACCCTTTCAGTTTTAATAAACATCAACCAGCAGCAATACATAGTCGGTATTTCACTGCACCCTGTAGCAGACGCAGACAAGTAAATTGTTAGATTTGGTTAAGTGGCGGACATTTGAGGAAAACTTGGTGGAATTGTGCAAAATCGCCGGTTACGCAGAGTTTTGACCTGTCCCACGAGGATGCCCAGGAAGGGATCCAAGTGGACTGAATATCAGACGAGAGACCGGAAGAGACCAAGTTTACCAGAAAAATGGCCGCTAGAACTGTGTATAGTAAAAGCGTTGAGACTTGGTGGATGTCACATGTAACGGCCACTGATTAAGATCCAGTTAACAAATATCACATAGTCCTTGCTGTCAATAAAGGGGTAAATAAGATGATTCACAAACCAAGTTGGAAAGCTGGTGTTACTACACATTAACAGTAATCACAACTAAACTGAGCACAAAGATGCTGGCTTGGTTGTTGGTGTTGGTCAACTAAGATACTCTTATGTCTGGGCCTGGTTAGTACCTGGATTTGTTAGATCCGTTAGTACCTGGATTGGTAAAGATAGGAAACCATCTTGGTAAACCGCCACACATGTCCAGTCTACTCAGCTAGGCCATCTGCCCACGGCAGACACAATGGGTACAAGCAAATGCTGAAGAGTAAACAGACGCACTGCACGATGCACAAGCCCTGTATCACAGCATGGTCTTGCACTGAAAGCTGGTGTCTTGCTGAAGGATGGAAAACATAGATCGCTGCTGCTCGGAAAGTTTTTAGTCTTATACTTTTACTAAATTATGCGCAGATACGCAACTGTTACCTTCAGAACTTCCTTAATCATTTTCTTCTCATCGTGAAAGCGAGCCTTTAAGTCTTCAACGTAGAACTTAAACAGGTCCAGAGCCGTGGATCCTGCAAAATCAGTTTCAGACACAGTCAAATATTCAGTTAATGGCACCGAAATATTTCAACAAATTTCAAAATTACTCGCAAGAAACTGAACATAATGGTAACAAAGCAACAAAAACAACAGCTAAGCAACCACAGGGTTGCAACACCATGCCATGCGCACGACCATACATCGCGTGATCTATGTTTACTCTATAGTTTGTTCCGCGTGCATTATAACTAATTACTTAGTACTTACTTACTCGATTATTTATTTACTTACTCGATTAGTTACTTGATTGTACGTACTTACTTACTTAGCTACTCGATTGCTCACTCGATTACTTACTTACTAACACATATACCGACTCCAAACCCCATACCTGACCTTAACCCTATTCCTAACCTTATCCATAACTCTAAACCTAACCCAAAACGATACTATAAGCCAATACTATAAGTTACTGTTTCAAACTATAAGTATACTGAAAGAATATCATAGTTTTCACTATCTGACTTATGTGACAAATCACAGAGTCTAGTACTCATACACCCTACCTACCTACTGGTGCTATTGCTACTCTAAATGGCGGTAAACAGTCATAATTTCTAAACCAAAAAATGGCATCTATCTTAAATTATAGGCACAGAAATCTTCACTGCGGACATAACTGACCTGGCTGACCAAGGAGGTTGAAAAATCTAACATCTTTAGAGATAACTGCGTACAGGTCCATCCACAGTGACATTGAGTGCAGCTTGCCGGCTTCATGAAGCTCGTCCAGAAACACCTGCAATGTTAACTCAGCTCATAAAACATACACATTGTGATGAATAAAATACACCCTCGAGTTTGTTGCGGGAATGTTGCCATCTTCAGAGTGCACACAGAACACCGAAAGTGGTTTTCCACGACATTCAACGAAATTATTGCATGCATTTTCCATGACTTTCCAACACTATTTATTTATGTCCATTTTCCATGTCTTTCCAGCATAGCAAACTATGCTGACACCAGGTAAGAACATTCAGCACATTAGGAAACATGTTTCAGCAACAATTCAACAGACGTGTTCATTGACGTACCACCAACTTCTGCAACCACATGACAATTTTAAGGACACACGGTTCTGCAAATCATTAAAATGCTGCAAAGAAACAGTAATATCCACGTGCAAAGTACAAACGTCAGCTAGAACTGATATATAATTTTGGAAGCTTGATGACATGAAACAACGGAGACATAGTATATTAATAGGGAGACTGAACAAACCAGAAACGCTTCGCGATGCTTGCGCTGCTGTCGCTTCAGCGCTCGTCGTTCACGTTCTCTCTCATCCTCGTACTCCTGCTCAAGCATCTTGACATGATCTTGGAAACACAGCAGAGCATCTTCCTTATCCATGTCTGCACAGCACGTAAGCACACTTCCAATAGACTCGTAGGTTGAAACGGTAACTATTAAGTTATAGAAGTTCATCAAATGACAACCTTTATTAGTTATTTCGTTGACGTTTTGGCAACCGCTGCTGCCTTCGTCCGAAAAACTGTCCACCAGATGTTGCTGTGGCAGACAGTACTGTACACAGTCATAGATGGGATAAAGTTCGTAGGAGCCCTCGTCTTGGTTCATCAACTTGTCTTGTTGTTTCCTGATGTGTATCGCTTCCCTGATCCACCATTGGTCCATTCTGTTGCCTTCTCTGTCGATCACCACGTCACGGTCCCAGTCTTCGTTTTGACAAAGGCAACAGCATTGCCAAAACATTAACAAACTAACTAATTAATACAAATTGTTATTTGATGAATTTATATAACTTAACTTAAGCGCCTCTGTATCTTCGGACTCCATGGCACTATATAAATCTTGTATTATTATTACTATTACATAGGCACACTGTTTCAATGACCCATTTTCAGATAAACCTGGAGGAACTGGTTCCCATCAATGCTTTCAATTCCTTAACCTGAATATCTCAATCTCCATTATAGGTTTATTAACTGACACAAACTTTCCACCACCACGATCTGGTAATTCTAATTACCAAGGTTACTGATTCCAGTCCCAATAGTTCTGTAAACTCTATATAATTTTCTGCATAAGTCAGTAGACAAATCTCATAAACACACTTTGAGATCATATAAAATTGAGTCGGTAAAGATCAAACAAAATAAGGCTCTCCAAATCACTAGTTTTACGAATTCAAACAATTAATTCTCTACGTATAAATAAATCGAGCAACAAAGGCTATTATTCATAGACAAGACACTGGAGGTATTTAGAACAGTTACAGCATACATAACTATCAAACGGTTTCAATTACTGGCCTACCTGCAGCAACAGCAATGTGCCACCAATTACTTTAGTAATCAGTCTATTGCATAAATACACAGCAATGTACTAGTGACATATCTACTTTGCAGGTCTGGGTCCTCAGTGAATTGTGGATTATCGAGCAACATCTGCTGCGTCTCAGACCATGTTGTGCAGTACGTCAAGCTTGGCATGTTGTCCAGAATATCACTAAAGACTTTTATGTTCCGCTTCCGCAACAACTTTGCGTCCTCCTGCAATTTCCATTCACACAAAACGATGCAGTTCTTACACACAAAATGAAGATTTGCATGGCAATTGTTGTTGAACAAGAAAATACATAGCATGAATGAATGAACAAACGAATGAAACATCTTTGTTCTGTGTTGCAGCAAACAGCTGGATCCAAAAACATTAAAAAAATAGTAAGTTAAAACTAAAAACACAGTCTCAGCAGTTTCAAGAAACATTTAGATGGGTTTTGGTGTAATCTACATCTCTATTATAACTACAAAGCCGACATGTTGCACCAAAAGTCACAATGTAATAATGGCATTAGTTAAGCTTTTGTTATAATTAATTCATGCGTAAAATGTATATTTTGGATGGAAATAGAGGCCATTGGCCTGCTTCCAGATATTCACTGATGATGATGCAACTGAGCTGTCAGTTAAACAAACAAAAAGATTGTAGCTGCATCATGTGCATCAGTACTGATCAATATTACGAAACTGAAGAAAAGTTTTTGCATACTAATGCTGAAAATAGCTAACCTACAAGAGCATGATAACCGTTGCTGAAAGAGACACTGATAACATGAGGAGATCTCAACATGTCAACTTTACTCATCAATATTATTTCAGCATGACAGACAGATCAAAATTTCGTATGACAACATGCACTAACACAAAATGAACAATGAAGATTACTCTTTTTTAGTTTTTTTTCCTATGACTATTATGACAAATAACAGTAAGTGCAAATATACTAACATCGGAATAAAATTACAGCTTGAAACAACGACTAACATGTAATTTTCCATATCTACGACAATTTGTGTGCCATGGTGACATCTAATGGCACGGGGAAATGTTAGCAATTTAACTAATAAATGCTGTAACTTGATGAATTAATATAGCTTATACTAACCTTTTCTCGCTTTTCTAGCTGATGCATGATGTCTTCATACAATTCCCGACGATCTCGATCAGGCACAGACTTCCACAGCTCGCTGTCGCTAAATATCTGATCGGCTTTCCTACAGTCACAAATCTCTTATTCTGAAACTAAGTGTTTCATGATCCAAACTCAAAACCACCACTACCGACAACATTCAAGCACATCAAATTAAAATATCAAAATACACACAGTTACTTGCTCAATTCTGACCAATCAATACCGCAACAAGCAATAGTGACTTGCCACCGATTACTTCAATAATAACTCTTTACATAAACACATGTCTAAATGCTCAATCATGAAGTAGTTACTAGATACCGATATTTAACTGTGGAATGTATTCTTTCTGTTGTCAGCAAGAAATCTTCCAGATCCTCCTTTGCCTGCTTTGCTCTCAAACGCTGTTCCTCCTGCAAAAGTCAAAATATCAACCCACATGTAGTCAGATATCACACGATGCAAATAAATTCACTTTGGCTAACTACGACAACTACCTTATCTTTCTGTTTCACTGGCCAACGTTTCTGGAGATATGCCAGGTTAGGTCAGGCGTCCAAACAGGTCACCCACCAGAGAGAAACGTTTGGAGATTGCCATAGAAAGACATTTTACATGCTGGACGCCTTTCCTACCAGGCAACCAACACAATCAAAGCAATGCACACAGCACACCAGACTTACAACAGCAATCATCCGAGACACTGTTCAGTATTAAGTGATGCATATTAGCACAAGTCTGTGTAAAGCATAACAATTGTGGCAGGAATGACGGTAGATCTCTGAGCAATTTCCGCCATTGGTCCTAAACATGACAGTAAAAGACTGATTAAACATGTACCATAAGTTATTGCACAAATAAAACAGGTATAGTTTTTACGGCTCACAGTGTAGAATGTAACAGTGTGAGCACTTGAATAAAAACTTAAAAAGTGCATCGTATTAGCTGTAATCTACACCATGTCCCGACAAAAAGTGGCTCCAAAACAAATAACTGTAGGTGGACAGTTTTTATTGTGACACAGTGTACATCATTTTCAAGCTGAACACACTGCATAACATGCACAACCTGCATGACAAAGCAGACAACATTATAATGTATACATTATACACATACCTTCTCCTCCTTTGCACGGTGAATCTTAAATGCATTAAACGCCTGCTTCTTCTCGTTGAGGTGTTTCAGCGCCCCGTAACGAGGGTCGTTGATAATCTGTTTCATTGCCTGCTCCCATGTAGCAGAAGATGGAACTTCCTACATCAACATTAATTCCATGCATAAACATGAGCATTGTCACAGATGCTTGGCAATAACTTTGTAATGAACAACTTGTACTGAAACTGAATAATGCTAGTAACTACACTATAGATGTGCACAGTATACAAATGGTACAGTTCCACAACTGTAATCTTAACACAGCATCTTACAAACAATGACAGAAATGCAGCAGGGTTATTATATACTGTATGCAAATTATAAGATAAATAAACTTAGCAGCAATAATACAAAATATTAGCAGCAGCACCACCACTACTGCCAGCATATTTACATTCTTCACTAATCTCATCCTGGCTACGGTTAGGTGCACAAACTGCAGATGATAAGTATGGACAATATGCCACAGTAAATCTAGTAGTCAGAGTACATAATCTACAAACAGCACACTGTCTTACCTTCTCCCGCAATAAATTCTTGAAAGCTTCTACGGCATCTTTCTTGTTAGTGAAGATGTATTCCTTCTTGCCTTGTGGTGGACCAGAGTCGCTATCAGAATCACTGCTTCACGTGCCACAATAGACATTTACATTACTGGTAACTGCAGCACCATCAGTACAGTGTACACGCTACTAACTGGTAAACGGTAGTTAGTTGATATGCTATAGTATATGTAATTACGTACTGCCAGCATAAATGTGTTACATGGTAGAAAAATGGCCACAGTTTTCGGGAAAAAGATCAAGGACTTTCAAATATCTATTCAAACGAAGTTTTAGCACACGATGTTAGAGTATTATTTAATGTTTCCGGCATCATATAAAAAATATTAAAAGCATCATCACTCAGACCTTTACTCTTCTGACCTGCAACCAACTTTGACCTGTTCTTTTTCTGTTATTCTACGCAGGCTGAATATTTGTGATGCATACTTGCACAGTACAGCAGCAGTTGTGAGTTATGAACATCGATGTTGTCAAAGCCGCCAACTGAGTGAATGTGGTACAAACCATTCTCACATCGTGGTAAAGACGATTATGAACTAATGAAATTGAAGGACTTTCAAGACCTCTTCCATCAACTTCTAAAAAACTTTCAAGCCATTATTCGGTTTTCAAGGACTTTCCAGGTCCTGGAAAATAGACACTTTTTCAAGGACTTTCAAGGAGCTGTGGCCACCCTGTGGTAGACACAACATGCGCCCAGCAAAATTGGCCCAGTCTGACCCTGCCAGCAGGGTGCCAAAACTTAGTAGGTCTAGTCCACTTTAGGCCCCACCAAAGTTAAGTCTGTGTTTATGTTATAAAAGCACTAGAAACATGTTCGCCAGCTTCATTCAGCCAGACATGACCTTAAACACATTTCTAACTGTAATTTGTTGAACAATTCAGAAAATGTATAGAGATTTTGATACTGCAAAAGAAAGAAAGTGAGCTGACTAAAAACAGGCACTCACCTTGAACAACTAAACAAGGGTAAGTGTGTTTTGTTTAACAAACTTTTGGGCCCAATCCAACCTGCAAGTCATCCATCCCACGCAAGAGTCCATTACTGCAGAAAAGACAACTTTGTGTCTAAATTACACAGCTCAAGACATAAAAAGAAACGGGCGGGGGCATGTTTACGACTAACCGACGAACAGTACACATACAACTGTCACAGGGTGGTTCAGTGCACCTGTCGCTGAGAGCAACAATGGGACTAGAGGAAGCTGCAGTAGCAGCAGCTGGTGCTGACGCTGCCGGTGCTGGCAAAGCTATTGACGCCAGAGTCGCTTCCATTGCTTTCTGGATAGCATCTGATGGCTGCTGCGTGGTCTTTGTGTTAGCTGCCGGCGCCGCACCTTTTCTGAACACACCAATGGTAAATGAAATGAGATACAGATAGACAGAGTGTACACAGGTACTAGCTGATGTAGGCTAGTTCTTTTCATCACCATCGTTGTCATCGGCATCACTTCATAACCATGGAACAGATACATACTATACGTGAGAATGTAAAAATACTGAAAACTACAAATTATAAACCAAAAATTTAAAATAATGAAACAAACACAGATTGTCTGGGAAGTTGTGCATAGTCTACATTGTCAGAAGCAGAAACTTCACACACACAACACACAACACAGCATACAGACTAAAACAGACATAGGAGATTCTGGAGCTGTGGGCGATGTGACAAATTGATAATTCACAATGGAGACATATACTAAAATTCTTATATTGACTCGTGTGATCTTCTTCAACATTAACTGTTTAACAGTCACAATGTTCAGAAAACACTACACTTGACTATAACAAGACTTACTAAATGCACATATTAATTATTGTCTTCAATCTTACACAAGCAGTAGCAACTGGCAACACCAATTATACATGGAGATGATGAAACACTCAGGAATAAAATGCAATTAAAGGCACATTAATGGTGTTGAAATATTTTTAAAAACGTGTAAAAACAACTTACGCTGATCCTTTCTCCTGCTTTGCCACAAGAGCTGCAATACACAGCAAATTAACCAAAAATAACTATAAAGCGCTCGTGAGAGTGGATATCTCTGCCAAGTGAATTTTTACACAATAGTAATTTAAACGCATTTTCCGGAATTTTCTTGGTAAAAATAAATAACTAACATTTAGTGTTGTTATGATTCCATATTTCCTGTGGTCAGTCGGTTTCGGTTCGGTCTTACCGATAAGGTAAGGCACGTAAGTACCGATAAGGGCGGGCACGACGCCACTGTCAAACCTTCCCTCTGCACTCTCAGAAAAACCGAACTGAAAACTACATTTTTTCAAAAGGAAAAAATGTAGTTTTCAGTTCGGTTTTTCTGAGAGTGCAGAGGGAAGGTTTGACAGTGGCGTCGTGCCCGCCCTTATAATTGAGCCGACGTCAAGCATGGTCGTGGCAAACTCGGGCGGGCATTGATGAGATTGATTCAGTGACGAGACCATCATAGCAACCACTAAAGCCTCGTTTCCATTCACGCAAAGTAAGAATAGACACCACTTCTATCCTTGTGTTGAGCCAGCTGCGTCCATTGCGTACTTGTTTGCCTACTTTCCTTGCATCATGACGGCGTGTGTGCATGATCCAGACTCACCGACCGACCTCCGACAGCTGTACATTGCTGGACGACGGTGACGGTCAGGACTCACATGGCTGGCCGCCGTGGCAAGAGGTGAAACTGGACAGAGCGAGCAACGTTCATCATGCACAGACAGAGGCGGACAGACCGGCAGACAAACAGAGAGACAGACGAGCAATGGAGGGAGGTCCGGAGGGAGACAGAACGACATGTGCAGAAACACACACATGCAGTCAGTCAGTCAGTCAGCAAGGGGAAAGAGAACGATGTCGACAATGAGGACTAACAGAACAACAGAACAACAGACTTAGTCCACACTTTCACTTTCTGCTATTGAAAACAGTCGACTGTTTGTACTCATGTAAGTCGATGGGTATACAAGTCGAGGTCGAGCCCTACCTTCAGGCACATAACCGGCAAACCAGCAAGCTATGGTGACATGTGAGCTAATGACGTCGGTAGGCGGTCTCATCAAAGCGTTGTTCGCCACTGCGTCGGCCTTGAGTATAAAGTAACAGTGCCGCCACCATTCACTACGTTCACTTGGCAAAGGTAATCAATAACAATAAAGCATATGAACAGTTGAATAGGCATTGCAACAGCAATCAAGTCAGCAGCTGTCAACGAATTGTAAAAAATCACACAGTCCTGCGATAAAGTCATACAATGAATGAAATTCTAATAATTCTTAATCAGTACAAATACAGCAGCATCGATTAGACAGTTATTCAAATGACAATGTTTTTCTGCACTTCTGAGGCAACTGTTTGCCGGCTTAGGACTCAAACTGCACTGAATGCATCATAAAGTAAAAATTGTACTTTACAATGTATACCATTGGGTATCAAGTAGCTTGCTTGCTATCATTCTATCACATAAGTAAAATTTAGAATTTTTGGTTATGCTATGTCACCAACAGCCCCCTCTTCTAGGCTCCCTAGCTGGTTGGAAAGTGCTCTTCTCCACTGTCATCCTACCATCCTGAATAATGAGACCAATACACTCCGGGTTCAAACTGTGACCATTCCCTAGAACTGGAATTGGCCTCATTTTCAAATACACCACATCCATCATAAAAAGATACTAAGCCACGTGAAATGACTGAAATCTACACTGTGTCTCAAGAAAACACCCCCAACATTTTCGATTGTAACTTAAAGAAGGATTATCAGATTTCAATAATTTTTGGCACGACTATTCCTGATACAACTGGCCATCAAATGACGCCTTCAATTTCCCACCTCACCCAAAGTCTGTTTCTGCACTACCTGGCAAAGCAGAACAAGCAAAATATGCGTAAAAATGAACAAAAAACTTCAATAAATTTCATCTCCCTGGATCTGTGCTCCCAACAGCCAGTCAATTACAAGGTTTGACTGTCATGCAGCAGTGTGTCTACCGGATCAAATTTAGAAATGTTGATGAATTCAAGAATAGATTGGTGAAGACCGGATTGGCTGGAGCATAACATTATCGACACTGCTATCAATGAATGGAAAAAGCGCCTCTCTGCCTGTGTTCGCATAATTGGCGGACATTTCAAACATTTTTACTGTAGACAGTTGAAAAAATGGACACTTGGATAAACTGTCAGCCAATGTGACAGAAATGTGGACAAAATACGTTTTTGTGTGTTATTTTGACTAAGCAATAATACTGCCTTGGATAAAAATTAAGGTTGTTAAACGGTTACCGGTTAACCGGTAACCGGTAATTACCGGTTTCATTTTCAAATTACCGATTACCGATTTACCGACCTACCGACGGCTGAAGCTTCATGTCTATAGTATTCACACACTCACAGAG
>Ga0056124_1000185_pt1 | contig 21928 bp, 18 predicted proteins | sample WorMetHEROISLAND_2_FD_70069 | JGI IMG/M metagenome (GOLD analysis project Ga0056124, IMG submission 70069) | Marine gutless worms symbiont microbial communities from Max Planck institute for Marine Microbiology, Germany - Olavius sp. 4 HERON ISLAND | ecosystem: Host-associated > Annelida >... | reverse complement strand
GGGGGTTGATGATCGGGATATCCCGGATATCTGCGCAGCTTTTCAAGCCGCTATTGTCGATTGTCTGGTAGATCGGGTGCATGTCGCTCTGAATATTTTAAAGAGCGAGGCAGAGGAAAAAGTGAAGGCATTGGTCTGTGCCGGCGGTGTTGCTTCCAACCAGGAAATCCGCGCAGCGCTTGAGACCTGTGCAGATAATCACGGACTGCCCTTCGTAGCACCACCGGCCTGGTTGTGTACGGATAATGCTGCAATGGTTGCTTGGGCTGGAATTGAGCGCTATAGTCATGGCTTGACGGATGAACTTACGATAGCTGCTCGGGCTCGTTGGCCTCTAGATGAGGATGCGCTGCCGGTGCGCGGCGCAGGTGTGAAAGCATGAACGATTCAAAGCAACCAAAAATCGCAGTCTTGGGTGCCGGGTCCTTTGGTACTGCGCTTTCTAAAAGAATCAGCAACGAAGGGCATAGGATCACGCTTTGGGCGCTGGAGCCGGAAGTGGTTGCCGAGATCAACGAGCAATCGGAGAACAAAACTTACCTTCCGGGAATTAAGTTGTCCGACCGGGTCGTTGCCACAGGGGATTATGGAGCGGCCTCGGAGTGCGATATTGTGATGATGGTCGTTCCGGTGCAACATACGGCAGCAGTCTTGAAGAAAGTAACTCTGAAGCCGGGTGCCACCTTGGTAATATGTTCGAAGGGGATCGAAAAAGCGACGGGAAGACTTTTAAGTCAGGTCGTTGAAGAGATCCAGCCCCAGGTGCATATCGCTGTTTTGGGGGGACCGACCTTTGCACGCGAACTCGCCCTTGGCTTGCCTTGCGGTGCAACGGTTGCTTGCAATGATCTCAGTATTGCCAAATTTGTGGCGCTGACACTCGGTAGTCGGAAATTCCGACTGTATGTCAGCAACGATGTTATCGGGGCGCAAGTTGGTGGAGCAATGAAAAACATCCTGGCGATTGCTTGTGGAATTGCCAAGGGCCAGGAACTTGGAGAAAGTGCGCAGGCGACATTGTTGTCGCGAGGCTTTGCTGAGACCAAGCGCTTTGCGCTGGCGCTGGGTGCACAGATGGAGACATTGCTGGGGCTTTGTGGCTTCGGGGATATCGTTCTGACGTGCACATCCGAAAAATCGCGCAATACATCGCTTGGAATTGAGATTGGCAAGGGTGCAAAACTTGAAACGATCCTGTCGCAACGTCGTACAGTGTCAGAAGGTGTATATTCCGCACCGGTAGTCCGGGATATGGCGCGCAAGATGAATGTGAAGATGCCAATCGTCGAAGGACTTGTTTCGATTCTTAATGAGGACGCCGAGGTCGGTCGGGCGATCCAGGAGCTTTTATCAGTCCCCATGGGTATTGGAGAGTAGAAAACTGTCTGGAACATCCCATTTGCTGTGCTGGAACCACTGGCATAGGTCGTCAGTATTCATCTCTGCAGCGATGGCATATCCCTGGATCATATCGCATTTCAGCTTAGCTAAAAATTCTATTTGCTCGTCGTTTTCAACTCCCTCCGCGACGATTTTCAATCCAAGATTGTGCGCCAGGTCGATTGTCGACCGGACGATCACAGCGCTGGAGTTGTCGTGGATCATACCGTGTACGAAAGAACGATCGATCTTCAGTTCATTCAGGGGAAGCTGTTGCAGATAAGCAAGGGACGAATAACCGGTTCCATAATCATCGATGGACAGAGTGAGCCCAAGGTCCTGTAGCGCATTGGCGTTCTTCTTGGCGGTTTCAGGATCGATAACAAAGGCGCTTTCCGTGATTTCAATGATCACGCGATCGCCGGGGACCCCGTGTTCTTTAAGTAGATCTCGCATCAGATCGGTTATCTTTTGATCATGCAGCATACATCCAGACAGGTTGATCGCGACTTGCATGTCATAGCCTATTTCGCGCATTTTGGCCATTTCCAGCAAGGTTTGGTTGAAGCTCCAACTCGTTAGATCAGCGATCATCCCGGTCTGTTCAGCGTGGGCGATGAATTCAAATGGCTTCACGTTTCCCAAAATCGGATGGCTCCAGCGACACAGGGCTTCCAGGGCCGTAATCTTGCGCAGATTCAAATCGAGTTTAGGCTGGAATTCCATTGCCAGCATATTTTCCTGCATAGACGTTCGCAGTTCTCCTGACAGTGTGAGTAGGCGCATGCTGTTATAATCTTTTTTCGCATCATAAGTGACAATGTCGCTCGACGTTTCTTTGGCAGCATACATAGCGACGTCTGCACATTGCATCAAACGCGCCGAATCGTCGCTATGATCCGGGTAGAGAGCGATTCCGATCGAGCAGCCCACATCCAGCAGCAGACCATCGGGCAGGGGAAAACGGTCGGTGAAGACTTGGGCAAGTTTTTCCGCCAGATGCTGAACGTCTTCCAGACGCTCAATTTGCGGCATAAGAACTGCGAACTCGTCGCCGCCCAAACGAGCGATGGTATCCGAGGGGCCGACAATATCCGATAAGCGTTTGCTGATTTCACGCAACAGATCGTCTCCCACATGATGGCCCAGCGTATCGTTGACGGCTTTGAATCGGTCCAGATCAAGCAACATCAACGCTAACCGGCCATTATTCTGTTCGGCAACAGAGACTGCTTCCTTGGTGCGCTGGTTGAGCAAAGTCCGATTGGGGAGTCCTGTCAGCATATCGTGTTGCGCCTGATATTCCAGTTGTTCTTGCTGGGCGCGGCGTTCGGAGATGTTGCGAATGATGATGACGTAGACGGTCTCTTCTCCGAAGGTAGTCTTGCTTAGGCTGGCTTCGATCGGGAATGTTGCCCCGGAACTGTGGATGGCTATGGTTTCCCTATGCCCAAGACCCACGGCATAATGCTCGCTGTGTTCGTCGATATAGCCGGGATAGATCGGCATGATATGAGAAAAGGGGCGCCCTTTCAGGGCATCGACAGTCATTCCAAAAATTTCTGCCGCAGCGCTGTTGCAGATATCGATTGTCCCATGAACGTCGGTTGTGATGATCGCATCGAAGCTGACATCGACGATCCGATGCATCAGTGCATCTAGGCGAATATTGGTAACGCGCTGCAATTCGGCGCCAGCAGCCGCAATGTGATTCTGATCCCGACGCAGCCGTTCCTGATATCGGGATAACAATGACCTTTTGTCGGTCCGGGGTGAAAGTTGCGAATGCAAGGGACGCACCGATTATCTCTAAAAAAACATTCAAGGACAGAGAGTTGTTACGGATGCGATTGTTTCAAAAAAAGTCTAAAAAGCCATGAATGACGCCCTAATCTTTCATTAATCAGATTCTTTAAGACTATGACCTTTAAGGACTGGGGTTTTGATGACTATGGGCTTAGGGCAGGTATAAGGGGGGCTTAGGGCAGGTATAAGGGCCTGGTTAAGCCGGTTTGGTTTGTTTGCCGGCTTTACTCCGGGCCAAGCAGTGTGATTTCCTGACCATTACACGTCATCGATTGATGTTCGTGTTCGCATCGGATTAGAGCTACCCCTAGGATCGATTGAAATTGCGGGCCGCTATAGACACAGATTACTTCCCCTGCCTGCTTGGAGCCAGCGCTTATCCGGTCACCAATCCTGGGCGATTCTACGCAGCGAAAGCTGCGCAGGCGTTTGCGAAGCTTGGCTTTGTGGTGCATGCGCGCCATATTCTCCTGACCGATATAGCATCCTTTCGTAAAGCTGATCCCGTTGTGCTGCAAGGCATTGGCTTCAAGCCAAAGCAGGCGTTTTGGTGGGATTTCCACAGCCCCTTCCATGATACCAAGCTCCAGGCGGTGAGCGATCCAGGCAGCTTCGTGTCCCGGGTCGCCTGCAAAGCGGTCTGAGACCCAGCGTCGTCCCAATTTTGCACAGCGTGGGTCTGTATCCGGCGGGCCTGTATCCTGCTTGTCGCAGGGCGTATCGCTGGTCGTACCATCGCTCCAGGCCACATGGATTCCAAGATCATTCCGGGGCGTAATTTGTATGTTGCGGCGCAGCCTATAGCGAACCAAGGCCCGCTCAAGATCCTCCAGGAGATTTTTGTCGCAATCGATTATGATCAAACCGTCAAGCCGATAGAGCATCAGATCAAACAGGCATTTTCCTTGGGGGCTTAGCAAAGCAGCCCATGCCGATGTGCCATCTGCTATGGCTGCAACATCTTGTGTTACGAGTCCTTGTAGGAAATCAACGGCCTGATCTCCGGCAATCTCCAAAACGGAGCGTTGTGATAAACAGGTTTCGGGCATGTGAACCCCGCAGTTCTTTGAATATGGGTTCTATGTGTTTTTTTTGGAATATACTAGCCTTTGAGGATATGACAAGTTATGAAACAGCATTGGAATCCTTCAAGGAAAAGCAGATGAGTGAAAATAAAGACAATAACAAAAAAAACGATGGCACAATTACAACGACATTGAACGGAATGAACGATGGAAGTCCTCAAGTCGGATTGATGGCGCAATATGTCAAGGACCTTTCTTTTGAAAATCCTAACGCTCCCAATTCCTTTCAGGGTGAAAGCGAGCCCGCAGTTGATCTTGGGGTAAGCGTCAATGCCAAACGCATCGGGGAGGATGTCTACGAAGTTACCCTGGCTATCAAAGCGGAAGCAAAGTGTGACGATAAGGTTAGTTTCGTTGTTGAACTTCTATACGCAGGTCTGTTTGCCATCCGCGGCTTGCGCGAAGAGATGTTGGAGCCTTTTCTGGTCATTGAGGCGCCCATGCTTCTTTTCCCTTTCGCTCGCCGTGTGGTTGCCGATATGACCCGGGATGGTGGGTTCATCCCAATGATGCTTGATCCGATCGACTTTGCGGCGCTCTGGGAACAGCAGAAAAAGGCGCAGACGGGGGAGAAACCCAGCGCAAGCGCCTAAGCTCGGGTTTTTAAACAGATGAGCTTCTTCCGATCTGTTGGCGTCATTAGTGGCTTTACCTTGTTGAGCCGTATTTTTGGCTTTGTCAGGGATATGATCCTGGCCCGGGTCCTTGGGGCCGGTCTTGCAGCGGACTGCTTCAATCTTGCGTTCAAGCTTCCCAATGTTTTTCGCAGGCTATTCGCCGAGGGGGCCTTTTCGGCTGGTTTCATACCCTTGTATAATCGCCATTACAAATCCGATGGAGAAGAAGGCGCCCAGCATTTTGCTAGCGAAGCTTTGGCGATGTTTTTCCCAATTATGCTGACCTTCACGCTGTTATTGGAACTTGTTATGCCAGGCTTTGTCTGGCTGATGAATGCCGGTGGAGCCTTCCAGAAGATTCCCGGAAAGTTTGAACTGGCGGTCGATTTGACCCGAATCACATTTCCATACCTGATGTTGATCTCGCTTGCGACGTTGTTTTCGGGGATCTTGAACAGCTTGTCGCGTTTTGCCATGGCTGCGGCTGCACCCATATTGCTCAATGTTGCTCTGATTGCTGCCATGCTATTATACTATCGTGAGGGAGAGATTGTAACCGCTTATGCCATGGCCTGGGCAATTGCTTTTGCCGGGGTGATTCAGCTTTTACTGCTATATATCAATTGCCGCAATATCGGGTTGCGCTTTGCGGTTTTTCGTCCGCGCTTGACAGAAAACGTCCGTGAATTGGGCCGCGTGATTCTTCCGTCGGCATTAAGCGCAGGGATCTATAATATCAGCCAGCTTGTGGATCTGTTTTTTGCTTCCCTTTTGCCCCAGGGATCGATTTCCTATCTCAATTATGCAGATCGGCTCAACCAGTTTATCTTGGGAGTCGTCGGGATTGCCCTGGGAACCGCGCTCCTTCCCAGATTGTCGCGCCACATCGCGCAGGGGCAAGACAAACAGGCAGCGGAGCTTCAAAACCGGTCATGCGAATTCTCCATGCTGATCGCTATTCCCGGCAGTTTTGCCCTGGCAAGTTGCGCCTACCCGATAGCCGAAGCGATCTACGGCGGTGATCTTTTAAAGGCGTATGACGTTCAATGGATCGCCTGGACGGTAATGGGGCTGGTGTCCGGTCTGCCGGCTTATATGCTGGTGAAGCTTTTAGTGCCTGGTTTTTTGTCGCGACTGGATATGTATACGCCGTTGAAGGTTTCCATGGTCGCGCTGGTTGTCAATGTGATCCTCAACCTCGCCTTGTATAAAACGCTTAAAATTGCAGGGCTTGCGCTGGCGACTGCGATTTCAGCATGGATCAATTGTCTAATTCTGAGTGTGATATTGAAACGTAGGGACTATTTCAGTTATGACCGTCGTTTCTGGTCCAATGTCTCCAAGATGTTTGTCGCGGGTTGTATGATGCTCGTGGTCCTCTATGTGGTCAAGAATACATTCAACACCTGGCTTGGCAGTAACTGGTTTGGAGGCATCTGGCAACAGCGCGTCATTGCCATCCTCGTTTTGGTTCTGTCGGGCGTGGTAAGTTATTTCGGGGCATGTATCGCTTTGGGCGCTGTCACTATAGCGGATGTGAAGAAACGATTGGCCATTGGGAGTTAACTAAGGAGGAGCCAAACAGGAATGGAATCTAAGTTCTGGTTTCGTTATGATGGATATGATGTCGATCCAGCAAATGGTCGGCTGGATTTTCATTATTCCTACTCCAATGGGCCGGAGTTTAAGGAATCTATCGATTTTTGCAGGCCCTTTCCCAAAGAGTGGAGGCGATCTGCGCTGGTCAGTGCGTTGCGTAATTTAGGCCTGTTGATCGGGATCAGCTATTATAAGGCCTTTTGCCCGAATCGCATTATTCTAGGCGAGGACTTCTCCAAATCCGAACTGGCTTTTCACCATAAACTCTACCTGAAAGGCCTTGGAGAATTTGCCTGGCGCAATGGGCTTGATTTGAGTCAGAAGATCAATTTTGAAGCAAAGTCCGGCAGCTTCGTCGATGAAGGGGAATGGTCGCAAGTTGGGGGTAATTCCTTTAAAGATACCCTGAAGAACCGCGCTGCGGTACTATTGGGAGGCGGCAAGGATTCGCTGGTCAGCGTAGAGCTGATGCGGCATATGGAATTGCCTTTTTGTCTGTTTGCAGTCAATCCCAAAGGCCCGATTTTGGAAACTGCCAAGGCCAGCGATATCGATTTGTTGAGCGTCAGGCGGACGATTGACCCGCAATTATTTCGCCTCAACAACTCAGGAGCTTATAACGGTCACGTTCCAATCACGGCGATTGTCAGCATGATCGCAGTCTGTGCTGCATTTATCCAGGGTTTCGATACGATCATCCTGTCCAATGAGCGTTCCGCTAACGAAGGTAATCTTGAGCACGATGGTGTCGTCGTCAATCACCAGTATAGCAAGACCCTGGAGTGCGAGCGGGATCTGCAGCAATTTATCCATGATCGCGTGTCAGCGGACCTTGCCTGTTTCTCCCTGCTTCGTCCGCTGTCGGAGCTGCATATCGCCCGGCTCTTTACACATACAAAACGCTATGACCATAGTTTTACCAGTTGCAACCGCGCCTTTGTGATCGAAGGCCATGAGCAGGCGAAAAGATGGTGTGGTGATTGTCCGAAGTGCCGTTTTGCGGCTCTGATACTTGCCTCCGCTCCGCAGATGACTCCCCAGAGACTGTACTCCATCCAGGGCCATGACCTGTTGGATGACGCGGCCCAACTGGAAGGGTACGAAGCGCTTTGTGGCTTGTCCGGGCATAAGCCCTGGGATTGTGTCGGTGAAATTCGCGAATCGGCAGTAGCGATGATCTATCTTTACAACCAGCCTGCATGGAAGGGGAAAACTGTGGTTCATGAGCTTGCTCCGCGGCTGCTTACCCGCATCCCAAAGTGGATGGACGTCTTGGATGATCTGTTGACCCCATCACCGCATCATGCACTCCCTGAGGCCTACCGGGGGGTTCTGCATGACTGGATCTAAAATAGATTATCAGGCGCTACACAATGTGGCCATCTGGGGATATGGTCGTGAAGGACAGTCCAGTCTGGATTGGATACGCAAACACGCTCCTCAAGCGCGGATCACGATTTTAAGCGACAACCGGTTATGTCTGGAAGATTACGAACAGACACATTGCAATCATTTGTACGGGGGTGAGGCCCTGAAGGCTTTGTGCGACGGGCGGTTTGATCTTGTTATCAAAAGCCCGGGGATCAGCAATTATCGCCCCGGAATTTCTCAAGCCAAAAGAAACGGTGTGCGTTTCACGTCGGCAACCAATCTGTGGTTCGAAGCGCATACTGACAGCTTCAAGGTAGCAGTGACCGGGACAAAGGGCAAAAGCACGTCAGCGATGTTGTTGCGTTTTTTGTTGGAGCGTGCTGGAAAAGACGTGCAGATTTTTGGCAATATTGGCCTTCCCATGTTGGGCCGGGAGCCTGGCGCAGATGTTACGGTTCTGGAGCTGTCATCCTATCAGATCGCCGATTTATCCTGGGGGGTGGATGTCGCTTTGGTGACCAACATCTACCCCGACCATTTGCCGTGGCACGATGACGATGAAGAGCGTTACTATCAGGATAAACTCCGTCTGCTTAGTCTCAAACCCGATTGTCGTGTAATTGCCAATGCGGGTGTCCAGATGCTTAAAGACAGGATTTCCGATCAGGCGCATGTAACATGGTTCAACGATTCCAATCGTGGATATCGCGTTTGTGATGGGAAATTGCTGTGCGACGATGACATTCTCGACGTTAGCAACTACCCCCTGAAAGGTGATCATAATCTTGTCAATCTGGCGGGCGTATGTGCGGTCCTGGATCAGCTTGGGGTTGACCCACGACCCCTTCTTCCCGACCTGGGTGCTTTTGTTCAGCTTCCGCACAGGCTTGAGCACTTCACCCGTCCGGATGGAATTCTATGCATTAACGACAGTATTGCCACCGTTCCGGAATCGACGATAGCGGCTTTGGAAACTTTAAAAAGCGAGAAGGAGGGCCAGTGCATTTTCCTGATCCTGGGCGGTGCAGAACGCGAACAGGATTATCAGGTTCTCTATAACTATTTGCAGCATATGCCGCCGTCGCAGGTATCTGGTCTTTACCTGCTCCCGGAGAACGGCCAGCGCATGCTTGAGGAAATGAAAAACCATCCCATGTCAGCGAAAATTGCACAAGCCTTGCCGCAAGACGTGCCGGAACAATCTGTTGCACAAGACAGGCTTACGGTAACCATATGTGCCGACTTGAAGCAAGCAATCGACCAGTGCCTTGTTCGTGCCGTGCCGGGGGATATCATTCTCCTGTCACCAGCAGCTCCCAGCTTTGGGCAGTTTCGGAACTTTGAACACCGCGGTCAGACGTTCAAAGCGCTTTGTCTTGGTGAATGGACCGGGCATTGAGATCGGGCTATTTTGGATCTTCGAGGCTGAACTGGCTGGTGTCGTCGTCGTAAGCGAAAAGCTCAGCGTAGCGGCCCCAGGCGGTTACGGCGCGTAGGCTTTCGTCGCTTGCTTTTTCGGACATATGGTCTTCAAGCTCGTCCGAGAAGCGGCTTCTTGGGGCCGTGTGGCTTTCGCGCTCATCCAGTACCTGGCGAATATGAGCCGCCAGGGGGACATAAGTCATAAGATGTTGGGCAAAGAGTTGTTTGCGGCCATCGATGTCGGAGTCAGCGAACAGCATCCCTGCATCGGTCAGTTTGATATCTCCACCCTCCATATCTGCCAGGCGCATCATATGTAGCGTCTCTACGACAGGAAACAGATCGTCAATCTCCATATGCAGGTTCGATGCGATCTCAGGCAGGTCTGCCCCACCGTTAAAAGGCGGGGCCGCCACTGCCTCAATCAATCCGGTTATGATCGTGTTGGACACCCTCGGCAGGATTGTGCTTAGACATGTTGTCGATAGCGATTCGACCGGACTGTGCTTGGGAGCCTTCCCGTCCCGATTGGTCATATCGACGTAAATCTGCTCTACCATATCCAGATAGCTTGGATCCAGGCGGTCTCTGGGCTGGGGTAAGTCGATTTTGATTTCAGACGCCACAAAGCCGGGGATCTCGGTAAACAGCAAGATTCGATCGCTTAGCAGGACCGCCTCCTCAATATTGTGGGTGACGAACAAGATCCCCTTAACGGGCAACTGGCCTTTTTGCCACAGTTCAACCAGGTCGGTGCGAAGCGTTTCCGCGGTTAGAATATCCAGCGATGAAAAGGGTTCGTCCATCACAAGAAGGTCGGGGTGCACGACCAGAGCCCGGGCGATTCCGACACGCTGGCGCATCCCTCCGGACAATTCCCTGGGGTATGCTGATTCAAATCCGTCCATGCCGATTAGGTCAATCGCATCGATCGCTCTCTTTCGGGCCTCTTCCCTGGGTAGACGCTGTGCTTCCATACCGATTTGCACATTTTCAAGGACTGTAAGCCAGGGGAAAAGGGCAAAGCTTTGAAATACCATGGACAGACCCTGGGGTGGTTCTGTAACTTTCATTCCGCGGTAGGTGATATGTCCCCGGGTTGGCTGGTTCAGTCCGCCTATGATTCTGAGCAAGGTGGACTTCCCCGACCCTGATCGGCCAAGGATAGAGACAATCTCACCTTCTTTTATCGTAAAGTTGACATTATCAAGAACCAGAAGCTCTCCACTGTCACCCTTGGGAAAGGCGTGGGCGACCTCGCTGACTTGGAGGAGATTGTTGCTCGAAGCTATCATGTCAGGAGCAATGGTCATGGACTTAGGCTTATCCTTTCATCTCGGTCTGGTCAATCCGTATACCTTATAGCATACGAAAGCGCTTCTCTGCATAATCGTAGAGCGGACTCCAAAACAGGCGGTTGATGATGATGATGAAAAGGCTCATCATAGCGATACCGATCGCAATTTTTTTGAACTCTCCGGCATTTGTGGCAGCCTGGATATAAGCTCCTAGCCCATCTGCTTGCAAAACCATATCCCCCCATTGGGCATATTCGGAAATAATACTGGCATTCCAGGCACCGGCGGATGTGTTGATCACTCCGGTCAGGTAGTAGGGGAAAATCCCCGGTAGAATAAATCGCTTCCACCACAAGAGCCCTCCAATATGGTAAGTGCGCGAAATATCTTGCAAATCCTGCGGAAGACGGTCTGTACCTGCGATAACGTTGAACAGGATATACCATTGGGTTCCGAGAATCATCAACGGGCTTAGCCAGATATTTTCGTTTAACTGCCACTGAGCGATCAGGACCACGACAAGCGGAAAAAACAAGTTGTTGGGAAAGGCCGCCAGGAATTGAATGATCGGGGTAACAATGCGCGCAAGCTTCGGCCTCAGGCCGATCCAAACCCCGACCGGAACCCAGATCAGACTTGCAATAGAGATCAAGATAAAGACTCGTATCGTTGTAAAGGCGGCATAAAGGGCGGTCTTTGGTATTTCCACCTGCAATTCCTCCCAAGTGAAGAACTTACGGATGTTCCATACTAGAACAATGAACAGGCCGATTAGAGCCAGCGCCGTCAGCCAGTCCGCAAGACGTTCTGTGTGCTTGCTAAGGCTTGGTGTGTGCCGACTGGAGTGGTTGGTTTTTGCGTGCTGGAATTTGTTAATGCTGGCGCTGATCAGCCAGACGAACGGGCTATAGAGCAGTTTGAAGTAGCGGGTAGACAAGATCACCGTTAGGAACCAGGATTTGGGACGGCTGTGCTCGTTGTCATATCTCTCCGAATCGCTGCCAAATCTTGCTGCCCATGCAATCAGGGGGCGGAAAAAGAACTGATCGTAAAGCAAAATGACGACGACCATGCAGCCGATTGCATAGCCTATGGCTTGTAGATCCCGCTGTGCGATGGCTGTAGCGATATAGGATCCGACACCGGGCAGGGCGATCCTGGTGTGACCCACAGCGATGGCTTCCGATGCAACGACGAAAAACCAGCCACCTGAGACCGAGATCATCATGTTCCAGATCAACGCTGGGATCCCGAATGGCAGATGAACGCGCCAGAAGGTCATCCAGCGGGAGAAGTGATAGCTGCGTGCGGCCCGGCGCAAGTCTTCGGGGACCGTTCGGATCGACTGGTACAGACTGAAAGTCATATTCCAAGCCTGGCTTGTAAAGATCGCGAAAATTGCTGCGAACTCTGCACCCAGGATTCGACCGGGTGCCAGAGCTAGAAAAAAGGCAATTGTGGCTGATAAAAAGCCAAGAATTGGAATCGATTGCAGGATATCCAAAAGCGGGATCAATATCCGCTCCCACCGAACACTTCGAGCAGCTATGGAAGCATATACGAAGGTAAAGATCAAAGAAAGTGCCAGCCCTGCTAGCATGCGAAAGGTTGTACGCATTGCGTAGTAAGGCAAGGCAGCGGGATCCAGGCTGATTGGTTTTTGCTGAAGACTGGACAGGGGAGCCATGAAGTTGCTGCCCATCTGGATGATTAGCGTAATAGCAGCGACCACCAGGAAAAAGGCTAAAATGTCCCAAAGCGACGGTAGAATGTTGTCGCGCTTGCGTAGATTGGGCGGGAAAAGGTGGAAATTCATAATGCCTAAAAAAATGTCTCGTACGACAAGTCCAGAACCTAGAAAATCTCATAGGCTGTCCGGCATGCTTTGACAAGCATGCGTTTGATTGATGCATTTATGAGGCGTCTCAGGCGGGTGAATGCCCAAACGAGGAAACGCTTTTTTACCTAATCGGGCAGAGGAAGCGGGCCGGGCCGACTTGATATTGGCTTCAGTCTGCCTTGTTATTTTTCAAAAGCTGATCGAAATAAGAGATGGTCTTCTTCAGTCCGTCTTCCAATGAGATCTTCGGCTCCCAGTGCAGCTTCTCTTTCGCCAGGGATATGTCTGGCTGTCTCTGTGTCGGATCATCTGAGGGCAGGGGCTTGTGAACGATTTTCGACTTGGCTCCGGTCATTTCAATGACTTTCACGGCAAGTTCGCGAATGGTGAACTCCGTAGGGTTGCCAAGATTGACAGGCCCGGTGAAGTTCTTCGGCGTTGCCATCAGAAGGATCAAGGCGTCGATAAGTTCATCGACATAGCAAAAGGATCGGGTTTGGCTGCCGTCCCCGTAAATCGTGATAGGCTTGTTCTGAAGCGCCTGGACGATGAAATTCGACACGACTCGTCCGTCGTCCGGATGCATGCGCGGTCCATAGGTGTTGAAAATCCGGGCGACTTTGATCGGTAACTTATGCTGTCTGTGATAATCGAAAAAGAGGGTTTCGGCACAGCGCTTTCCTTCGTCATAACAGGAGCGAATCCCGATGGGATTAACATTACCCCAATAGGATTCGGTCTGGGGCTGTTCTTTTGGGTCGCCGTAGACTTCGGATGTCGAAGCCTGAAGGATTGGGCACTGGAGCCGTTTTGCCAGTCCTAACATGTTGATGGCCCCATGGACGCTGGTCTTGGTTGTCTGAACCGGATCGTGTTGATAGTGGATAGGCGATGCAGGGCAAGCGAGGTTGTAGATCGTATCCACTTCGACATATAGAGGGAAAGTTACGTCATGGCGCAACAGGTCGAAATCCCTGTGATCTCTCAGGTGGTCGATATTATGCCGGGTGCCTGTAAAAAAATTATCGACGCATAAGACATGATGACCCTCAGCGATCAACCTGTCGCATATATGGGATCCAAGAAACCCAGCTCCACCCGTTACCATAACGGTTTTTTGCTGAATCATTCAAAGCCTCCCTCAGCTTTTTTGGTTATCCCATTAGACCGCATATGCTTAACCCAATGCGGATTCTCCTGCAAGGACCATATTCGTCAATTCCAAACGTTTAGGTCCCAGATTTAGGCTCCAAATGTTTAAGCACAGTGGGTTAAACGGGTTCTACCGCCTTGATTTCCGGGACATAGTGTTTCAGGAGGTTTTCGATCCCGTATTTCAGGGTTGCTTCTGCCGAAGGGCAGCCCGAGCAGGCACCAAGAAGCCTAAGCCGGACGATGCCGTCGCTAAATCCGTGGAAACTGACATCCCCACCATCGCGGGCGATGGCCGGGCGTATTCGCAGGTCGATCAACTCCTGAATCTGGGCGATGATCTCGCTATCGTTATCCCCGTTGTTATTTTCTTCTCCGGCTTGTGCTTCGGATTCGATAATAACCGGTCGTCCACTGGCCAGGAAGTCAAACAAAGTGGATAGGATCTGGGTTTTTAGTTGGGTCCAGTCATGGCCCTGGTCCTTTGTAATGGTAATAAAGTCCTGGCCGATGTGAACAGCGACAACGCCGTTGATGGCAAACAAGGTTTCAGCCAGCGGCGAACCATTCGTCTGTGCGATATTGTCGTAGTTCTGTCCCGGCCCCTTCAGGAACTGTAGTCCCGGAATAAATTTCAGACAATCTGGATTAGGAGTAGGCTCGACTTCAATCGTTGACATTTTGTTTCCTGGTTTTTTCTGGCTGTTTTCCTATAGCTTTCCAAGCATATTGTATCGCTCAAACATCAACAATACAATGTCACGTTGGACTATTTCTTCTCAAGGTCTTTTTGTGCTCGAAGACTGCGCCAGCGGTTGACATTACTATTATGCTCTTTGAGGGTTTTGGCGAAACGGTGGCCGCCCCTTCCATCAGCAACGAAGAAGATCGCATCGGTTTTCTCGGGATGCGTGGCGGCGACCAGTGCCCGGGCACTTGGATTACAGATGGGACCCTTGGGCAAGCCATAGATCACATAGGTGTTATAGGGATTAACATCTCTAAGTTCCGACTTAAGAATACGGCGGCGGATTGGCAGGCCTTTGGTGACTGGGTAGATGACCGTCGGGTCGGCTTGTAGACGCATATTCTGGCGCAATCGGTTATAATAGACCCCGGCGATAACGGGCAGCTCCCGTTTGCGCGCCGTTTCCTTTTCGATAATCGATGCAAGGATCAGGACTTCGCGTTTGTTTTTCAGCATGATGGACCGGTCCCGGCTTTCCCAGGCTGTTGATAGGGCCTCATTCATGGCTTCGCGCATTTTATTTAGGAGATTTTTGCGGCTTTCTCCTCGATAGAAGCGATAGGTTTGGGGCAGGGTGGACCCTTCTTCGGGAATGTCGATCGTGCCCGTCAGGATGTCGTTGGCCATCAGGCGATCATAGACTTGGATAGCACTCATTCCCTCAACGATCGTGACTTTGTGGGCGACGACGTCACCGCTTTGTAACCGACCAAAAATCACTTTCATGCTCTCCCGCGCAGGGATATTATATTCTCCTGCCTGGATTACATTATTGGCATTGAACAGCCTGACTGTTGCCAGAAACAGTTCAGCATTTTTTATGATTCGCTTTTGCTCCATAAGGCGGGCAACCTGGCGGAGGGTTGATTTTTTTTCAACGATGATGACCTGGTCCATCTGTCCCGGGCCGGGTCGGTTGTAGAGGCTACGCAAGGCAAGAAAGGCGCCCAACGCCAGGCCAACTGCCAGGATTGTTGTTATGAGTACTATTCTTATGAAGCGGACCAAAGATACACTCAAGCCCTAGACAGCGGCAAAGATGATCGTTGCATTGGTTCCACCAAACCCAAAGCTGTTGGTTAATGTCCTGTGGACCTTCCTCTCTTTCGCCTTGTGCGGAACAAGGTCAATTCCAAGGCATCCTTCTGTAGGATTATCAAGATTTAGTGTCGGGGGTACGATCTGATCGCGCAGGGCGAGGATTGAAAATATCGATTCCACCGCTCCTGCAGCACCAAGCAGATGGCCAATCGAGGATTTCGTTGACGATAAAGACAGCGAATCGATAGTAGGCCCGAACAGCTGACGTACGGCTCCCAGTTCGATTTCATCTCCCAAAGGTGTAGAGGTGCCATGCGCGTTGATATAATCGATGTCTTCGGGGTTGATCTGGGCTCTTTTCAACGCCATTCGCATGGATCTGAATCCCCCATTGCCGTCAGGGGGCGGGGCCGTAACGTGGTGGGCATCGCCGCTTAGTCCGTAACCGGTGATCTCGGCATAGATTTTTGCTCCTCGCTTTTTTGCATGTTCATATTCTTCCAGTACGACAATTCCGGCGCCTTCACCCATGACGAAGCCGTCACGATCGCGATCATAGGGGCGACTGGCCTTTGTTGGTTCATCGTTGAATTTTGTCGACAAGGCCCTGGCCTGTGCGAAACCTGCAATTCCGATGGGGCAGATGGCGGCTTCGGCACCGCCAGCGACCATGATATCCGCGTCATCCCACTGGATGAGGCGGGCAGCATCCCCGATGGCATGCGCACCGGACGAGCATGCGGTCACGACGGCATGGTTGGGCCCTTTCAGCTTATAACGAATCGAAGCCTGGCCTGAGACAAGGTTGATCAATCGTCCGGTAATGAAATGCGGAGAGACACGTCGCGGCCCATGGGTGCCAATGCGCTGGCATTCCTTCTCCATGCCGTGAAGTCCACCGATTCCGGATCCTATCATCACGCCGGATCTCTCCTGCAGATCTTCATCCAGATCGGTCAGGCCTGCATCTTTTAGCGCCTGGTCCACGGCACCCAGACCATAGACGATAAAGGGGTCCGTTTGACGCTGCATTTTGGGACTGACGATCTTGTCGGGGTCGAAGGTGTCGCCGCTGCCGTCGCCCTTTTTAACTTCGCAAGCGATTTTGCATTTATAGTCACTGGTATCGAAAGCCGTAATTGGGCCAGCTCCAGACTTGCTTGCCAGAAGATTCGACCAAACGGTTTCAACTTTAGCCCCAAGCGGGGAAACAATTCCAAGTCCTGTAATAACAACGCGGCGCATGGCTACTCCTGTCCAGCGGGCAAAGCGTCTCTGCCTTTATGCAAAGGCAATTTGAGGCTTGCGACCTGGATGAATTTATTTGGCCTGATTGTCGATGAAGTCGATGGCATCTTTGATTGTTAAAATCGTTTCAGCAGCATCGTCTGGAATTTCGCAGCTGAATTCTTCTTCAAAAGCCATTACCAATTCTACGATGTCAAGGCTGTCGGCACCCAGATCTTCAATGAAACTTGAGCCTTCTTCCACTTTTGAAGCATCGACACCAAGATGTTCGATTACAATCTTCTTTACTCGTTCTGCAGTGTCGCTCATAAAATTTCCTCAAATAGTAATTAATAAAATCACAACAAGCTCTGCCATAAGAGCTTTCTTGCATGCACCTGGCTTGCACTAAACATCTTGGACAAAGAGTCAAGGCAAAAATAGGCTTCAATTTGATGCAAGATGGAGTAAGCAGCCAGAAATATTTGCAATGCCCCTATAGCAAGAGTGGACTTCTTTGTAAAGATTTCAGGTGATAATTTGCCTGTCTGTCTGGAATCTGTTGCATCCAGGGCTTAAGGGCGATTAACATTCTGATTCGTAAGGTGTAAATATGATTAGAGTATTGTGGGTCTGAAGCGATTTTGCTGCTTCCCTTGCCAACATTGTCTCAATGTGCAACGCCAACAGGCGCATCTTTCACGACTTCGGTTTCTACAAAATACGCAACATCGGCGCCTGCTTTTTCTCGACCACGGAGCAATAGGCAAAGGCTGGTGGCAGCTTCGAAGAAGGCAGGTAAAACGTCCTTGCTATGATCCGCATCTTCGCTATAAGATTTGCTTTTGGCTCTGATCCTTAAGGGGGATTTATGAATCGTGAACATCCCATTTATGTCCACAGCGACTTCGATGGCGGCAATATTATCGTTCGAGACATTCTAGCCGACAATCAGGGTCGGGCAAATCTGACCCTGTCGATAGCACCGGACAATCAATCGGATTATTTCCAGTGGTTCTACTTCCGGTTGACCGGAGTACGGGATCGTGAGCTATCGATTCGCATTGTCGATTGCGATAAAGCGGCTTATCCGGAAGGGTGGACCGATTATCAACCGGTCATCAGCCACGATCGTCTTACTTGGCGCAGAACCCATGCGCAATATGAGGACGGTGCGCTATGCTTTACGATTACACCCGAAAGTGACAGTGTCTGGATTGCTTACTTTGCGCCTTATAGCATGGAGCGTCATCACGATCTGATAGCCCGTTGCGCGCGTTCTCCTCTTGTGACTCTGCACGATCTGGGTGTAAGCCTTGATGGGCAGGCCATGGATTGCTTGCAGGTTGGTATGCCTTCTCAGGAAAAAAAGACATGCTGGATGATTGCCCGCCAGCATCCGGGGGAGACGATGGCTGAGTGGTGGATGGAAGGGATGCTTGACCGCCTTTTGGACCCGCATGATCCTGTATCGCGCGGCCTGCTGGAGAAAGGTGTGTTTTACATTGTCCCCAATATGTGTCCCGATGGGGCGCGGCGCGGGCATTTGCGAACCAATGCAGCGGGTGTCAACCTCAACCGGGAATGGCACGCTCCAAGCCCTGAGCGCTCTCCGGAAGTTTATCATGTCCTTAAGGCCATGCATGAGACTGGGGTCGATTTTTGTCTGGATGTTCACGGTGATGAAGCTCTGCCCTATAATTTCATAGCCGGTTTTGATGGAATTCCGGATGTGGATCCCATCATGCTCGATCGTCTGGATGCTTATAAACAGGCCTTGTTGCGTCACAGCCCGGACTTCCAAACCAGGAAAGGTTATGATGTTGATGCCCCAGGGAAAGCCAATATGAGCATGTGCACCAATGCTGTAGCGCACGGTTTCCGGGCCCTGGCCATGACGCTTGAAATGCCGTTCAAGGATACCGTAGATCATCCCGATCTTGTGTCGGGCTGGTCTCCCGACCGATCGCGTCATCTTGGTCGGGCTTGCTTGTCTGCACTTCTCGATGTGATGGATAAGCTTTAGAAACGGTCTTACGGACAGCGATCTATGGCCCCTGGAACGGCCCTGAAATCGAGAGGTTATGCAACGGAAGTTGGCCGGCGCCCCTTCCTTCATTTGCAGACTCTGCTTTATATCCGCTGGATTGCTTTTGCCGGTCAGCTTCTGGCTGTTCTCGCCGTTTGGCCGAACTTTCAGACAGAAGGCCAGCGTTTTCTTGTCCTGATAGTCGTTGCAATGCTTCCTGTCGTGAATCTTTATCTGATGGCGCGTCGGCATTGGCGTTTGCACAATTATAAGACGCCCAGCGACTGGAACGCCGTGCCCTGGGCGCTCCAGCAATTCTTATTCGACCTGATGCAATTGGCTCTCCTTTTGTCTCTGACAGGGGGAATCGAGAACCCGTTTGCACTGATCATGCTGGTGCCTGTCATACTGGGTGCGACGATTTTGCCTCGACGGCCTATGATCATCCTATTGATTGCAAGCGGGACCGTGATGACGATCTTTACACATTTTTCCATGCCTCTGCCTTGGGCGGATCGCTCTGAGCTATTCCTTCCCAGGCACTATCGTTTTGCGATCTGGGCAGCGTTGATGCTGGGGATGACCTTCAGTGCTAGCATCGTCTGGCGGATTTCGCACGAATTACGACTTAGGCAGGAGTTTCTGACAGAAAGTCAGATAGCTTTGGAGCGGGAGCGACGCATTTCTGCTCTTGGATCGCTGGCCGCCGCAGCCGCTCACGGACTTGCGGGCCCATTGGGGACGATACTCCTGATCGCAAAGCGCTTGAAGGATGAACTCGGTGGTGATCCCGATTACGGCGAGGATATTGTCTTGCTGGGTCAGGAAGCCCGGCGCGGGCGCGATATACTGACTGATATCGCCGGAAGGATCGACGCACCAGAGCCTATGGTGCAGACAAGCCTGGAAGCTCTCCTGCGCGAAGCAGCCCAGTCGCATGGGTCCCATGATGTATCGATCAGATATGGTTCCAGCCCAGTGATTACGGTTGAGCGAAGACTGGAGCTTCTGCTTGCTTTATCCAATGTGATCGGCAACGCGATCGGCCATGCAAAAAGTCTGGTCAGCATTGATTATCGTCAAGAGGGTGAGTGGATCAATTTGCATATTTGCGATGATGGTTCCGGCTTTTCTCTCGAACAACTCAAAAGACTGGAGGAGGGGCGGTTAGGCGATCTGGCCGTCTCTTCCGTCTCTGGAGAAAGCGATGGAGGTGAGAGAAACGGTCTTGGTATTGGCTTGTTTATCGCAACGACTCTTCTGCATCGTATTGGTGCTGTTATCGTCTTTGGCAATCGTGTCGATGCTGCCGGTGCTGAAGTCACGATCCGGTGGAAGTCAGAGGGCTCGGCATGAGCGCCCACCTTTTACTGATTGAGGATGATGAAGTCTTTGCCCGGCGTCTTAGGAAGTCACTGGAAGATTATGGCATGACGGTGACGCACAGAACTGGGCTTTCTGCTGCTAACGATGTTCTAGAGTCCTGTGTGCAAAAAGGGGTGCTGCCGAAATATGCGATCATTGATATGCGCTTGAGCGACGGCAACGGCCTCGATATGGTCAAGACCCTGCGCTGCGCCAATTCCGATATACGGATCGTGATCTTGACAGCTTATGGCAATCTGGCGTCCGCAGTGGCGGCGATCAAGACCGGTGCAGTGGATTTCCTGGCCAAGCCTGCAAATATTGAGGATATCGTTGCTGCCTTGCAAATCGAGGATGTGCAGATCCCCAGAATTCCTGAGACACCCATGAGCATTGACCGCTTGCGGTGGGAGCATATCCTGCACACCTACGAACAATGCGATCGCAATATCTCGAAGACTGCCCGGTCCTTGAAGATGCACCGGCGCACCCTGCAGCGGATTCTGGCCAAGCGATCCCCGAAATAACAGGGAATTGATCCATCAAAGGTTATGCACCCTGGAGGGGGAGTCGGCTCAGGCGAAGTGTCGGCTCAGGCGATGATGTCCGGGAGCAGGGCGTTTTCGATGGTAGATATTTCATCGCGGAGGCTGAGTTTGCGCTTCTTCAGGCGCTTGAGCGTTAGCGATTCGGCTTTTTGGGAATCATGAAGGTCTGCGATTTTCTCATCAAGGGCACGGTGTTCAGCCAACAATTCTTCCAGTCGCGCCTTCAGCTCAACCCGATCCATAATACTCCATACGCTTCCAGAGAACCAAAACATCAAAGGAAACAGGTTCTCTTAAAACAGGCTCTCTCAAGGAAACGGGAGCCGTAGCTCCCGCCTTATTCTTTGTGGTCAAGCCACTTATTAATAGCCTTGACCCCGATTTCAATGATTGAAACCTATCATAGGGTTACCTATAAGGCAAGATGTAAAAGTTCAACTGAAGATTGAATATTGGCGCTATTATTATCGTAAAGTCAGGGAGGAGTCTGTTATGACGCTGCGTTTGGGACTCGATCTTGGTAGTACAAGCCTGGGCTGGTGCTTGATCGAAAAAGGAAGCGATAACAGTGAAGCAGAGGGGGTGAAGCCGCGCATCGTTGCATCGGGGGTTCGCATTTTCTCTAGCGGGCGTGATCCCAAGACCGGGGCGTCGCTGGCCGTTGATCGACGCAACGCGCGCTCCGCAAGAAGGCGTCAGGATCGCTATCTTGCACGAAGGCAGGCGCTGCTTGCGGCGATGGTCGAAGAAGGGTTGATGCCCGAAGACCGGGCGGAAGCGAAAGCGCTGGTTTTGCTGGATCCTTATGATCTGCGGACCTGGGCGCTCGATAAGCGGCTTGAGCCTTATGCGCTTGGCCGGGCGCTGTTCCACCTGAACCAGCGCCGGGGCTTCAAGTCCAACCGCAAGGCGGAGACGAAGGCCAAACCCGGAGAAAAAGGAAAGATCAAGGCCGGAGCTCAGGCCCTGGATGCGGCGATGGCGGCGCAAGGTGCCATGACACTGGGTGAGTTTCTCCATCGCCGGGATGAAAAGCGGGTGCGCATGGGCGGGGAAAGCCAGGCCTATGATTTCTATCCGCAAAGGCGTCACTATGAAGAGGAGTTCGCCGCAATCTGGAACAGCCAAGTCCGCTTTAATCCAGAACTTTTAACCGACAGGCTACACGACAGGCTACACCGGATCATATTCTATCAACGCCCCTTGAAAAAGCAGGCGGTGGGCGTTTGCCTGTTCGCTGGCTTCAACGGCGTGCCCGAAGATGAGCCCCGGATTCCCAAGGCGCATCCCCTGTTCCAGAAACGACGGCTGTACGAGGAAGTCAATCATCTTGCCGTCATCGGGAGCGATAAAGAGGAAAAGCCGTTGAATAAAGCGGATCGGGACAAGCTGATCCGGAA
>Ga0056124_1000183_pt1 | contig 21963 bp, 15 predicted proteins | sample WorMetHEROISLAND_2_FD_70069 | JGI IMG/M metagenome (GOLD analysis project Ga0056124, IMG submission 70069) | Marine gutless worms symbiont microbial communities from Max Planck institute for Marine Microbiology, Germany - Olavius sp. 4 HERON ISLAND | ecosystem: Host-associated > Annelida >... | reverse complement strand
CGTCTAAGGTGTGGTGGGCAATGTGACAGTCAGTTTGTTTCAAATTTCTTGATGAATTCAACAATGGAAAAATTTCGAAAATCAGTCAACATTTGCCAAAGTTGCGGGCAAAAGTATAGAGGTCCCTTTTTTTGACTCACAGTACAAATCACAATTGCTGACTTAAAAAAATCGAATAAAAACTGCGGCCTTAGGAGCAACGACAGACACTGATTGACTGACAGACAGGCACAAGTGATTTTGTAACCTGTCACATGCTACACTATAGCAATAAGACAGATAACAAGAATAATCTCGTCAGTACTATCATCTAATCTGTCTGTTAATCTGCATTAAACTAGATATACAGCAGATGAGTGACCTGTCGGTGAATGAGTTGGAGACAATCTTGAGTGCTTTCTCAATGGCCGACACAGTCACTTGAACCGCTTCCAACTGCATACAGTAATAACAGCAGCAGTCAGCGGACAATGTCATGCGTTACAAGACTCAGTACTCGGCAGATGTACTTAATGCTGCCAGTAAGATAGATGGTTTATTTCATAACAGCCAGTGGCTGGATTGGTACAATGACACTCACTGTGATATGATATAGTATGTACGCAGACAATATAATCAAGACAAGAGAAATAGTAATAGTTGGCCTGATCAAAGTGTTCTAAAGAACAAGGAATAAACGAATTTCGAAATTTATCAGTCCCAGCTGGCAGCGGTTTGAATGTCTTGGTGTGGTGCAGTCGGCCTGTCACTGACGAGTCGCGTTTGTCCGGCAGCAGATAGTTCAAACACGACTCTTCACACAGAACGCTGGGCCTGAAGAATCGCTCAGTCAGCCGAGCACGACGTGCCTCGAGCGGGTCCAGACCAGCCAGCATCAGAGCCATCTCGTAATCACTGTCCACGAATATTATTCCGATCGCCCTCCGCTGTATTGCCTCCAGCGCCTTCGACTGTGCTGCCATGAGGCTCGAATGGCACGCCGGACACGCGTACTCGAGCACCGGCCACACAACTGTGCCGCTGAAGCACAGTAGGATATCATTCTAGGATATCATTTCAGCTGCTTCATTAAGTTATAACAGTTGGTTGGGTAAGGGTTTTTATGGCCCGATGGAAGGGACATCCGTCTATGTTGGCTCACTAATGACAGCAGTAACGAGCCGTGAAACTGAAACATGACGTGGACTGAACCAGTGCAATACAACTAGAAGAGGCTAAGATAGCGGCGTGATGTCGGTTCACTGCAAGCGTACAAAAAATAATTGTGAACAAAACACAACAAAGACGTAGAAGACCCACACACACTCGGTTTTACTCAACCGACCCATTTTCGATGGCTACTCCAGGTTAGGCCGGATACTCAAAAGGGAAAGCTTTTTGGAAAATGTTTTGGCGGTACTTTCACGACATTCAACTGACGACAATGGCTTAATACAGACCTCAGCGGGTTTGGGATAGATAGCAGCATGCTTTGCCATGACCTGGCGGTCAGTTGGGTTGTCCGGTCGCCTCACAGGCTACAATCAGTCACACCAGCAATCAAACGTGCACATCTGCTCTATCATATCATATCATTTTCTACAGTGCCCATCATCCGTAGCACAAGGGTGCCACAGTATACAACTAGCACAAATACATACGGTAATGAAATGAAATAAGACAGAACGACAAACTAGAGCACATCATCAGTACAACAGATAAAACGAAAACGAAAACTAAAAAAAAACTCATGATGTACTGTCAAAATGTTTGTTATACGGGTAAGTTCTGAGATGTGACGAAAAACGTAGTCTGAGTGATGGTGGCATAAACAGCTCATGGCCGACACAAAAACCAAATGCAAACTTAGTTTTTTTTTCAAACAACGCTGTCGTATCATAAACAATTATGCACCATCAGAACTTCACAAAAATGCAGGAAAGAGATACACTACTACTGAAAAAATGTGCAATTAAATAGAGAGAAAAAAACGAAAGTATGGAAATAAGTTGCGTACAATCTGTGCTTACACGCGTTACGTTAGAAAAATAAATTAACAGCCATCCACCGAAACCTCCACCTATGGCAAAGTCAGTGCACAGCAACAGAAAAATGTGTCTGAATAAGTTAAAAAAATCCATACAGCTGCAACGATATTTATAGGTAGACACAGTAGGAAGAACTGACATACAGACACTGTAGCAATGAAAGGGAAAGTACCATGGGAGGTCGAGGTGGTCCAAACGGCTGCGGTCGTGGACCGGGCGTGAACAGTCCCAGCCTGGGTGGCATGAGTGGTGGTGGCATGGACTGCGGAGGTGGACCACGTGGCCAGTTGGTCATCAACGCACCTTCATAACGAAGCTGATCACACTCCATTCTACACATCAACCACCACAGCTCCACTCACCATACCACCATCTAACAATAAATCTGAGCTAATGCTCATGAGACGTGCGATAGCATCCCTTTAACTTCACATGCAGGTTGTCTTGGTCAATCTCCAGTATTTTTGGCGAAAATTCACTCTTTAAATGTATCACAGCCTGAAATCGCAAAAAATTCACTAAAACCCGCTATTTTTCTATTTCAGGGTCGCTCAAGGTCATCAATGTTAGTACCTCCGGAAACACAATTAAGTTTGGGGTGGGTTTTGGGGGATGGGTTTTAGGTGGGGTTACCCAATAAAACACTGAGTATTATCAGGTATGTCCCGAGCATCTCAACCCTGCAGCATGCATCTCTGCACTTGCAATGAACACATATAACAATGCATTATCACACCTACACATTACACAATCTAATTTACTTGATAAACTTGACAACTAATTATAACGTTAATCAATACACATTAAACAGCCATGGCTCAAAACCATTCCAACACCGGTTTGTACTGTCAAAACTAATTATATTTGATAGCAAACAAGAGCCAAATAGTACAGAATTTCAACCTGCAGACATCATCTGGTAATTTGTTACATTTTTAGTCGCAATTAATTCTCGAACATACTAATGTGTTTGCTAATACATTAATCGGACATCTCTATTCAAAATGCTAAGGGAAAACTGTGCCAAATTTCGTAATATCAGTCCAAAACTAAAACTATGCATTGCTTTGGGCAGATAATTATCCGGCACTTCTAAGTTCTTACCGACCACTGTCTGATATAGTCCGAATGTTAATAACTGTGACTGAGTCGTATACAAAGAAACATTAAATCTTTCAGACATAAGACGTTAACACAGAAAACTGCCTGTAAGATAAAATGATCCAGCTTATAGTTGCCTGTGAAGTCATTATACACACTAATAATGTACATTCACTATTTAAAGCACGTAATTATATGAGTTTTTAAGAAATAATTAACGTGATAAAACGGATGACACACCGCCACTTATCCTCGATGTGACGTCTTCTCACATCGTCCGGCTGTTTCCCAATCAGTCGACGGTTGTACGCCGGTCGGATGTCAACCTGCAGACTCGGGTCCACCTTCTTCTATAAAACAACAGAAAATACTACTGAAGACAGCACAATCCAGGTAGCAGCATCGTTGGTCACATCAACGAAGTTACTCTACGCTGAGCCAGGTTAGTACGGAGACGGGTGACCGTTCACGGGTATACCGTCTTGGTATTCAACCACCACCACATCCAATTCAAGCTTCCATCCCTCCGATGTAGTCAGATGAGTACCAGCCAACGTGGCTGAGTTAAAGGTGAAGCGCATTCACCCGTGTCAGGTGGCAGATAACACTGTGTGATCCCATACGCGACGGGTTGTCATACAAAGACTGCTACACTCGGCTTCAACCTGTAACCGTTAACTCGAAGCAGCCAAGCAAAACTATCTGTACAATAGCTATAAAGTACCGGTAAATGTTGAAAATGAGTCAACAATGGCTCGGTTTTGCTGCTGAAAGTAGTAAGCAACCAACGTGCAGTGTTCGAGAATACGTATTTTACGTTTTTTTTCAGATTTAAAAAAAACACGACTTTTTACATTTTTTCTGTCAAAGAAAACGTAAAAAGTCGTTAGCAAAAATAATAGTGTTCAATCAGTCAAAATGAGTTCATATACTTTCCTCAGTTAATTTAATTCTCAGCTTCTGGAGTCTGATCCATTCTGACTAGTGGCTCTGAGGCCTGAGCCTTTGCTGAACTATCTGGTTGATCGGATCAATCAGTCTGAGCAAAATAACAAATGCTTCCAAATTGACTGCACATATTCCATGCTAATGATAGCCTGTGAGGTAAAAATTTGAGCGGTAAAATTTGACAGTAAAATTTGAGCGATTAAGTGGCCTGTGAAACTATAGGTTGAGTAGGCCTACCGGTACGTTTTTTAACGTTTTATTTTCAAAATCCAAAAAAACATGACTTTTTACGTTTTTTTGAGTTGCCTCACACGTTTTCTCGAACAATGCCAACGTGAGAGCACAATGACCTTGTACTGTAAGCGATGACGCCGGCCCTTCATGTGCATCTGCTTGGCATTGGGATCAGTGAACTTGCACTCACACAGCTTGCAATAAAACGACACAACCACACCGCTCTCGTTCCTCGTCTCATCGATGTACTCCTGGCCTGCATGCATAGCACCAACAACCAACGATATAAGAAACAAATTTGATCATAATCTCTTCAGGAGCGTGTCATGGACGTTGCCGTCGCCACGAGTCGCCGCCATGCCACTCTGTCCTGCGTGCGTCGCTTTGCCGTCGCCAGGCCAAGATTCAGTGGACGCAGGTCGGTCTCCACCGTTCTGAGCCACGATTCTCTGGGATGGCCAGGCCTTCATCTACAATCTGCAGGAGTGTCCGCAATGCAGGCCTGCAGAGCACGGTAGTGGTCCTGGCATAGATCTGCTCAGTTGAGATGACCAAAGAAGGACAGACGACGACTCCGGACAGTGTCTGACAGCAGTGGTTGTCCAGTACGGGAACGAACCTCATCATTGGTAACAAACTCTACCCAGCGGATGTTGAGAATGCATGTAGGGCACAAATTATACAATAAGTCAATCTTACTTGATAAGGTTAATAATAGTGACAATTAATTTTGTAAAGTACACAGACAGGCAAGTACAGGAGAACTGGAAATGCCAGCAGTAGTCATTATGTGGGCAGCACAGCAAAGTCTCAACGTACGTATACTGGATTATGTATTATGGATTAAGTATTATGTTTATTGTTCAATTAGAAAGTATCCAGAATTAGGAAGTTTTATGTCAAGGGGTTGGCCCATTCCAGATAGTCAGACCAAAACTAGTCCACTCAATTACCCAAAGACGTTAAACAAAACAGCAAAACATGACAATGACAGCGAAAGAGACAAAAAGACATCCCACGATAGACAAAACCGGGCATGCTTTTGCTGTTCTTCGTGCAAATGAATGCACACAACCCACAATTTCTGTAACTATCCTGATCAAAAAATGACAATGTGACATGTGTAAACTTTCCCACAGCTGACTGGAAAGTGACTGCGGTGCCATTAACATTTTTCACTTAAAATTTTACTTTACTGCATTGTGTTGCATTGCACAACAAAACGTGGCACAAGTAACAATAGCTGTATTAGCAGTGTTCTGGTGTTCAGAACAACACACTAACAGCTACATACCGATCGGTTGGATGTCGCTCTCATTTCCAAGCAGACCATCATAATCTGTAACAAGTCCGACACGTCAGCTCGTACGTCAAAGCTGCCAAACTACTAGGCATGGATTACACATGGATAAGTCACAACTACAGTATTGAAAAATATTCAACTATATATAGTAAAGGTATGAAATAGAGGACACAAACTAACACACATTCAGTTGAATTCTTTACGGAGTGAGCAAGTAAGTGAGGTTTAACACATTCAACACACTATAGGACATTTCGGATATGATTCTCCAGGCAGTCACTTGTCTGGTACGGAGAACAAAAATTAACAGCAAAATCAATCAAATCAACACAAAAAACCCAAAATACAATAATCTACTACATACACAGTTACACACACATGTACACAAACGTAATACTAACTAACAAAAGATGCACACACACACAAACTATCTATACCAATAGAAAACTAAAAGCCTATTTTAGATGCCTCCTACGCCATCTGAATACGCGACAGATCTTACCTTCGAGTGCTGACTCTGAACCTTTCTTGTCATCTGCAATGACAGAATGACATTCAGTAATAATGCACAGCATCCAGGGTACCCACTCTCTTATTGACGAAAAAAATCCAGGACTTTCCAGGACCCTCACGAAAAGGACCTTTTCGGAGCCCACAAATGTTTAAATATAAAGTAAAAACCGCATTTACTTACAATATTCAGAGTGTAGTCCATTTCAGAAAATTCAGCACAAAGCAAAATGTGGACGTCAGCTGTTCAGAATTCAGATGAACTTATTTACATATGGTCTCTATATGCATGCAGTGATTGTAGAACCAGTTTATACTACACTATGCTAACCATTGCTGCTTGTTTTTCATTAGTTATCAATGCGTCCAGTGATAGACATCGATGAAAACGTTAAGTACATGACTGGAAAGCGTTCATAGCTGCGCAGTGGCACTGATAACTAATGACAATGATAGGGTTGTATGTAATAAGGTGTAATGTCGTAGATCTTCAAACCAAACTCACCAGCTGTCAAAGCACCGAGTGATGACTTGCCGAGTGTAGAGTGCAGTTTCAACACCTTCAACATCGAATCACATCAGATACACACATCAGCTACACAGATGCATTAGCTTAACACGTCTGCTATTCAGTTATCTAAACACTAACCCAAAACTCGTTTAACACGCCTTAATGCAGAACAACGAAGCCGTTATAAGAAATCACTTGCATACTTGTTGCTGTCAAAATATTAGTCCGGCAACCATTTATTAATCTTATACATACTAATTCATATTCCATGCTTAAGAGCTTACTGATGATCATTTCACAGTATGTCTGGCCTACATCTAGGTTTAACATGTTCCACTACAGAGTCAATACAAGGCACGCAAGCCACCATGTCATCATGGCCGGCAAGAAGCACTGTTGTGGCAGTAATTGTTACAAGCTGAATGTCCCATCAGCCAGCCAACCAAGAGCTTATAAAAGTAAGAACTTCAGCAACTGTTGTTTGACATATTATTGTACAAGGCAACAACGTGGCTTGGTAGTGTAATGACTAGGATGTTGGACTTGCGATCATGACGTCGATGGTTCGACTCCCAGTCGGGTCGCTATCAAGTCGTTAGTACATAGATGGGCCACTGTCTGCGAACAGGTAAACCATGTCGGTATATAACCAACACCAAGGTAAACTCAGCCTTTCATCCCTCCGGCGAGGCAAATCGAGTACCGGCCTGCATGGCTGGGGTAATGGCGGGGTGCATTCACCTGTGTCAGGTAGCAGGTAACACTGTGATCCCATACGGCAGGTGACGCTCCGTAGCTCTGAGATGGGTTTCACATGAAGAGCTATACCATTTAACCATTTTAACCATAACGCAGGGGTCCCAGCAGGAAGTAGTGCAATTTCAGGACAAAGGTTTTAGTAAATTTCAGGACATTTTAAAGTCTCAAAACGTAGAAAATATCATTACGTTTTATGTACCACAAATCAGTCATAAACATCCAAAAGGAGCCATTACAATTACCAAGGCAATGTTACACAAGAAACCATGATTGCCACAGTCTCAAAGAGAAACAATACGTAAAACGGGATCCACGTATGAAGTAAACAGATAAGCAATGCTGCAAGTAACACATTAAACTGTCACTGGGCACAGACAACGACGGTCAATATCAGGACATTTGTACTTAATGACTGAGACTTCAGGACAATTTCAGGACAACTTTGCAATTTCAGGACTGTTGGGATCCGTGATAACGTGAATCCAAAAATGCAGCTGCAGCAAGAAAAGCAGGCTTTTAGTTTTAGTTTTCTGTGTGGGTTCGCTGACCTTCTGATGCTTGACTCCACGTATGTGTGCCGCATACGTGTCAGCACCGGTGCACGTGATGTCACAGAGCTGGCAGTGCAACTGCACGGTGCCTGCGTGCGATTCTGTCACCACCGACGCCGACGACGCAGCTGCACCGACATCAGAGGACGACGTCTTCAGCGACGCTTCCTTCTTCTTGTGCCGATGACCTTCCAAATGCTCCTTGTATGTCTGCACATGAACACAACAGAAATCTCACAGGCCTTGCTCAAGGCTAAGTATTACCCACGGGTAGCGCAATGTTGAATGAGTGACAAACACCACATTTTTCACGCCAGTGACTTTAGTCCGAGGGTCTGCATATTCAACAGGCTTCTGTGGGGTATCAAGGGCCTGTGATGCCTGTGCAGCATTTTGTGAATCCAGGCCAACTGGTTCGAGCGGTATCATGCACACGAAAAAGCAAACAAAAACCCATGTAACCTTGACCTTTGACCGATGACCTTGATGTTCAATAGGCTTCTAGAGGTTGCCGAGGTACATGTTCATTGTTCACAAAACTTTCATCAAGCTAAGTGCAGCGGTTCATGAGCGATTGCATTAACACTAACACTAAAGGTGAAGGCATTACTGGTACTAACACCACTACACAGCTGCCAGATGGCATGTGATGACGAATTATCCACCTGCAACAATAGTCTGTTGGTGGATGGGCAAGGCATGTACTGGATAAGAATAACTGCACTGAAAACAGCACACACTGATGCAAGTTCATGCCTGACTCAGAACACTGGGTCACAAAGCGCCACCTTGTCAAAACCAGAACAGATTCTCTTTAATAACAGTTTTGGACATGCCAGTGCATCTACTTCGAATGCTCTTCCGAACATTTTCATATCCAGCACACACTCTTTACCAACTTTTAGATGCCATCTAAAACATTTTTTACTTCTCGTTCTACTAGCACACCGAGCGCGTTCGGTTATCACAATTAACGCGCTATATTTTACTTACTTACTTACTTACTTTAATGTTGGTATGTCTCAGATCAACTCGGATACTGTTGCGTGGCTTTGCGCCCGCAGCTGGCAAAGAACATCTGATTCCATCGTCTGTTGTGCCTCTGTGGGTGTTGTTGCGATCTCACACGTCTCGACCGACGTCATTTTTCTAGAAACACGTCGGTCCGTGCAGCAAGGTGACTTTACCTGCGGTCCGGCGCATCCAATCATACAGGTGCGGCAGTAGTACATCTGCTGCGACGATGACTGAGTAGCCGACGAGATGCCACCGGATGCCGCTGCCGCCTTCGACGTCGCCACGCGCCAGGGCGTCGAGCGGCGGTGATGCACCATTCCACTCTTGCTGAACGTGTTGACGGCGGTGGCTGCCGACGAAGCGTTCGACGACGACGACGAATGGTAATGCCTCGACATGCCTGCAACACATGCAGTGAATGGTCGGCCGCCGTCTAGGCCTGTGTCATCACCAACACCATCAGCAGCCCGTGTGTGTCCGGGGCTGTAGAATAGGCCCACTCCATTTCCTGGCCGGATGGCGTAAACAGGCACCTAAACCAGGCTTTTAGTTTTTTAACTGGTATAGTTAGACTGTGCGTGTGTGCATCGTTCGTTAGTTAGTGTTACGTTTATGTGCATGTGTATGTAGGTAGTATATTATTGTGTTTTGGGTTCTTTGTGTTGGTTTGATAGATTCTGCAGTTAGTCGTTGTTGTCCATACCAGTGCAAGTGATTGCCTGGAGGACCATCTCTGAAATGACCTATAATGTGTAGAGCGGGATGTTAAACCTTACTCACTCATTCACTCACTCACTCCTGTCCCGTGTGTGTCCAGGGAGCTGTAGAACAGACCCGAACCGTTTTCCTGGCCAGATGGTGTAAATGGCCCCGGGACCAAATTTTCAGTTTGGTGTTGCTATACTTAGATTGTGTGTGTGCATACGGTCTTTTGTTGGTTAGCATTATGCTCGTGTGCATGCGTATGCAGGTAGTTTATTATAATTCAGTTTTTTTGTGTGTTAACTTGCTTGATTTTGCTTGCTGCTGACTTTTTCATGCATCAGTACCAGTGCACGCAATTGTTTTGAGTGACTGTCCCCAAAATGGCCTATAATTTATCAAGTGGGACTCTACTTGCTTACTGTCTTGCGACAGTTCAACTGGCATACATTTGCGCTTAACCCTTCAAGATTCCCACAGAGTAAGTAAGTAGTTTCTTTATGGCACATCAGCTCAAAGGAGGCCTTACGCGCCATAAAAAGGTTCGCAGTAAGCGACTGCACCGATAAAACTAGTGCGTAAAATTGATGCTATTTAGCTGACAATAAAACAGATGATGCAGACTTTTAACATGCCGGATGTCACTCCTGACGGCCAAATAGAAAGCAATAACGACAGTTTACTGTAACTCCACACACCAACTGAAACAGTGTACTTTTCTGACTAACTTACCATTGTTAGTTTTAACCAAAAACATGTTCGTCGCTATCTCACAGAACTAAGTCTAACAGCCAGTCTGCAGTTCAGGTACCTGAAATCAGTGACGGAATTCTGCCCACAGACGCAGCAGTGGTGATGGCCGATGAAACCGTCGACATTTTAACAGCCGCCGGTGTCGAATGGCTGCAAACTACGACCGAAGGATTCGCAACGGGTTGGTAGGTGTAGCTGTAGCTAGCCAGACTGACGGCATTTGCCGTTGACAGCGGAGTCGTCTGAATCAACTTTATTGCCGTCGCCATCGGCCTGGTTGGCGTCACTGCCGGAGGATATGTGTTTGCAACGTACACCGGCTTGGCACCGACAGCAACTGTATCCGGAACATGCACCAGCAATGACCACATCAGGGAATTAAATAGCACTATTACTGAATATAATTCACAGGCACAATGTAATGAATATTGGTATGTATCATTGCCAATGTAATGAATATGTAGGAAGAAAGTATTCACTTTAATCAATCAATTGTGCCCCTGCCGTTCTGTGAGAGAGACTCCATCTGTTAACTCACCACCCAAGAACACTAACTGAAAGAATTCACAACAACAGCATTCAAACTGCTGCTCACGTCTATGCGATAAGCCTCTGAATCATTCATAAATGACAGGCTGCCAGCACATCTGTCATTTAAAACCTTACAGCAAACAAAAGAAATCTGGCTGCTACTACTACTACTACTCTTCCGTACCAGTGCAAGTGATTGCCTGGATGAACGTCTCTGAAATGACCTATAATGTGTCGATCGGGATGTTAAACCTCACTCACTCACTCACTCACTCACTCACTCACTACTACTACTACTACTGCTACAATAAAACATCAAGTCAAGAATTTCATGCAAATTAGCATACTGTTGTTATCACCAGTATTACTATGTGCTAAGTGCGCTAGATTAAGCTAGGCTTTAAGCCAAGCGTTACAGCGCACTATAATACAACCTAACTTTACTTTTTACTACAACAACAAAATGTATCAGTGAGGAATATCACATACGTGTTTGGTAGACAGGTTCAGCCGGCACGGCTGTATACATTGTGGTCGGGACGGCAGACGGAGCAGCCGCAGCTACGGGGTAGTACTTCTTCGGCGTCGTGTCATAGATCTGTGGGTACTTGGCAGCCTGGTACATGGCCGTGGCATCGACCGGTAGCGTGTAGACGGCTGCAGCGCTGGGGGCCTGAGCCACGGCCGCGTAGTACGCACTCGCTGGATCGTACACCTGCGCTGCTTGGACAACAGGAGCCGAGTAGTAATCAGCCGCAATGCCAGTAGCACCGGACTACACACAGTGACACCAATGCTTCAGCACTGGATCCAGGGTTCAGACACCCGGGTACACACCCAAAAAAACCGACAGGGTTTTTTTGGGTACACCCATCTAAAAAAACCCACCCCCAAAAAGCCCACACTTCTACTTTAACCTAATTTTAGTTTATACTTTATATGCCACTAATAATGCAATATGTTATTGTTTTAAAGCTTTAAGGCTTTAAGTTACTGAGTTTTTGTATTATTTTACCTATTTTTTCCTGCTTGTCCAAAAAAACCAATAAAACCCCAAAACCCAATAAAACCCACTGGGTTGGGCTTTTTTTAAAAAACGGGTTTTTTGAACCCTGGCTGGATCCTATCAGTAAACTAGGTCAGAGACTCGGCAACCTCTACGGTGATGACAGACATGCTCGGGTTTTATTCCAGCGTATCTCCGTGATGATCCAACGGTTCAACTCTGTGCGTTTGCACGATTCATTCTGCATTGATTGTCTGGACCGACATGCACGATTCATTCTGCATTGATTGTCTGGACCGACATCCATCCAAGCTACTTCTCTAACTTTTATTTTAACAGTTGGGATCTTTACTACCAAACGTGTGAAAAATAATGATAATAATTAAATAATTAATAATTATAATAAAATCCGATTTCTGTAACTCCTTTAGGTCGTAACTAAAAAAAAAAACACAACAAAACAACTGCACACATGCTCAACGACCACAAATATTCTCCCGCAAACAATGACAAGCCCAGATGTCGTAAAAAAAACTATGCATGATTCTCTATCACTACAAACGTCTCTATCGTCTATTGCCACTGTGTATACTGTGCTTAAGGCTGTGGCTACACGTTGAAAAAATGATGCTGTGATGTTTTCGCCGTTGTCCACCACCAGCTGCTAAACCACTTGTGCAACATTTTACGGGCCACATAGTGCATAAATCTGCAACCACAGCCTATTTTTCCACATCTACAATTCTGCTAAAAATATTGGAGAGATCTGTGCAAGACTCTTAGTGGCTAAAATCTGGACACACATTTTATTTAATGTGCTCATGCCATCAGATACAAATGTGAACTAAAAAGGTAATCAAATGCCAAATGTTCATATGTAACGTGTATGACATACACGTCACATATGAACATTTTCGGACAACAATAGACATCAGGGAAGAAAATTTAGCATTAAATAATAAATATAATACTGATAAGGCATTGGGGGACCTCTAAACCTTGACTAAAGGAGCTCAAACTTAAAAAGTGGTGATAGTTTATAATGTAGAAACTTTCTACATGATGGCCCATAGTACTTTCCAAAAAAAAAATTTGGGTGCACCCTAGTGTATGTGTGGTACAGATCTATTTATGACATGTCCTGTCAGTTGAGAATACCTGGCCCCTGGTGGCGAATGCATACTGTGGTGCCGCTGTCTGTGATGTTTGATATGTCTCGTAAGTTGGCGCTTGAGGCGCGGCTGCAACAAACGCTGTCTGTCCAGACTGCATTAAAGTCGCCTGTGCCGCAGCTCCCGCGTAACCTGGTATAGCACTGAAAATAGCATAACAACATCAGATATGATCTCGTTGTCTGTTGTGTGTTGATCATTATTTGAAAGAAAACACTGGAATAAAAAAACCAGTGCACACATGCACAAAATCTTCTCTAAGTACTGCATACAGAATGGAAATCCGTAATGTGTTATAATTCCATAGATGTTAATGTGGCAGTCACTCTTTGATTTTATGCTCAACACTAAAGTTGAGAAATTGTTTAGCGGCTATTATTCTCCGATGTCTATAATAAACACTGCATCAGCCGCATTAGCGGTTTGACGTTGTGTCGATTTTTTTGGTCAATTAGCCGGCAGACTGACAAAGTGGGGCTCTGCGTGTGTGTGAACAACTTGCCCAGAGTTGTTACTTCACCTTACGTGATAGCAAATAGGCTGGGAGTCCACGCGTGACCTCTCAATAGCGAATACGACGCCCTAAACAGTAATCACTTAGCCTACGTAGTTAGCTGCTTCGTCCTACGGTATCCCTTCAGACAGAATCAGCTAACGACATATGGAGAAGTTAGTTGAAGTTGTTTGTGGCGCTTAGCATTTGACACTATCTGCGTTCGTCTCAGTATATATCTGTATAGCATCTGAGACGACATTTTGTCTAGTAATCACTGAGCCACCAGCTACCCGGTGCTATACTACCAAGCCGATCAAAACCACTAAACGTTTTGCCGCATTACTGTAACTTACTCAACAGGAGGGCATACAGGCTAAGACCTGCGCCCGTAAACCTCACCATCGTTTACGCCACAGGCTTAGTAATTATCTAACAATAGACATCGACCGTTATGACGAGCTACCGCATTCTACGATAAACTGCGAATAAGTAACTGTAATTATGCTACTTCAAGCGATAAGCAGTATTTGTTTAATTACCTATACTGCGCTCCACCTTGAGCAACACTAAAATAATTGTTAGACGCCATTTTTGCACGAGCAAACTACGAACGAAATAAAAACATTATCACGTGACCACGAGCACTTCTGAGTGAAGTAAGTAAAATCGTAGACATAAAGAATAGTAGTAGTCAATGACGTGATGGACGCAGACACTTCTGTCTCTATGTCCATATCTCCAATAACTTTGTACACTCTTTAGTTACTTTATGCACTGAAAACACTAGACTCCGATCGGTCTCCAGTACCGGTTAGATCAGCTTTACAATCAAACACAACGTCCTGACACCTCCAAAATGTGTCCAAGCGCGTCTTGAATAAGTCAACAGAGTGAACATCAACATCATAATTGACGTGCACCCATACTCCACAGTACACAGATCTCAGACAGCACTTATTTACAGAAAAAGCCGCCAACGTCTGGAATCGACTCGAATCATCTATCATAGAACTGAACTATAAAAAGTTGTGCAACAACTTACAACAAGGATGAGTCAGTCTTTGGACGTTATTCGTTCTCTTGACTCCAGAAGCCGATCGACCAGCCCTCTGGTGAGGCTTAATATGTTGAGCATCTCAGTGTGACAATTACGTGTATTAGTTGTGTTTCAATATGTATTGCTTGAATTTGTTTCTAGACTGAAAATGTTATAAAGATCATTGAATTAACACATACCCCAACCACGTCAATCTTCGTTGTGCTAGTCTGTCAACCAATGTCCTTACCTGGAGTAGAATGCTCCGAGCATTTTCGTTTCGCATCTCGTCACGACGTCTCGATACTCGCAACAGTCTTATCGACTAGGTCATTTCTGCTATTTTCTTTTCTTAGACAGCATTCTGAACCGTAGAACAGTAATGGAACTACGAAATTTCCACTTTACTTTGATAGTACTTGAAATCTTGTTAATGTTTAGGCCTACCCTCCATAGTTTGCACCATTGCCGATGTTATAACCATTCGTCTCTTTTATGTCTTCCTTGCACTTCCTGGCAACTGTCATGATCTTTGTTTTCTCAGCGTTGATCTTGAGGCCAAACCGTCTATGTTACTGTAATAACACTTCACTTTCGACAAATTTTCAGAAAGTGGGCTGCAAAGCCTGCGACGAATCACAAATTCAACGGCACACGAATGCCTTTGACGCTGCTCTAATCCTTACGACCAAGCAATGCTGTAATACCAAATACAGCGTTTAATGTTCAAAAGCATATAACAGAACATACATTATCACAATCACCGATTATAAACGTACACGAAAATAGTTGCACGTACACTACCGGTACTTTGTTAAACTGAGATGAACCTAGTATATGAACAGCACATTAAACACGTTAAGACCGGAGTAGAACACGCACAGCGAGGTACACAACAAATAACTACAAAACGCAAATAATAATTAACAGCATAACATTATTGTCACGTGCTTTAACTACGAGGCACATCATCAACTCAACCAGTTCACTGAAGACTTCTATCGGCAGGCTATGAAGACAAATAATCAGATAATACTGCAAGCAAAATGCAATAGTATATAGCCATACAGCTGGATATTGCAAGGTGCGTGTTGATTACTGATTACAGGAGAAAATAATGCCGAATGACATGGCATATGACTGGATAACATAAATACAGTGCAATAAGAAGTATGCGGTACCAATATACTGCTGACTATCAGTGCCAGTAGCATAAAGCAACTGTCACAGGCCTCTGTCCGAGGCACAGATCACACCAACGTACAGCATTGTAGATATCGTAAGCAGAGATCGATAGAAATGACAAGCTTGACTTGGACAAATGCATATCCTTCAGCTGTGAGAACACAATAAACGGGAATAAATGAAACAGAACCGTATTAAATATAGAGTAGGCAGGCAGGCACATGCATTTGCAGAACCACAAATCGTGTACACACTATATAAGATCCTCAGTGCACTGAATATCAGCATATTATTCACGTTCATGCACATCTCATTACAGAAGAGACCATAACTCCTGAGAAGTATTGGAAATTACAGAATCAGCCGCGTACGGCACTGCGGTCAACTCCTCCACACCGGTTTCACAATGCTGCGTACCGGTGAAGATCAGTCACTGGACAAAAACCAGGCCAAATATCAAAAATCCAACCTGATCAAATTTAGATATTCAGCGACTTCACTTTTTGACTTGACTTAAGTTAAGCCAATTCGCTGAGCGAAAGTGCGGTCTAAGTACCCATGTAATCCAAAAAGTGAAGTGATTTCGGTGAGCGAAAGTCCAAAAGTATGGTCTAAGTACCTACTTAGACCGAAGTTTAGCCTAACTAAGTACATACTTTGGTCTAAAGTCTAAGTACATACTTTGACCAAAGTTTGGTTGAACTCTGGTCTAAGTATAGGTACTTAGACCGAACTTTCGCTCAGTGATTGGCTTAACTTAAGCCAAGTAAAAAACTGAAGTCGCCCATTGTCCCGTAGTTTAAGAATCAGTAGTCATTTGCCAGCTCCCACTGCAAATGTCCGAGGAGATAAGACACTGAAAATAGATGAACTTCCAACTTTGCCGGTTTCGTGACCTTGCCTATGGCTCATCATGTAGCACGTCTCAATTTTCATTAAAATCGGTAAAATGGTATAACTTTCTGTGGACGGACGGACGGACGTACAGGCAGCAGTGACTGGCTTTTATAAGGTTCATTCAGTTGAGGAGTGGACCTAAAAATTATAATTACCTCTCAAAAACAACTCCAGCAAACGTTCAAGCTGATGTAGAAATAGTTAACACGGACTTCAGAGAAGACAATTAAGTGAGATTGGAATGATAGCAAAAAGAGTATCATATCGGCATTGCAAGTCTCACATTCCGAAGAGATCTAGGGGTTATGCTGTGTCACATGTTTATATATTGTAAACAAGCAAATTTCACACTTCCCCACTGTTCTCAGCTAACAATCCGCAGGATGAGTAAATTCAATGAGTTGACATTGTAAGATTTGAAAATAAATCTCCATTGAAGCTGTTTGTGTAATTTCCGTAATCATACGTCATATATTTAAAAATTATGAACGACATATCCAGCTCTTCAAAAAATTAACTGACAATTGCTAGTTCGATCATATTTTCAGTGTAGTTGCATCAGATTGATGGACCGTTTTTACAGACTTCCTTGAAAGAATCTGGGATGCTATTAGGATGGGCATCAATGCATCAACTCCTCTCAACATCAGGGTTCCTACAGGTCTTCTATAGTTAAATTCCCTGACTTTTCAAGTCACGGAATGACAATTTCCCTTACCTTATGAAAACAATAACCCTATCACACAAATGTTAGAAATGGTACACTATATCCTAAGGTTTATAATAACTATGAAACATGTCATGTGATTTATGGAGCAATATCAAGTGCAGCTACGTAGTCTGGGGGAGCGCTGTAAGCTCCTCCAGTGGGGTCTGGGGCGGAGCCCCAGCGGAAATCAAATTAGATGCATTTTAGCCTTAAAATCTGACATCTGGTGGCACGAATTTTTCATTTTCCATGACTTTTCCAAAAAAATATTTTCCCCTGACCTAATCAAATTCCCTGACTTTTTCCAGTTTTCCCTGACCTGTAGGAACTCTGTTAAATCTGGGAATGCTGTAGGGCACGAGACGCAGCACCTAATCACCCTCCGAGCAAACCAAATTAGCTCAGCTTGACAGCACGGAGTCTCAGCTCCGCCAGGGAAAGTACGGGTGTCGGTTCTGAGTAGAAATCTGTTAGGGCCGATGACAGAACGTACAGATTAGATGACAACGGCAGTGACCCGAGCACACACGAAGCACATTACATCGATGAACGAACGGAACACACACTGCAATGCAATTATCACATAAACGCGGCTAGACAGCGGGCCGAGCCACCGAGAACGTCTCTTCACAAAGCATTTACAGCGTTTATCGACAGAATACAGCTCATCGACTCCCACCATCCGGACAACGACCACAGACGACGAGATCGTGGTAGTTACGCAGACCAGCACCACACAAACACTGGATTATAAGCACATAAATACGGCAGCGAGACCAAACTGTGTCAGCATTTCGACAGAAAGCAAACTGAAGAAACGTACTGAAGGCTTAACACGTCAAAGCAACTCAACTCTTATCAGTAATGTATATTGGTACATATGTACAAAATGTACATATGTACGTACAGTTTAATTACAGACCACGATTTTCCAGGAAATTGGAATGGAACACGGAAGATATGACTTTTTTCGAAGCATGCCGGCATAAAATGTGCAAACAAAAGAAACAGCACTGACTCCACGCTTAACCCTACGTACAATAATTAAACCTAGACGATGTGCGAACAAAACGGCACACAATTCGGTATCGGTCCACGGTGAAACGGAAAAAAATCGCATACGGTTTTTAAATAACGGTCACATAATGTCCGCGAACTGAATCTATACAACTTAAGTGCCTTGCAGGTGCTGGGAATAATTACTCCGGCTAAGTTTCGGCGTAGAGTGATGCGACCGTCTCCTTGTACATGTCTAGCACAACCGGCCGCTTCAGTTTCAGCGTCGGACCTAAACACGTGCACACAAAACCACCACGTCCGTAAGCCACAATTCTGCAACATGCAAACTAACGCAATATACACTGTGCGTCAAAAAAACGTCACATTTTTTACCTTTGCGTCATCTTCGTCAAATTTCATCCAGTTTTGCTGATCGAAACATACTATAGGAAATTAGAAAAAAAATATACAACGGCCCAATTCACACTTGGTTTTATATGTTCCATGTTCGTACTGCACCTTGTAAAAACTAATGACGCATTGCGACGTCGGCCACTTCCCGTTCATCTTGTCACTGAACCTGAATCTTGTAACTTCTTTAAAAGACTATTTAAATTTGTGACATTCCAACCTTTATCAGAAAATTCACGAATTAACTTTTTAGCTCCAAAACCTTTAAATTTATATAAAATTTTTATCGAAATGCGAACTTCAGCGGCGCCTGATTGCTGCATGATATGGCCTGTCTGCATCAGCGTGTCATCAGCGAGGCAATCGACCACGTGGCGTGGACGGCTGCGCGCCTGTGTGAGAACTGACGGACAATGCAGTACAGAACTTCATCACAAAGGTTACAAGAAGCACGATTTCCATCGGTTTCGTCAGTATTCAGTGCAAAAACGGGTATTAGTTACCCGGATTTGGAACCAGGTAATAAATTTTGGAACCGGGTCCGGGTACCTGGTTCCTGCTAGAAATCACTAGTTACTAGAGTGAAAGATCGGCCGGCACTCACCTAACTCGCCGCCGGCGATGGAGAAGTCGCGCGGTACTATCGTCCACTTCTGTATGAGCTGGGCGCGGGAGACGGCGTTGTGGTTGGCCGCGTCGATGCCGGCCTGGATCAGCTGTGTGACGGAAGCGCGGTGCTGCGACGACGTCAGCTCGGCAACATCCGACACGTCGACGCCTGCCGCGGCGAAGTAACTGCGCGCCGTGGACGACAGCTTCGATGTAGGCACCGACGTCGTGTCATCCACCTCGGTCTGAGACAACATTCATCCATGATACACTGGAGGGTCGCCAAGAGCGACTCGCGCAACGTTTTTTCCGGCATAATGTACTCAATGAAACATCTTATCTACACTATCTGCTCAAGTCACAGGAACGATCACAGGACATCGTCAATCGACTGCGATCTTCAAACTTATGAACGCTATTCTGTACGAACTGAAAAATTTAAAAGATCTTTTATCCCTTTCTCCATTAATTATCAGTAACATTTTATCTGGCGTTTTAGCTATAATTGCATTTTGTCTGCCATTTTATGTAGCATTTTTTATTGCATCGTGTTGTGTGGTATAGTGTATGCATGTACCGTGTTGTCGCAATCCAGCCTTTTGGCTGCAACACCACAATAAATTTCATTCATTCAATTGATCAGTCAGTCAACAAATCAATCAATCAATCAATCAGTCTGTCTGTCAGTCAGTCTGTCAGTAATCTAGTAATCAACACATTCAAATGTCGAAAATGATTCATATTGGCACTGACTGTTCATGTTTAATATAGGCAACGTCATACAGTTTGGCTTTCAAGTTGTGCCTAAACCTACTGAGATATTCAGCAGATCTGCAGTTATATGGCAGTGAGTTGCGGACGGAAGGAGCGCTAACGCTAAAAGCTTTCGCTGACAATGCTAGCGACATGTGAGGTCCAGTAAGTAACAGTTTCTCCGACGATACGATAGCGCCACAAAAAAAACGGCACTTTGCCACACAGCATCACTACTTAACGTCGGCATAGAACAGCTACGACGAGAAGGAAACGTAACCGACGAACCTTGAACGTAAGCATCATCGTGAGGAACTTGCACGAGTCACCGACCAGCATACAGTTGCTGACACAAGGCAACTGTTCCTTCACAGCGTCTTCAATGGGCACCGGAGCCACGTTCTCACCTCCCGCTGTTATCAGCAGCTCTGAACCACACGCAACGATCAGCGACTTCACTTTAGCCTTACGCTGAGCAAGTTCACTGAGCGAAACCTAAAGCTGAACGCTAAAGTAGATACTTAGACCACCAGTGTTGAACTAACCTTCAGTCTAAGTATGTACTTAGACCATACTTTTGAACTTAACTTTCGCTGAGCCATTGAGCGAAAGTTAAGTCAAAAAGTGAAGTCACCGAATGACTACCAACTTCGCAGTACGAAAAAATGTAGTCCTCCTCGAGCCACAAGATCCATATGGCAGCGCTGATCTCCGTTACTTTAGCCCTCAGCCAGACACCAGTTTACACTGCCAGACCATGGATACGGGGCTAGTGCATCGCGCGGTGTGCCTGTTTACATCCCAGCTTTCGCTGGTACTCATTGCCCCTACCCACGGAGGGATGGCTAGGCTGAGTTGACCTGGGTGGCTGGTTAGATACCGAGATGGTTTACCCGCCTGCAGACGGTCACCCATCCAAGTACTAAATGGGCCCGGCGTTGACTAACTTCGTTGATGCGACCAACGATGTTACTGTACCAAGTGAAACCGCCACTTTACAGTACAACAAAGATGCATTGCATATGAATAATATGCATAATACATATGAAATTATCAATACTGCACAGGTGACCAACAGTGAAGTAAATACAACCTGCACTGAAAACACTTATATTGCATCGATATTATGACGACGTCGATACGTGACTATCCAGGTAGTCTGCCTTTTGCTTTATTGTTTGGTTTTTATTTCTTAGTTTTTGGTGTTTTAACCATCATGTATTGTAACGTGTGCTTTTGCACTTAGACCACGCCAATCTTGTCGTTGTGATATGATACGATGTATGATATGTACCAAATACCTTAATCATGTAGTGTTCAATTACTTTATTCTATAAAAAGCTACGGTATTATAGTTTTGGACTGCTAAACATTCAGTCATTACTGTCGATATTTAAATACACAAATAATACTAAACTAATTTGATCGTATCTAACAGCAATCAGTGCACAATGCACTCACTGTTAAAGCTACATTTATGATTTTTTCACCAAAAGGCAGAGAAAAGTACACAGACAAATAAGATCGATCACAATCTCCAAAACATCATTAAACAAGCAAACTCGATCAACAGCGAGGGAAAAAAACTAGTCAGTGTCAAGTCAGGAGCTGGATGATGCATACTAGGGCTGTACCGAATATTCTATTCGTATTCTATTCGGTCCGAATAGTAGGCCGAATAGTGTATTCGTATTCGGCCGAATAGTCATGCATACACCGAATACGAATAATAGTCGCTGCGCG
>Ga0056124_1000182_pt1 | contig 22165 bp, 18 predicted proteins | sample WorMetHEROISLAND_2_FD_70069 | JGI IMG/M metagenome (GOLD analysis project Ga0056124, IMG submission 70069) | Marine gutless worms symbiont microbial communities from Max Planck institute for Marine Microbiology, Germany - Olavius sp. 4 HERON ISLAND | ecosystem: Host-associated > Annelida >... | reverse complement strand
CTATAAAGCCTTTATCGGATTGGGCTGCACCGCCTTGCGCTTCAATTTTCGCGGCGTCGGGCGCAGTCAAGGCAATTTCGACAATGGAATTGGCGAATTGACCGATGCAGCTGCGGTGCTCGACTGGGTTCAGCAGTTTCATCGCGAAGCACAAACCTGCTGGATTGCCGGATTCTCCTTTGGCGCCTGGATCGGGATGCAGCTTATGATGCGCAGACCGGAAATTACGGATTTTATTTCCGTTGCCCCTCCTGCAAATCTATACGATTTCTCATTCCTGACACCCTGCCCTGCTAATGGACTGATTGTCCACGGAAGTGCCGACGAAATCGTTCCCGTAGCGTCCGTAGAATCGCTGGTCGGAAAATTGAAGGCCCAGCGTCAGCTCAAGGCCAGCTTACAAATCATTGACAGGGCCAACCATTCATTTGAAGGCGAATTACCAGAACTGGCCAAGGTTTGCAGTTCATTTATCACTTCCCGAACAGCGGCTTGATCAGTTACACGTCATTTAGGGATAGTTGCAATCTGCACCTTGAACTCACACTCCACAAAGGCTAGGATAGGCTATGGGGGACAGGCCGGACCATCGTACTAAAAAAACTCATGACAGCTATAATGTTCTGGCGCGCAAATATCGCCCGGCAGGCTTTGATGCTCTGATCGGCCAGGAGGCAGTGGTCCGAACCCTCTCCAGCGCAATTGCCAGCGATCGGGTCGCCCATGCTTTTTTGCTGACCGGCATCCGTGGCGTCGGTAAGACGACAACGGCTAGACTGATCGCTAAAGCCTTGAACTGCGTTGGCCCTGACGGGAAGGGAGAGGCAACGATAGAGCCCTGCTCCCAATGTGAACCTTGTCAGGCCATCGCGCAATCTCGCTATATCGATGTTCTGGAGATGGACGCCGCTTCGCATACCGGAGTGGACGATATTCGCGAGATTATCGAAACGGTTAAATATGCCCCAGCGCATGCACGGTATAAAATTTATATTATCGATGAAGTTCATATGCTGTCACGCAATGCCTTCAATGCGCTTTTAAAAACCTTAGAAGAACCACCAGCGCATGTAAAATTCATATTTGCAACCACCGAAGCACGCAAGATTCCGGTAACAATTCTGTCACGGTGCCAACGCTTTGACTTAAAGCGTGTTCGTGAGAAGGATCTAATCGCACATTTCCAGCAAATCTTGAAAAAAGAGGGCGCTGACTGCTCAGATAAAGCCCTGACAATGATTGTAGGAGCGGCAGACGGTTCGGTTCGTGATGGGCTGTCACTCCTTGATCAAGCGATCGTACATAGCAACGGGCATATCACTGTAGAAGGTGTCAGCGATATGCTGGGCCTTGCGGACAGAAATGCGATTTTTCGTCTAATGCAAGCAATTCTTAATGGAGAGGTCGGGAATGCTTTTGAAATTCTACACCATAACGATGATTATGGAGCAGCTCCGGTCACGCAGGCGCGAGATCTTCTGGAGCTTGCCCATGAGATCTGCGTACGTAAGCTTGATGATGCACCCACCAGTGCTTTTTCAAGAGATGACGAAACGCACAAGGACCAAATCAACCAATGGGCACAAAGTCTGACTTTTCCTGTTTTAGACCGTTTATGGCAGTTGCTTCTGAAGGGGATTGACGATATCCAGACAGCGCCATCGGCACTGCAAGCGTTAGAAATGCTAACACTGCGATTGATCCATGCCCATAATCTTCCAGACCCGTCCGATATTGTAAAACATCTTGAAAGCACACGACATCAATCACTCCAGGCGAAGACTCATCCAAAGACCGTAGCGGAACCCTCCCCTGCACCGGCTTCTACCACTGCTCCGTCGCCGACTTCTTCTGAACACCGCCCGGATAAATCTGCAAATATTATCCGATTTCCGGACAAGCAGACGGGACTGGAAGACCCAAATGCACAAAAGGCCAGGACCACAGGAACCAAAATTAAGGATCATCCAAAAGTTTTGGAAGCGCTTCGATTTTTTCCGGGATCCAGACTGACTGGATTCACCCCTCATCCCATAGACAAAAAAAAGGACAATCATGAACATTGACCAGATTATGAAAGCCGCCAAATCGATGCAGGAATCCATGCAAAATGCGCAACAAGCGCTTGAAGAGCAGGAAGTCGAAGGGCAGTCCGGAGGAGGATTAGTCAAGATCACTGCCAACGCTCAAGGAAAAGTCCTACGCGTAGCAATTGATGACAGTCTGATGAAGGTTGAGGAACGGGAGATGTTGGAAGATCTGATCGTTGCGGCTTTTAACGACGCCAAGCTACGTGCAGAAGAGGTCGCACAAAAGACCATGGCAGAAGCGACCAAGGGGGCGCCAATTCCTCCAGGTTTCAAGCTTCCCTTCTAGGTTTTAAAGACAAAATACGACAAACGAATCATCAGGAGATCTCCGTGCCTTCTCAACCTGTTATTCCTCCAGTGGTCTGGGCCTTGTTATTCGCCATTGCAAGTTGGGCAATTACGCTTATCTCATCAGTCGATCAATTACTATTCCGATCAATGCCGATCCTGATCGGATTGTTTGGAATAGCCGGGGTCTCCATAATTTTGCTATCCATAAAACGTTTTGCAAAAACCGGGACCACAGCCAATCCGACAACTCCCCAAAACGCAAGCCATCTAGTGACATCAGGTCCCTATCGATATACACGCAACCCGATGTATTTTGGGATCTTGCTTATCTTAATCGGGTGGGCAATCCATCAACAGAATCTGCTTGCTTTTCTACCCGTCGCCGCATTTCCTGTCACGATAAGCCGCTTTCAGATTATCCCCGAAGAATTAGCACTGCGGGAAAAATTCCCTCATGATTATGAGGCATATTGCAAGCGTGTTCGTCGCTGGATTTAAGCGTATAGCCCGTCAGTGTCCAATCACGATCAAGGCAAACCTCTTTTTGACCGGACGCAACTGCGACGTCAACGCCGTCGTGCAGCAGGGCAATTTTGCGACCATGATTATATTCACAGTGCCTTATCGCATATGGCTCACGACAGACTGGAAGAGCTGGATCAAGATTTTGCAAACTGCCTGATCCACAGCAGGGTCCCCATGACCTTACCTTTCAAGTATACATACGCGGTTCATACGGCTCCCGATCGTTACAACCACCCCCCGGACGTGATTTTTGAAGAAGAGGTCGTTCCCTTTTCCGATAACAGCTTTGACCTTGTCGTCAGCCTTGGCTTATTGCAATGGGTTGATGACCTTCCCGGTCTGTTGCAGCAAATTCGCCAATGTCTCCGGCCAGGCGGGTTGTTCCTGGGAATCATGATCAACGATCTGCCCCAGATCCGGCGATGCCTTCTTGAAGCCGAAAGCGGCAACAGGGATCAGATCCCCATGCGCTTGTCACCAATGCTGGATGTCCGGGACGGCGGGCGTCTGTTGCAACAGGCCGGCTTTAGTGCCCAGGTCAGCGATCTCGACCGAATCGGTGCTTCCTATCCCAATCCTAGAAAAGCCTTGTCCGATATCCGAGGCATGGGCGAAGGCTGTGCTCTGCGTGATCGGCATGCGCTAGGCCGGGATGTTTTGAATGATCTGGAGAGGCTTTTGATGGAGTATCACGGCGATAATGATGGGCGCTTGCAGCTGGATTGGCAGATCCTGACGTTGACGGGCTGGCTTAAGTAACCCTATCCAGGATCTAGGAGGTCGGGTCCGGGTCCAGACTTGTCACCCCCCCCATATAGGGTTGCAATGCGGGGGGAATGGCAACAGATCCATCCGCCTGCTGATAATTCTCTACAACTGCAATCAAACACCGACCGACTGCAAGTGCAGACCCGTTGAGCGTGTGAACATATTCTGTCCGCACGCCTGCCTTGGGTCTGTGCCGGGCATTCATACGCCGAGCCTGGAAGCTGCTGCATCGGGAACAGGAAGAAATCTCCCGATAGCGTCCCTGGCCTGGAAGCCAGACTTCCAGATCATAGGTTTTTTCTGCTGCAAAACCCATATCCCCTGTACAAAGCAGCATTGTGCGAAACGGAAGACCCAGCTTTTTCAAGACGGTCTCAGCGCAATCGGTCATACGCTCGTGCTCATCCACCGCCTGTTCAGCAGTTGTAATTGAGACCAACTCCACCTTGGAAAACTGATGTTGCCGGATCATACCCCTTGTGTCCTGACCAGCGGTACCCGCTTCCGATCGAAAACATGGCGTATAGGAAGTGAAACGCAGGGGCAGCTCCTCGCTATCGATGATGCTATCTGCAACCAGATTCGTCAGCGGCACTTCAGCTGTTGGAATCAGCCAGTGTCCCGTGTCCGTTCGGAACAGATCATCTGCGAATTTGGGAAGCTGTCCTGTTCCATACAGGCTATCGTCGCGCACCAGAAACGGCGGCGCAATCTCATGATAGCCGTGATCGTTGATGTGAAGATCCAGCATAAAGGTTGCAAGGGCACGCTCCAGCTTGGCCAGGGATCCACGCAGAAGGACGAATCGGGAGCCGGACATTTTGCTTGCGGCTTCAAAATCCATTCCAAGATCTGCACCAATCTCAAAATGTTCCAAAGCGCCGTCCGCTGTTGAGGGCTTGCCCCAGCGGCGGACTTCCACATTATCTTCTTCGTTGCAACCGGTTGGAACGTCTTTGGCCGGCAGGTTGGGAATCTCGTAAAGCAGCTTCTTCATGGTTTCTTGCAGCTGCTTCTCCTGTGTTTCTTTTTGAGGAAGAGATACTTTCATGTCTGCAACTTCAGCCATCAGCTTATCTGCAAGCTCTTGATCTCCGGAAGCCTTGGCTTGTCCAATGTCTTTTGACAGGCTGTTGCGCCTGGCCTGCATATTCTGCATGTCCGTCTGTAGTGTTCTGAGTTTACGATCAAGTTCGAGAACGACTTCTGAGCGACCTTCCACGCCCCTTCGGGCAAGCTGTGCATCTATATCCGATGGAGTATCGCGAAAAAGTCGAATATCCAGCATGACTCAACGCGCATCGGGAATTGTGCTATTGTTCTTCTTCTGATTTTCATCTGTCTTTTCATTTTCCTGTTTCATTTTCAAAAACGGATTTGACAGATTCATAGCAGCTCCACCGGCTTTTGTAGCATTGTCACCACCGGTAAGGTCAGCAGTAGGGACTTCCCCGTCCTCCCCATCAGCTTTGGTCGCAGCAGCGGGGGCAGGCGCTTCTTCCAAGAGTTTCTGAACATCAGACTTTTCGGCACGCTTGACATTGGCGGCAACAGCCTGAGCAATACACAACAAAATAAAGAGCGTCGCCAGGATCGTCGTCGTCCGTGTCAACAGGTCAGCCGCTCCGCGCGCAGACATCAACCCGCTGGAGCTTCCGCCGATTCCAAGAGCACCGCCTTCCGATCGTTGTAACAGTATCACTGTCACCAGAGCAATGGTCACAAGCAGTTGAAGTACAAGCAAAATGGTCGGTAGCATGATCCTGGCCTTGTTTCGATTCTTTCGGGCCGTTTCCTAACAGAAAAACTACTCCTCGCGCAAGTCCGCTTTTTTCCACCGATCGTAAAAATTCATGTAAATCCGTTTTCGCAAACGCATTTTTGCAACCACTTATCCTTAAGTCGCTGCTCCTTTAAGAGTTTTAACCTCCAGAGGATTCACTCTTGAGTTCCAATGCAACCTACTCTAATCTCCATTCTCGTGCTCAATCAATTCGACAACCCTAAACCCAGTATATTTATGCGCAGCCTGTATCTTATCCCTGCTTTATTGATTCTTATATTCTTGTTCCCCCGGCCCGCGCAGGCAGAGGAACACGGCTCCATAGCTGAAGATTTACTTACCAAAATACAGACAAAAGTCGATGACCTGTTCACCCGGGCAGACACCCGACAGACCCGTGCAGTCCTGATTCAACAAGACGGTAAGATTTTGATTGAACGTTATGCCCCAGGCTTTAATGAGAAGACGCGCTTCTTGTCATGGTCCATGGCAAAGTCAATAACGGCAACCGCAGCTGGAATTTTAGTTGCAGAAGGAAAGCTTGACTTGGACGCCCCCCTGGATATCCCCCAGTGGCGCCAAGATGAGCGGTCGAGAATTACACTTCGCCACATGCTCAATATGACAGCGGGACTGAAGCACAGCGAAGAGTCGGAGTCCTTATGGGATGCCGCCGAAACGGATACGGCACGCGCTTTGTTTTCCACGGAATCGAAGGATGCTGTCGCATATGCCCTGAATAGAGCATATAGCAAGCCAGCCGGTGAGACATTTCAGTATTCTACTATCGTATCGATCCTGCTCGCCTGGCTGGTCAGCGAAGAGATCACCAGCGAATATGAACCTGAAAAGAGACGCAAGGCTATTCTAGAATGGTACCAGAGTCGGATTTTCCAGCCCACCGGAATCAATAGCGCGGTAATGGAATTCGATGCCCAGGGAAATTTTATGGGGGGAAGCTTCGTTCATATGACTGCTCGCGATTGGATCCGCATGGGACAGATCTATGCTCAGGACGGACAAATCGATGGCATGCAAATCGTGCCTAAAAGTTGGGTAGACTACGTTAAGACGCCCATTACCCTTAATCCCCAGTACGGAGCACAATTCTGGATCAACTCTCCCTATATGGAAGGTCAGCTCGAAGCTATGCCCCACCCTTACGGGCCTGAAACACTTTATGGAATGCTTGGTCACCTGGGACAGTTTGTTCTGATCGCTCCCGAAAGGGGCCTCGTAATCGTAAGGCTTGGCAAAACACCGGACCAGAAGCTTAGACCAATTCGCAAAATTCTGGGACAAATCGCAGATTTGTTTCCGCCCGTGTCAAAGCCCCCTGCATCAAAGGCCGGCATCAAGAATTAACCGCCGTAGCGTGGCCTTACAGAAGGATAATGCAGGTGTTGAGAAAATGTCTTTCACATTTTTCCCAACCGTTAGAAAATGCTCACCGGTGCGATATCCCCCTTCTCAGCAACATTGTCTTGCACCGCAATAAAAATGATGGTAGCAGCCCATCTACATCAACCGAAAGAGGCGTACCGTCTGTGTCAGCCGCTTAAGGTAGGATCTCACAAAAAAATCAGAGATAGCTGAAAGACAGTGACCAAGACCAATGCAACAGAGGCTAACGTAGCAGGAACTAGGAGGCATAGTTTGGAATCGCGCTATGCCTATGCGCTATACGGACTTGCTTGCTCAATAGGCCAGTCAGACAGGATCAATAAGGATATGACAGCATTGCAGGAGATCCTTGCAGATCATACCGTGAAGAAGGACTTTCATCGGCTCCTGAATATCCCGCAGGCCCGGACAACAGTTTTGCAGAAACTTGTCGACGCTCTGGTGCAGAAACTAGACCTTTCGGATCAAACAGAACGTTTTTTGCATCTTCTTATCAAAAACCGCCGTATGCAAAAACTTCCGGGTATCATAGCGACCTGGCAGCAATACTGGAATAATGCCAAGGGACAAACGATCGCCCAGGTTACGAGCGCAGTTCCTTTGAGCGATGAAGAACAACAGAAATTATGGAATCAAATCAGCGAATTTGAAAAGCGTGAGGTCAAGCCTGAATTTTCCACTGATCCAACGATCCTTGGCGGACTTATCGTTAAAATCGGGTCGAAGATGGTAGACGGTTCGATCCGATCCAAACTCAACGCGCTTGAGTTGATTATGAAACAGTAGGAAGGAAATCCCCCCATGGACATTCGTGCAGCAGAAATTTCCAAAATCATCCGCGATCAGATTGCAAGCCTGGGGCCCGCTGCAGAAGTCTCAGAAGTCGGCCAGGTTCTGTCCGTCGGTGACGGTATTGCCCGCATTCACGGACTGGATAACGTCCAGGTCGGAGAAATGGTCGAATTCCCCGGGGGCATCAAGGGCATGGCATTGAATCTTGAAGCCGATAACGTCGGAGTTGTTATTTTTGGTAACGACGAAGATATCTCGGAAGGCGATACGGTTAAGAGAACCGAATCGATCGTTGACGTGGCCGTAGGCAAGGGACTTCTTGGTCGTGTGGTTGACGGGCTTGGTAATCCCATCGACGGCAAAGGGCCAATCAAGGCAAGCGAACGTCGCCAGGTCGAAGTCAAGGCACCTGGGATCATTCCCCGTAAATCCGTACATGAGCCTGTTCAGACCGGGCTTAAGGCATTGGATGCCTTGGTCCCTATCGGGCGTGGTCAACGGGAGCTGATCATCGGGGATCGCCAGACCGGAAAGACCGCTGTCATCCTTGATACGTTTATTAACCAGAGAGAAATCAACCAGGGGGGAGACGAGAAAGAAAAGCTTTACTGTATCTATGTCGCAGTGGGGCAGAAAAGATCCACAGTGGCCCAAATCGTCCGGGCATTGGAAGAAAACGGAGCGATGGATTATACGATTGTGGTCGCAGCTACAGCTTCGGAACCTGCACCCCTGCAATTCCTCGCACCTTATACGGGCTGTACCATGGGCGAATATTTCCGCGACAATGGAATGCATGCGGTGATCGTCTATGACGATCTGTCCAAGCAAGCCGTTGCTTATCGCCAAATGTCCCTTTTGCTTCGCCGTCCGCCTGGACGTGAAGCTTATCCAGGCGACGTATTCTACCTTCACTCTCGACTGCTTGAGCGCGCAGCCAAACTCAACGACGATAATGGCGGCGGATCACTTACGGCTTTGCCTGTGATTGAAACCCAGGCGGGCGATGTCTCTGCATATATCCCGACAAACGTCATTTCAATCACCGACGGTCAGATCTTCCTGGAAACGGATCTATTCTATCAGGGTGTCCGCCCCGCAATTAACGTTGGTCTGTCCGTCAGCCGTGTGGGCTCAGCAGCGCAGACCAAAGCGATTAAAAAAGTTGCCGGGTCCATCAAGCTGGAGCTTGCCCAATATAGAGAAATGGCAGCCTTCGCCCAATTCGGGTCTGATCTTGATGCGGCAACCCAGAAGCTGCTCAACCGTGGTCAACGGTTGACGGAACTTTTGAAACAACCGCAATATAAACCTATGAGCTTTGAAGAGCAGACCGTATCCATTTTTGCTGGAATCAGCGGATATCTCGACTCCATTGCTGCAGAAAATGTCACCAGGTTTGAAGAGGCCTTGCTGTTGGAGATCAAATCTAAACACCGAAGCATTCTTAGCACCATTCGCAAAGAGAGGGATCTCTCTGACGAAACCAAGAAAAGCCTCACCAAGGTTTTGGATGAATTTGTCAAGAATTTCGCATAAAAGAAGGCAAAGCTGACGTTAAAGCCGAGATACCCGTATGCCCAGTCTCAAATCGCTAAAAACCCGTATCGCCAGCGTTAAATCGACGCAGAAGATTACCAAGGCTATGAAAATGGTTGCGGCAGCCAAACTGAAGCGAGCCCAGCTTATGGCGGAATCCTCACGCCCCTACGCCACGGCCTTGAATCGGTTGATCACATCCTTTGAATCCCAAATCCAAGGGTCGGCTGCTCCACGCCTTCTTGCCGGGACAGGCAGGTCCGACACGCACCTGATTATAGTAACAACCTCCGAGCGCGGGCTATGCGGTGCCCTTAACAGCAATATCTGCAAGGAAGCATATAAACGTATCGATCAGTTGACTGCAGACGGCAAGAAGGTCAAGATCGTTACCATCGGACGCAAGGGCCATGTGCTGATGAAAAGAAATTATAACGACAAGGTCGTCCATAATTTCGACGTCAGTCAGGTACGAAATGTCAATTATAACGACATTCAACCAATCGCTTCCTGGATTTTATCTGCCTTTGATTCCGGTGAATTTGACGTCGCCTGGTTATTTTATGCGCGATTCCAGTCCGCCCTGACCCAACTTCCCACCTGTCAGCAACTCATTCCAGTGACCAGCGGAATCGAATTTAATGAAGAATCGAAAGACGGTGATGGGAAAGACAAGAAGAAGACACATGTTGCACAAGCCATAGGCTATGAGCCCGATGAGGAAACGATTCTGAATGCTCTGGTTCCCCGCAATATCCGTTTCAGGATCTTGCGGGCCTTGCTAGAAAACGCAGCGTCAGAACAAGGCGCTCGCATGACCGCCATGGATAATGCAACCCGCAACGCCGGGGATATGATAGACCGCCTGACATTACAGTATAACCGCAGCCGCCAGGCCGCTATCACTAAAGAATTAATTGAAATAATTTCAGGAGCTGAAGCTCTGTAAGATCCGCGATGAAGGAGGATTTATGACAACGCAAACCGCAACAGACCAAGGGCAAACAGCAACAGACCAAGGCCATGTCAGCCAGGTTATTGGTGCCGTTGTAGACGTGCAGTTTGATAAAAACCTCCCCAAGATCCTCTCTGCACTTGAGACCAAGATCGGAGATCGGCGGCTGGTTTTGGAAGTCGCACAGCATCTGGGAGAAAATACGGTACGAACGATTGCCATGGACTCGACCGAAGGGCTGGTCCGGGGACAAAAAGTCGTGACGACCAACAAGCAGATATCGGTCCCTGTGGGTCCAGGCGTTTTAGGGCGGATCCTCAACGTGATCGGAGAGCCAATCGATGAACGCGGCCCCGTAAGCGCCAAGGATCATTGGGAAATCCACCGCCCGGCACCGGATTTCGTGGACCAATCGACAGAGGCCCAGGTTCTGCTGACTGGAATTAAGGTTGTCGATCTTCTTGCCCCTTATGCCAAGGGAGGAAAAATCGGCCTATTCGGCGGCGCCGGAGTCGGCAAGACGGTTTTGATTCAAGAGTTAATCAATAATGTTGCCAAAGGGCATGGGGGCTATTCGGTCTTCGCAGGAGTCGGAGAAAGAACCCGTGAAGGAAATGACCTTTATCACGAGATGATCGAATCGGGCGTGATCAATCCCGATGGAGAAGGGTCAAAATGCGCCTTGATCTATGGACAAATGAATGAACCCCCCGGAGCGCGAGCCCGAGTCGCTTTGTCCGGCCTGACGGTTGCCGAGTACTTCCGCGATTCAGAAGGCCAGGACGTCCTATTCTTCGTTGACAATATCTTCCGCTTTACCCAGGCAGGGTCCGAAGTTTCAGCCCTTTTGGGTCGTATTCCATCGGCTGTGGGTTATCAGCCGACGCTGGCAACAGATATGGGAACCCTGCAAGAGCGCATTACATCGACCAACAAAGGTTCAATCACTTCGGTTCAGGCCATTTACGTCCCGGCGGATGACCTGACCGACCCGGCCCCGGCTGCTTCTTTTAGCCATCTGGATGCTACAACCGTCCTCAATCGTCAGATCTCTGAGCTTGGAATCTACCCGGCGGTCGACCCCCTCGATTCTACCAGTAGGATCCTCGATCCTAGAGTCGTCGGGGCAGAACATTACCAGGTGGCACGACAGGTTCAGGAAATTTTGCAAAAATACAAATCGCTTCAGGATATCATTGCAATTTTGGGAATGGATGAATTGTCAGAAGACGACAAGCTGGTTGTTGCTCGTGCCAGAAAAATCCAGCGATTCCTATCCCAGCCCTTCCATGTCGCAGAAGTTTTCACTGGTATTTCCGGAAAATTTGTTGAGCTAGAAGATACGATTAAAGGCTTCAAGACGATCGTAAACGGTGACTGTGACCATCTTCCGGAAGCTGCCTTCTATATGGTTGGCGATATCGAGGAAGCCTATACCAAGGCAGAAAAGCTTGGAATGGAAAGTTAGAGTCGAAAGGGCACCAGTTCATGATTCATTTCGAACTTGTCTCTCCGGAAAAGTGCTTGCGCAGCGAGGAGGCGTATATGGTGGTCGTCCCCGGTGCGGAGGGTGATTTCGCCGTTCTCGACAACCATGCAGCCGTTATTTCAGCAATGCGTCAGGGTATTGTGTGCATCTACCCGGAAGAGGGAGCAGATGGACATAAGATATTCGTCGACGATGGTTTCGCTGAAGTCAATAGAGACGGACTAACCATTCTTGCGGAATTTGCTCGGAATATGGCCGATGTAACGGCAGCGCAACTCCAAGAGGAGATAAAAAAAGCTGAGATAGCTCAGGCAAAGGTCGGCAACGATTGGGAACGATCTACACTAGGCAAGACAATTGACCGCCTCCAGGCCATGATCGATATCAAAGACGAAAACCAAGGGCTGAAATAAGGCGCCCTCCCCTGCAATTGAATATACAAGCCGTCACGGAACATCTTATCGAACCACTTTTACTACAGGCCCAGCATAGATTTTGACTCACCTGTTTGTACAAAAATTTGAGAATGGAAAAGAATGAGAGAAATCTACAATTGGTTGCAGATTTCTCTTGCCGCTCAAGCCCGGCAATGTCATTGTGCCGCGATTATCTGGAGTGAAGCATGAATATCTCTGTCGGAAAAAAACCGCATCTATCACTTGTCCGAATCATTCAGATGAATTTGGGCTTTTTTGGATTGCAGTTCAGTTTTGGCTTGGAACAAGGCAACATGACGCCTATTTACCAGTATCTGGGTGCTGATCCGGATACGTTGCCCCTGCTCATGCTTGCCGGTCCTGTTACGGGGCTTATCGTACAGCCCATCATCGGCGCTATGAGCGATCGCACCGATTCCAAATGGGGAAGACGAACCCCTTATTTCATCATTGGCGCTATGATATGCTCATGCGGCCTGTTCTTAATGCCGCTTTCTAATTCCCTTCTGATGGCAGTCTCCCTGCTATGGATACTCGATGCAGGCAATAACATCACGATGGAGCCTTACAGGGCATATGTTGCAGATCGCTTGAACGAAGACCAGCATCAGGCAGGTTTTCTTTCACAAAGCGCATTTACCGGGCTTGCGCAAATGCTAGCCTTCCTAACGCCTTCTCTCCTTGTCTGGATGGGAATGGATCGGGATTGGGTAGACGATCACAATATCCCCTATACGGTTCGTGCCGCTTTCATGATGGGTGCAGTATTGTCCATAACAACAATTCTATTTTCCATCTGGCGCGTACCAGAACTACCTATGTCCGAAGAACTCAAGAAGCATATCGCCTCACAACCGAAGGGCGTGGCAGCCACTTTTATTGAAATAGGGGCAGCAATAAAAGATATGCCGGTTGCAATGCGCAAACTTGGACTCATGAGCCTGTTTCAATGGTATGCCATGTGGGCATATTGGATTTATGTCATCCCAACGATAGCGCTTTCGGTTTTCGGGACCGCAGTGCCGAATAGCGACGGTTATAGAAGCGCCCACCTAACCAATGGCGAGATGGCGGCGTATTATAACGGGATCGCTTTTGTTGCTGCTTTCGCCATGGTTCCAATCTCAAAAAGACTAGGAGCCGGAATCGTTCATAGCGTTTGTTTGATTTTGGGTGGGATCGCGATGATAACCCTGCCCACTGTCACTGAGAAATGGATGCTTTTCATTCCGGCGATCGGGGTTGGTATTGCCTGGGGCAGTATCATGGGAAATCCCTATATTATCCTTGCAGGCTCCATTCCGCCAGAGAGGACTGGCGTTTACATGGGAATATTCAATATGATGATTGTTATTCCCATGATATTATTTTCGTTAAGCGGGACGTATCTGTATAACAACTACCTTGGTAAAGACCCGCGCAATGCCCTCATGATGGCGGGCGTTCTGCTAATCTGTGCAGCTCTATCGGTTCTATGGGTACGCGAAGGCTGGCGTCAAAGTTCCACCGATTCTTCTTCTGAGACAATTTAATTAAAGCATACCTCCCAGGGTAGGTGAGACCCCTCCTGAGGAAGGTGAAAAGGAATAACCTGCTAACGCAGGTTACCAAGAACCCATTATTGTAATTATAAAACAAGCTAAAAGATTAGGTTTTATTTATGAATCATACTGCAGATATTAAACATTTATCCATGTGGACTGAAAAACATGTTAGTTTAATTAACAAATCTCCAGTCCCTGAGATTCCGGTAATAGAAGGGACTAGCACTTCCAGCTTATCATCGGAAGTCGACGTTTGGGACAGCTGGCCAATACAGACACCCGATGGAAATGTCGTTGACTTTTCTGGAAATCAGTTGTGGATAATGCTCTCCGCACAAAAAAACGCCGACCCAACCCATCGTCATGATATGGCGCACCTTCGCTTGCTCATGCGTACTGATGACCATTGGACTGATTGCGGAAACCTACTTCCAGACAACTTCTGTCCTGGAAGCCGCGAATGGGCGGGCTCGTCCATCTATTTTCCAAAGACCAAGCGACTGATCTTGTTCTTTACTGCTGCGGGCTCACGTGGCGAAAAGAAATCGACCTTCATCCAGCGTATTTTTCAAACGGAGACAAAACTCGATTGGATTGAGGGCCGACCGCAGCTGGGGACATGGACCGAACCTGTAGAATGTTTCCAAAGCGATAATAAAAACTATGTTCTCGTCGATCAGCGCGACGGCGTACCTGGAAAGATCAAAGCCTTTCGTGATCCGGCCCACTTTCGCGATCCGGTTAGTGGCATTGACTATTTGCTGTTTACTGGCTCCCTAAAACAAAGCGATAGTCAGTATAATGGTGTTATTGGAATTGCCCAAGCCGTTGGAGATGACTTAACCGAGTGGAAGCTACTTCCGCCCATCATTTCAGCCGATCGACTGAACAATGAACTGGAACGTCCACAAATCATCTATCGCGATAATCTCTATTATCTCTTTTGGTCCACGCAGAAGGGGGTATTTGCAAAGGATGGACCAAAAGGGCCTAACGGCCTTTATGGTATGGTAGGGAAGTCCCCATTTGGACCATATAAGCCGGTAAACGGTAGTGGCCTTATCGCTGCTAATCCACACGAGGAGCCAATTCAGTCTTACAGCTGGCATGTTCAAAGCACATTAGATGTTGCAAGCTTTATCGATTACTGGGGATTGAATGGACATAATGTGGATGATGAAAAATTACTGCATGTGAGATCTCATTTTGGTGGAGTTCCTGCCCCGTTTTTCTCTATTCAGGTGGATGGTGATAAAGTCACCCTCGTTACGAAATAATGCTTAAGTCGACTCGTGAACGATCAGTTCAGGTTCCATAACAACCGATAAAGCCCATGCCACTTGTGTTGCGCGAAAACAACAGTCGGTTAGAAATTAAATCTAATACAAATGATTTTATTGCAATCGCTTCCTTTGAAGTTATGACATTGTCTAAGCGCTTTGCGTTGCAGGTTTAATTATGAACACAGCGCACGCTACACAAGCGGAAGAGACTGAAACGAGTGTAGAGCAAGTGTAGCGACAAAAAGAGTGAACATTGCCGAATTAATGTATCTGTAGAAATTATTTAAGTACCTTCACTAGAAACACCTAAAATTTCATTAAACATACCTAAAAACAAAGAGGAAGAGGTTAAAGGAAATGCAAAATATTGGACTCAAGACTTGCGCATCAACAATTGCAATAGCGGCATTCGCTCTTGCAGGCGCTCCAGCTTATGCACAGGATGACACAGAAAAGGAGCAAAACTTCGGTGATGTCATCGTTGTGACGGCTGTTGCAGGCTCTAAGAAACAACTTGAAACCTCCGTTTCTGTCACGGACGTCGGAGCTGATACGATTGAGGCCTTCACGCCGCGATCAGAAGCTGAAGTCCTGCACTTGATCCCTGGCATACGTGCTGAATCAACTGCTGGTGGCGGGGGTAACTCCAATATTACCGTTCGCGGTCTTCCGCTTGCATCGGGTGGTTCAAAATATGTTCAGCTTCAGGAAGATGGTTTACCTGTTGTTGAATATGGTGACATTGCCTTTGGTAATAACGACTATTGGCTTCGCTATGACTGGACGGTTAAGTCAGTCCAGGCGGTTCGTGGTGGTTCAGCCTCCACATTCGCATCTCAGGCGCCAGGTGCAGTTATTAACTATATTTCAAAAACCGGTGAAGAGGCCGGGGGACGCATCGGCTTTACCACTGGTTTAGGTTTTGACGACAAGCGCCTTGATTTCAACTATGGCTCTCCGGTCACCGAAACGCTCCGTTTCCATATCGGTGGTTACTATCGCTCAGGAACCGGCCCACGTTACGTTCCATACAAAGCCTTGGATGGCTATCAAATCAAGGCAAATGTCACCAAAGAGTTTGACGATGGCAATGGCTATGTCCGTTTCTACTTCAAACGTCTGGATGACAGAGCGCCGACTTATCACAATGCGCCATTCGAAGTTGAAGTCGATGATGATGGTAAAATTACCGGTTATGCGCCGATCCCTCATGGAAATGAGACATTTGATGCCCGGAAAAATACAAACTTCTCAACTTATAACCTGAGCTTCCCTACGGTAACTCCGGAACGCACAGTTGAGGTCGGATCTCCCAATCGTGATGGAATTAATGTGAAAGTTACGCGCGTTGGTGCTGAATTTCATTATGATCTCGGCGAAGTCTTCAGCGTTGATAATAAGTTCCATTACACTAGCCAGGGCGGTACCTTCTCTGCTCCGTTTTATGGCATGAATGCCTTAACAACTGCTGCAGATCTGATTGGCACCACCGTAAACGGCGAAACGGTCGCATCGGTAAAATACGCTAATGGATTGTTAGCAGGAACTGATCTTGATTCAGACGCCGTAATTAGCACGACTCCTAACCTGTACACGAGAATGAATGACATGGGTCATCTGGCCAATGATATGACTCTCTCCGCTACCTTCGATATGGCAGGCGGCGAACTCACAGCGCGTGCTGGCTATTATCATTCACGTCAGAATATCAAAATGGACTGGCACTGGAATGCATCCTATGTCGAATCCACCGGCCACAATCCGGCCATGGTTGACCTTTATGATGCAACTGGCACTGCCCTCACAGACAATGGTCTAAGCGGTTATAACAACCAGTGGGGCGGCTGCTGCGTGCGGCGTTATGATCTGGAATACACCGGTCATGCACCGTATCTGGCGTTGAATTACAGCGGTGATCGCCTGGATCTCGACGCCTCTGTCCGGTTTGACACCGTGCTTGGCGATGGGTACTTCTACGGAACACAGGCTGGTGGTCCAGAAGAGTATGATGTCAACAGCGATGGTGAGATCAGTATCGCCGAAGAAAATGTCTACTTCGTAGATATCTCCAACCCCAAGCTCATCAACTATAAAATAGGATACACCAGTTGGTCGGTCGGTGCTAACTACCGGATCACACCGGATACAGCCGTATTCATTAGAGCAAGTAAGGGCTATCGTGCCAATGCAGATCGTGTTGTTTCGGACTTCGGCGGAGCGTTTTTCGCTGATGGATCACTCACTAACCTGGGTCAGGCCGTTGTCAAGAACCCGGTAACCCAGCAGGAGCTTGGAATTAAGCATCGCGGCGGTATTGGAGATGGCACTTATGGTGTGTTCGCAACCTTCTTCCGCAGTCAGGCAAAGGAATATAACTATGACCTGACGACGCAAGAGCAGACATTCCAGAAGTATAAAACCTGGGGTGTGGAGCTCGAATCGCAGATGCAAACAGGCGGTTTCAACCTCATGGCAAATATCGTTTATATGAGCAGTGAAATCTCCGAAGATCTCATCAGTAACAATGCAGGCAATACGCCACGAGCAACGCCGAAGCTCTCATGGGTGGTTTCCCCATCTTACGATTTCAACCTTGCATCGGTTGGATTGTCATGGAGAGGACATTCAAAAACCTATCCGCATGATGATAATGCGATCAGCCAGAAAGGCGTTTCGGTTATCAATGCTTTCTTGAAAGCAGAACCCATTGAAGGTCTGGAACTGACGCTTAGCGCCAACAACCTGTTCAATGCATGGGATCAGGCTGGCCGTCTTGATGAAGCATCGGTTACGCAACTGCAAACCACAGGGGCCTTGTTCGGGGTACCTTACGCAGCGACGAACCGTGTTGGTCTTGGACGATCCTTCTCTGCTTCGATTGCATATAAGTTCTAAACTCTGAACGAACATCACAACTATACGAGGGCGGAAGGCTTGTACTTCCGCCCTTTTTTCATGTAAACTGTTATAAGAGTAAGGAAAGGATGATCGAATATGGATGTGGGCAATTCACAAGATCGTATGGCACAGAAGCAGATAAGGAAAATCGTGATCGTCGGCGGTGGTTCTGCTGGATGGATGACTGCTGCCGCGCTGTCAAATGCGCTTGCTGGAAATTGCGATATCCGGCTGATCGAATCAGAAAATATTGGAACAATTGGAGTGGGCGAAGCGACTATTCCACCGATTCGCCTCTTCAACCAGAACCTCGGACTGGATGAGCGTGAATTCCTCCGTGCCACGAAGGGAAGCTTCAAACTTGGTATTCAATTTGTTGATTGGGCGCGAATCGGTCACAGCTATTTTCACCCTTTCGGACCATTTGGCAAGGATTTTGATGCCCTTCCCCTACATCAATTCTGGCTTGCCTTACATGCCAGTGGCGACAATCTATCACTGGATGATCTCTCCATGGCTTGGGGAGCTGCCAAAAGAAATAAATTTGCTCACCCCTTGAACGACCCAAGAAGCATTGGCTCTACCTTTGAATACGCCTATCACTTCGACGCTGGTCTCTATGCCCGGATGCTTCGTGACTATTCTGAAAAAAGGAGCGTTACCCGGATTGAAGGAAAAATTGTTGACGTCCGTTTGGACCCAGAGAGCGGTTTTGTAAAATCCGTCATTATGGAGGACGGTCAGGAGGAAGACGGTGAGCTATTCATCGACTGCTCCGGCTTTCGCGGTCTGCTGATTGAGGGAGCACTTAAGACCGGATACGTTGACTGGACGCACTGGTTGCCCTGCGATCGCGCCATTGCAATTCCCTGTGCCCATGGTGGCGATTTCACACCCTACACCCGGTCAACCGCGCATAGCGCTGGGTGGCAATGGCGTATTCCACTCCAACACCGCATTGGCAATGGCCATGTTTATTGCAGCACTTACATGGAGGAAGAAGAAGCGCTTTCAATTCTAAAGTCCAATCTGGATGGCCCTGAGGGCGCAGAGCCTAACTTCATACGTTTTAAGACCGGGATGCGTCGTAAATTCTGGAATAAGAATGTCGTTGCTATTGGCCTATCCAGTGGATTTATGGAGCCCCTGGAATCGACAAGCCTCCATTTGATTCAAGCCGGAGTATCAAAGCTTCTGGCGCTATTTCCAAATCGAGATTTCGACCCTCTGATTGTGGATGAATACAACAGGATCGCTACGACCGAATTTGAGAGAATCAGAGATTTTCTCATCCTCCATTACAAACTAAATGAGCGCACAGACAGCGATTTTTGGCGTTATTGCGCAACGATGGATATTCCCGATTCGCTACAATGGAAAATCGATCATTTTAGGAGCTATGGGCGACTTTTAGCCAGAGAGATGGACTTGTTCGGCCCGCCAAGTTGGCTAGCGGTACATATAGGCCAACTCAACTGGCCCAGGTCTCAAGATCCCCTTATCGAATATCGACCGGATAATGGTCAGGAATATCTGCACAAATTAGCAAACGCCATCGCCAGCGCTGCTGAAACCATGCCAAGCCATAAATCCTTCATTGAAAAAAATTGCAGCGCCGAATGACCACCGCCGAAAATCAATTCTGCAATAGCTTTGGCAATTACTGTGAAGACGGTTGTTCCAGAGCGCGACTAGCAAGCACGACCGCCCCCATAATCCCTGCATTGTCACCAAGTTCCGGTGCTACGATATAATTGGACAAATCCCCCTTAAGAAATGGGGCATCGACATAGCCAGCCAGCCTTTTAAGCGTTTCCGCCCGAAGCGCTGCGTGAAGACCCGGTGTTTTCATGACACCACCGCCAAAGACAATTCTCTGTGGCATATGCGTCAAGACCAGCGTCAAGGTTAGGTACGACAAATAGCGGGCAATCAAGGCGACTGCGTCCCCATTCTCTTTAAGGTCATCCAGCGTCCTGCCCCAACGATCCAGTATGGCAGGACCGGAAGCCAGTCCTTCTAGGCAGTTTCCGTGATATGGGCACGAACCCTCGTAAGGATCCCGGTCACGGTCCTGTGGTGGCTGGATATGCCCCATCTCATAGTGAGACCAGCCACATAACGGCACACCATCTTTAACAACCCCGGCCCCGATACCAGTTCCGACCGTTACATAGGCAAGCGTTCCTACGCCCTTCCCTGCACCGTATTTCCATTCCCCCAAAGCCGCACCGGAAACGTCGGTGTCGAGTCCGATGGGGCCTTCGAATTCGCTAAACGCCGATAAAATATTTACACCACTCCAACCCTCTTTTGGCGTCGTCGAAAATGTTCCATGATCAGCGGACCCGGGATTAATGATGATCGGACCGAAAGAAGCGATTCCTATTGCTGAAGGGCAAGCATACTCCTCTTCTGCCTTCGCAAAAAACGCATTCAGCTTAGCGAAAACGATATCGGGCTGCGTTGTCGGGAAAGAAAAACGCTTTAGAATTTTTCCACTTGTCGTCGCCAGGGCGCAAACAAATTTTGTCCCCCCCGTTTCCACCGCCCCGACCAACACATCTTTGACCGGATCAGTCCCGCCCGATGCAAAAATTCCATTTGAGTTATTGATTTGCGTCATAAGCTATAGGATAATACGTCTATATCTCAAAAGATAGAAGTCTATACGGGTAGCTGATAAATGCAGGCGATTGCAAGAGGTTTGACCTTAGGCGTTTCTTCTGACTCAAAAATAATTAGGATTTTTACCAATGACCAGCTCAGCTATACTCTTGTTTGGCGCAACCGGTGACCTCGCCAAACGAAGGCTAATTCCATCCCTATATGCCTTGCATGATGATAAACTGATTGCCAAGGACTTAAGGATCATTGCGACGGCCCGTCGTCAGATATCGGATAGTGAGTATCATGAGTTCGTTACGGATTCCCTCAATACTTTTTTACCAAAAGATCGCAATAACAAAAACAGTATCAAGGCGTTTCTTGACCGCATTACCTACCAAGCCGTGGATGCTGCCGACGAAAGTGGGTTTACAGAACTAGCAAAAAACTTGGGTGACATATCCCGCGGGCTATCGATATTCATGTCGACAGCTCCGTCTCTCTTTGAACCGTTGATCAATGGCCTTAAAGCCGCAGACCTGACGAACGAGTATGTCCGGATTGGCCTGGAAAAGCCATTGGGCAATGATCTTGCATCTTCCAATAAGATCAACGATGCGATAGCGAAAGCTTTTTCGGAAGACCAGATTTTTCGTGTCGATCATTACCTGGGCAAGGAGTCGGTGCAAAATCTGATGGCATTACGTTTTGCCAATGCAATGTTTGAACCTTTGTGGAGAGCGCGGGGAATCGATCACATTGAGATCACGGTGAGTGAAACCATAGGGATCGAAGAACGCCATAGCTTTTACGACGACACTGGCGCATTACGCGATATGGTACAAAATCATATGTTGCAACTGCTCGCACTGACAGCCATGGAGCCTCCGGCCGATCTTGATGCAACGTCAATTCGCGATGAAAAAGTAAAAGTCCTGCGCGCATTACGTCCGGTCAAAAGCGAAGAAATTGTTCGCGCCCAATATACCGCAGGTGCCGTCAACGGTCAGGTTGTTCCTAGCTATGAACAGGACTTGGGACACACTTCCGATACCGAAACCTTCGTCGCCATCAAGGCGCATATTGACAACTGGCGCTGGATGGGCATCCCCTTCTATCTTCGCACAGGAAAGAGGCTGGATGAAAGGCGTAGTGAAATCGTTATCCAGTTTAAGTCGGTCCCACGCAATATTTTCGCAGTACGCGGCGGCAAGCTGAATGCCAACCGACTTGTAATTCGCCTACAGCCCGAAGAATATGTCCAGCTTCAGGTTATGGCGAAGAAGCCTGGGTTGGATCGAGACGGCATTGTTTTGCAACAGGTTCCGCTCGACCTTTCATTGACTAGGGCATTCGCAAAGACCCGAAGACGATTTGCCTACGAAAGATTGCTCCTGGATTTAATAGAAGGTGATCCCACCTTATTTGTCAGACAAGATGAAGTAGAAGCGCAATGGAGTTGGATTGACGCGATTCGCCGGAACTGGTCGGAAAATAAAGTAGAGCTCAAATCATATAGCGCTGGAAGTTGGGGGCCGCCGGCTGCGATTGCTCTGGCCGAACGCGACGGAGTAAGCTGGCATGAATGACATTTCGCAAACGCAAGGCAACAATGGCGCCGAGATAACCTGGGCAGAACGAGCAAACCCAAAGTTCGTTACCGACCACATCGCAGCGATACTCGAAAAGCCTGGCCCGCATCGCCTTGCTGTGCCAGGCGGCAAAACACCACTGCCCATATTTGACATTCTCAGCAAACG
>Ga0056124_1000177_pt1 | contig 22578 bp, 17 predicted proteins | sample WorMetHEROISLAND_2_FD_70069 | JGI IMG/M metagenome (GOLD analysis project Ga0056124, IMG submission 70069) | Marine gutless worms symbiont microbial communities from Max Planck institute for Marine Microbiology, Germany - Olavius sp. 4 HERON ISLAND | ecosystem: Host-associated > Annelida >... | reverse complement strand
TTCGTGGGTCGGGTTGGGTCGGGTCCTATAAATATGACCCGCCGACGTCCAACTCTGCGTTCCCGTGTCTGCGCCCCACTACACTCAGAGAAGATCAGTCATACGAATGTATCGTATCTCGGCAGTTCCAGAATCATCGTTCTGTCAAAGCTTCGAGTCCTCGTGCAAGCCGGTGTCCGGCTGGAATGCGGTGATGTGGTCGCGGCTGGACGGCCGCCGGGACGCCTGGCGTCGGCGGCCCGTGCGGGACAGTAGCTACCGGTGAGGGGCGAGTACGCCGCGGCCGGCGGCACGGGCCCGGGGTAGCAGGTGCCCGGGCCGGGGTCGCAGGTGGCGGGGAACGACCCGGCCGTGGCGGTGACGTCGTCGCCCGGTACGCCGCGTCCAGGCCCCGCGCTGTCGGTCAGCGAGCCGGAGAGACCGCTGTCTGACTCGTGCTCGAAGACCGTTGCTGGTGACTTGACTGTGCGATGATAATCCACGCCACCACGCTGCAAAAACACACACGTGTCGCAAGTGTACGATGTAAGAAGCGTGAAGTCCTTCCCTCTCTGCGGTTGGGGGACATACAGTGGCGAATTCTCTCCCCTTCCTCAACTCCTTCCTTCCCTTCTCCTCCTCTCCTTAGATGTAGGCTCCCTGAAATCTCATAATTGTTAAACCGTGAAACGTCAAAAGAGTTAAACAAATGTAATCATGATATTTGTCAGTATTAAAGTAAAAATGTGCGTGTAAATGTTCAGTGAGTCTGTGCAATGGCCACCGGCAGTGCCGGCCCATGGAAACTAAATCGACTTCGAGAGTGACTTTAAAATCTATCAAGAAAATGTTGCGTTGATGAAAAGTCTCTGTAAGTTGCTGCTATTACTCCTCAAATATTGGGGGGAGACATTCGCGATAGTGTCCCCCAGTCCAAATATTGGGGGACGTGTCCCCTGTCCCATAGGGATCGACGCGGATGGTATCGTACTTTGTTTTGCTTGTTTTTTTTCTTCCTCGTCTGCGTGATCTTTTATACCGGTAAAGAAAAAAGAAAGTGACTGAATATGCGTTTGTTTGTTTTTTTTCGTTTAATTTTTGCCTCCAGTGCTTTGACGAAGTGCACGCGCCCGTAAACGTGTGCTGCTGCTACAGCCGCAAGCGCTCGTTGCCTTTCTGTCTGACGAATGATCGGTATACAAAGTAGAGGAAGAAGTAGGCTACACATGTTGAGCTTCGTTACGCAGATGATGGAATGCGTTGTGAATTATTGAAGCAAGAGGCAGAAGACAGAGGTTGTTGGTAATTAATGTAGAAAATTGGAGTCATTAACTGCTACTCACAGCAGAATACAGACAAAGGTGGCGAACTTGCCGCGGCTATAGGTCAAACCGAGTCGTTGCAGTTTGCTGCAAATGGTGGCTTTATATTTGATACCAAGTCTAAGAATGTTGTTAGTGAACGTCTAGACATGTTTATTGTGCTATCTATTCTGAATTATATTGTGAAACGGAAGCATAAATTCTTGGCGAGGTTTATTAACAACCAGAACTCTCTGTGAAGTCTGTTTTTAGAACTGCACCATAGGCCCTATGACGTTGCAGTGACATTTACATCATGATTTCTTGTGGCATTTTCTTTATTTTTAATTACGTTTAGTTAAGCGTTCTTTACTGCTAATTTTAAGGTGAAATAAAGATGCACATATACAGGGTGGGCAACAAAAGACGCCTATAAACTGCAAAGCACCAGATATTTATACCGTTTCAACAATTTTAACATTTGCTATTAATTATTTCCAGTTTAACTGACAAAGTACTAGCCGTGGCGGCATCTAGCGGCGAACAGAAATCGTAACTTCCGTGAAAGACAACAACAGCAATTACCACAACGTCAACAAAGCAGTAAACGAATTTTTTAATTTGATGAATTCTGGTAGCTGCGGCTACAATAGACCGATGCTTACGACAGTCAGGTGGTTGAGAGGGGACGGCGGCTTCAGTGTGAAGACGAACGGTTTGTGGTCGACATCAGGCGCATGACGACTTCTGCCGCCGCCGTTATGTCTATCAGCAGCAGCAGCAGCAGCGGCGGCGGCGGTAGGTTGTGGTCTGAGCGGCCTAGTAGAACTGAATGATTCTTTCTCGCTAGACGGCGCCACCTGAAACAACATCCGATGCACTCAATGTACACTGATTTCCAGTATTGTTTAGTCCTTGTCCTTGATGAAAAGTACAGTTCGTGGTCCCTTGGAATTCAAGTCCTTGTTAACATCACTGCTGAAACCAGTGGCGTACGCAGGATTTTGCACAGAGTCCAAACGTCGACTTTCCTTCCCAGCCCCGGAGCCGCCGAATACATTTTGGTCCATGTTAAAGAAAAATAACATATTTCACTTCATAAAAAGCACACAAACCATCATTCTCCAACAAAACGGTAATAACTGATAGACAGTCACAATTTTCTGTGCCTTATAATTTTTTTTCTAAAAAGAATTATCCTCAATAGACCTACCGAAGGCAAAAACTGACTGTGTGTATCAACATCCCACCAAGCATACGCTGCCTAAAGTCCACATTCCATTACGCCGATTTCTGCGTGACGTCCGTGACAAGCTCGTAAAATTAGTCAGTTCTTCAGTAGGCGTCTCTTTAAACACTTCAAACCAAGATCGCCATAGCATGAGAAAAATGATTCGAATGACACCACCTTGTGCAGTTTGGTATATTGAACGATAGATTTGTAGCTGGTTTTGCTGGCTTAGTACCAGCTCATCTACCATGATCACATTTCCTTTAGTTCATGTGCGCTTAGTCTCTGTTGCTGTGGTTCAGCTGGTGCAATTTATGAAAATTAATATTTCACAAGGTAGGGTGGCGACGCGCTTTGAGTGCGGTGACATCTTTAGTGTTAGTTTCATCGCAAACTGTACGTAAAAACTGTACGTACACTGTACGTACCAGTGGCTGCATTTTGATAACTTATCAATATTTAGCAAAGACGTGGACAAAAGTTCGGTGGCACGTTTTCTATGGACCACGGTGAATAAGCCTACAGCAAGACATTCACGAATGAGCCAGTCCGCAGTCTATAGGTCTAGTAGTATGCGCGATGAGACGTACAGAGCAGACGCTGTCGTGGCACGACAACAGCGACTTGTTGCAGTGGTTGTTGTAGTTGTTGCAGCAGTATCTGTTGTTGTCGTTGTCTGGCAGACCGGTGACAAGCACGTCCGGTCTAGTGGTACTGGGCAGAGGTTGTTCGTGCTCCGTGATTACATTCAACGACCCGCAACTGCGATGTCCTATCACACAACACGAAAACGCAAGACTCAAAAATTGTCCGCATTGTCACTTTTCCGTTTATAAATGTTAACACACTTACTAACTTACATACTTATTTACCTATTACCCGACCGCATTACTGAATCGTGGAGATCATTTTTAAATCTGTTCTTAATAGTAGGTCTTAATAGCAGCCTACACTATGCTATCTGTTACCTCCCGTCGCCTGAATTAAGTTCACAGGCTTAGAGCTTTTTGTGTTCTTATTGTGTTTTTGAATCCCAATTATGTTAATAACTAGAGGCAGCCAGCTGTGATGATCCTCGGATTTTTTGGCTGCCTGTTTGGTTTTGTTTTGTTGTTTGTTTCTTACAATGCATTTTTCGAAATAAAATGTGACTGGTGATGATTGATTGATTAAAGCTAACGTGGCATACATCTCGTGAACCCTCAAAACTTCTAAGCATTGCAACTCATTCGTTCTTTTCGCTCTTAATAATTATCAACTATCTATCATATGGTTACCTACACAGCACTGTAATTCTGACTGTCATTTAGATTATATCGTCTTTTCATCTGTTACATAGTTCTGTGTCTTTTCACAGTTTCAGCTGTAAACTCGTTAGTGCAACTGCATCAGCCCAGCACTCTTGTGCTGCCATTTTTTTAAAATAAACATGACTTGATTCTATTTGACTTTGCACATCTCACGGCGCCGACAGCGGCTATGGCATTAGATTTGCATTAAATTCGATATAAAGAGCCACAATCACGTAATCGTCAAACACAAGTTTCAGCTTTGCGCAACGTTCTGTGAGAACAGCGAGCACGTAAAATATTCTGAATGTACCCGTTCGTGCAAATGTCGTTGTAACGTATGCTTATTTAAATACTGCACAAAGAAATGCTCGCTTTGACGTTTGCGGCTGTGCACTACGTCACCGTTTCACGGCGAGATGCAAGCAGTACAAAGCGCGTTATCATTAAGTAAGTAAGTAAGTTATAATTAAGTTGCCCGTCGGTTCGTCAGTTCGTTCGTCGCGTTGATGTATATTGTGGCCATAAAAGTTGGGGTTGCTTGGAAAATAACTAGTCCAAACGTTGGGAACTATCCCCAAATTTCAGCCGCCGGAATAGAAACGGAATGACTGTCCAGGGCAGAAAACTTGCATTATCTCTGAAACGGGACAAAGTGGCATTAAGGTTGTTACTGGTCGTTTTGGTTCGATGAAATCAAAGTTTAAATTGATGGCCATGTTGCACGGGCTGTGAGTGAAAAAAAAATCAAACTCAACATCAGCTAAACCGAATACACATTTTGATGACGGTTCTCAGTTTTTGGGATGTATTATGTATGCTGACGACCTTGTCTTATTATGCCCTAGCATTTGCAGACTTAAGAAAATGTTGGATATTTGTGTGGATGAAGTTACTGGTTTAAACTTGAAGCTAAATGCAAAGAAGAGCTGTATCTTGCGTTTTAGAGCTCGGTATGTGCATAATGGTAAAGAAGAACTGACTTTGGATGGTGGCGTGATAGAATTTCTTGATAAAGCTAAGTATCTTGCAGTTATGTGGAAAGTTGGAAGGAATTTTGGTGTAGATGTGCAGTACATGAAATCTAATTTTTATTACAGTTTTAACAGTGTGTTTCATCGTGTTGCTAGGTTTCACAATGAACTGGTAGTAGCCTACTACAGTTAGTTACAACTTTTTGTCAACCGTATTTATTATACTGCACGGAATGTTTTGATTTATCGGTCACACAGTTGCGCAGCATTGAACATACTTGGCTTTGCGCTATTTCACACATTTTCCACACTAATGGTTCTGACGTTAAACTGGTTAGTGATTTCACAGCAAAGATTCCGTTCATTGATATGCTGCAGTCCAGGAGAATGCAGTTTTTAGATGGGCTTAGACATCTTAATAATGCCGTGGTACAGTTGATGACATTTGTACGTTATAGTAAGTCTCCATGTTCTGTGGTGCTTTTTGTGGTGTTTTTTACTGTTCTCTTTGTATATTCTGTCTTCTGCCTGTCTGTTGCTGTCACACGTTGACGAATAAAGATTTGTATATATAATAAAGGTGATCGTAAGTGGTTTTACGTATAGGTTTCGTCACAATCTAGAGTGTACAGGGTGAATCAGATAAAATGTCCCAACACGAAAATCACGATATCTTTGTAGTGCAAAAATATTTTTACACCAAATTTTCCTTGTTTATTTAGCACACAATACTTCGTGATCGTGTTTAAGTTTGCTAAATTTAGTTAATATTTGACGTTACGTTACGTTAGTTTGCGTTTCCGTCAATTTGGCGTATGTCGAGTAAATATAGCACAAAGTAGCACACTTTTGCACAGTTGTCTTGTAAACAAATGAGCAAAATTTCGTACAAAAAGCATTTCTGAGATATCGTAATTTTCGTGCTGTAACATTTTTTAAGGTTCACCCTGTATAATGCGTGTATAACCGTGTTGAAACGTACTTATTCCATGACTGTGATCGACGGTGTGTTCTGCGTGTGATAAACAGACGCGAGACGCGTTTCAACCGTCACGCTTGACAGCTGGAGTGAGCTTAAGAGCGGCTATAACACTGTAGACAGTGTGGTGAGCGATAGGAGAACGAAGTGACAAGCTCACCTGAGCTGTGTCGACTGCTGTGTTTGGCGGCACACCAGCGTCGACGTAGACAGAACGGGACCGCGGCGACGGTGATCAGCGCCAGCACAATGACCGTGCCGCACACCACAGACGCTATGATCACGTCACTGCCAACCACTTCATCATCCGCAGGCGACGGCAACGCCGGAGGCGAACTACTTCCGGTGACGACGTCACCGCTGACGTCATCAGTGACGTGGACGCGGAGGGTGGCCGTGGCGCTCAGAGCGTGGTTGCGGTGATGGCGGGCAGTCACCAGGTAGGTAAGCGTCGTGTTGATGCTGTCGGCACTGACGTAAACCGTCGTACGAACCCAACCCGACCTTGCATCCACGTCGAGCGCGTCCACCCGCCCCGCCACCAGAGACATCGAGTACACTATTTCCGCTTCCGGTGGCCCGGCGTCGTCATCACTTCCGGCGCCGCTGGCGTTGAGCCTGATGACCGGCGTGTCCGGCGCGGCGCCGGCGGCGACGGTCGCCGATATCACTTCCGCCGGAAACCGCGGCGGACCGACGACGTCGCCGACGACCACTACTCTGAGCGACCGGAAGTCGGACAGCGGCGGAAGTCCGCGGTCGGAGCACGTGACCGCGATGACGTAGACGCTCTGTGAGTCGTGACGGCCTGGCAATGTGACGGCCGTCGTCAGCTGAAAGTCGCCGGCGCCGAGCGGTGTTAGCCGGAAGTCGGTTGAATTGACCGCACAGTCGACGACCGACGCGTTTCCAGCGTCCGGGTCAGAGACAGCAACGTGCGCGACAAACGTACCTGCCCAGTTGCGATATGATATGATAGGATCTGATGTGATCTGATGATCTGATATAATATCATATGATATGATCCTATGTGTTTTTGCGTTAGAAAACTGGCAAGCAAACTGCCAGTTTAATCTACATCAAGTAAAGTTGAAAAAACTAGAACTGTTTCTAGCTAACTGAAATGAAAGAAATGGCACAGGTACTGCTAAGTAAAAAAAATTAAAAATCAAGAAACACGCAGATTATAGAAAAGATAGAAGTCTGAGATCAAGGAAACTAAATAATAAAAAATAAGCCGAACGCAAACGAGAAAAAAACACGAAGTAAGCAATGGTGGCAGGACAAAAAAAATATTTTAAAGTTCGAGAATGTTCGAAAAAGTTCAAGAAATAACGAAGTTCAAAAACGTTCAATCAAAAAAAGTTTGCAATCCGCATTCAGTCCTCACTAGACCACTTCATTGATATTGTTAGCTGTGCACAAAAATTCACAAAAGTTTGCAAAAGTTCCAAGTTCCATAGTCACACAAATTCAGAATAATTTAAAGACCAGTTAATATTGTCATGACTACGGCCTTTGATCAGTTTTGACACATTCGCTGTCAAAAATCGCCAAATAATAATAATAAGACAAAGAAACCTATATATATAGCAAAATTAATTCCTTCAATTATTAACTTTCTTGAACTTTATGATCTTCATTTCATTTGAGTCTTTTCCATCATTGCCCTGCAAGCCTGGAATCAACTATCTGATGACATTCGCCATACTACCACATACTAGACTTCTAAACATATCTTAAAATCATTTTATTTGATGTGGCCTGCAAACTTTAGAATTTAGATTTTGTATTTTATACCGTACTTTGGGCACAACTATGGGTTCTTTCTACTGTTCAGGCTTAGGTTTTTATTGTCAAGCGCTGCCGTCCAGGACTATTGTAGGAGGCGCTATACAGAATTTTGTCGTGACTGTGATTGCAATTGAACTAAAAGTTGATAACGTTCAGGCAGCAAATAGCCTACAGTTGACAAAGTTGGAACGTGGCAACTATGGGACGGGTACCTGGTCTGGCTGCAGCGCGTAGTTCGGCGGTGTGTCCACCAGACGGAGACAGCGTCGTAACGGTCAGTCTAGGCGCGTTGTCATTGACGTCAAGCAGCGTGACGCGCATGCGCGAGTAAGCCGGAAGTACAGCGCCGCGACGCGCCAAGTCGACGGCGACTAGCGTCAGAGTACAGTGAGACTGACGCTCGCGGTCTACCTGGCCGACCACGACCACTTCACCGGTCGAGTTCGATATCGCAAACATCTCAACACACGACACATGTCACGGCGTTAACACAACGTGGCCCTGAACCCATAGAAGCTATGCATATGTTAAACCACAGTCTGGAGTGGGTAAGTGAGTATACAGTACGAACTTATCCCACTCCAAACAGTGGTTTAACATACTTAATCCACGCTCGGATCGTTTAGCCTATAGTGTCGTTTGTTTTATCATGCATGACTGCAGCCGTAAGTTATGAACACAGTACGAGCGCGAGCTGAGCGTGGTATAAGTGTATGTTGAACCGCGGTCTGGAGGTGGATAAGTGACTGTTAAACGAACTTATACACCCCAAACTGTGGTTTAACCGACACTTATTCCACGCTGGCCGACGGCAATGCCGTGTATCCTACAGTGTCGTTAGTTTGATCACGCATGACTGCACCGGTGTGTTATCAACAACAAGTTATCTCACTGTAGACTGTTTGGTAGACAGTCAGTACGAGTGTCAGCCTGGAATATATGAGTTCACCAAATTATATCCTACATTTACGAAATTGCTGATGTTTCGGCCACCACTGTTGCCTTCCTCGGAACGATTCCTGTTTGCCACTAAATGTCTCCACGGCCAACTAATTGTCATAGGTGTGAGAAAGCTGATAGGACCCATTGTCTCGATTCATCGACTTGTCTTATGCTTCATGATATGAATGGGTGATCTCTCACGATAGCGCCATAAACATCGTTATTACTATTATTATTATTACTATTATTATTATTATTATTAGTCTACTATTATTATTAAAGTCTATAAGAAGGTGACTGCATGCCTGCAAGACATCGGTCGAACTCTGAAAGAGAAAGATTGTTTTCGTGTTGTCACGTCACGAGTGACAGTTTAAATACATTTTCTTATCAATTACTATTATGATAATTTACTGTTATTCGCACCTGTCCACATGTGCGGGTGGTTTGATCGTCAAACGAGTACTGAATGATGGCGTCGCTGTGCTCGCTCGTAGCTCTGACAGTCGCCACCACGCTCATCAGCGGCGCGTTCTCAACCAGCGTGACGTCATAGGTCACGTGGTCGAAGCGCGGGCCGCGGTCGATGACGTCACCGGTGACCCGGATGACGACGGACAGTGAGCCAGTGCGCGCTGGCACGCCGCCATCGACAGCCAATACGATCAGACTGTACGAGTCAACCTTCAGCCACACGTCCGCATCAGCCGTGTAACTAAGTACAAGGTTTTACATGACGACTGTTTGGAATACGACGTCAACTCGGCCTGGCCATCCCTCCCTGGGTAGGCACAATAAATACCGGTTATACGAGCGTACGCTGCGGCGTAAACAAGCACACCGCGAGATGCACTAGCCCCGTGTCCATGGTCTGGCAGTGGCAGTGTAAGCTGGTGTCTGGCCTATAGACCTTGAGGCTCGGGATGGACTTTACTTCATGTAACGTTACTGTTTAGAACAGAAAAATGTACATAAAATGTTGACAAAACGGCAATGAACTAGAGCAGTGATAAGAGTTGCAGGGACAAAGAAGACCCGAAGAGGCATACCAAGTGATTACCGGCAATACAATATAATATGCAGTAAAACACTGTGAACAGTGAAGACGCATTGCAGAGCCGTTCTAGCTTCTAATCATACCGAGCGATTAAGACTCTGCAGCAGTCGCAGCTGTATGTAGCGCGAGCCGTCCGGGAGTAGGACGACGTTGAGAGCGAACGTTGAGGTCGGCGGTGGAGCGATGCGGTAGGTCTGGACACCCTCGAGTCCACCGTCAGGGTCGTCGGCTGCCGGCAGGGTCCAGACGGTGCCCGGTGGAGTGTTGGCCGGGACGGAGTAGTCCACGCGGGGCACGGGGAACCGCGGCGCGTGACGATTGACGCTCAGCACTGACACCGTGACGCGGATGATCTGAAACAACGCCACTGATTGCTGCAGGCATACTTCCGATGAAAAGCAGAGCAAATTTTAATGATTAATCAGATTAATTACTAATTAATCGGATTAATCGTTAAAAAATTTAATGATTAAAAAATTCTTGATCAAAGTCACATCACTCAGAAAGCATTGTAAAATGTTGTTTATGTTTACAAACACTAAAAATGCCCAGAGAACATGAACATTCTAGTCTGCCTACAAGACTGGATGAAAAACGCTTAGCGATCGCGTCTTACTGTATTATTGTGATAGCTGTCAGCTGAGCAAATGATAACCTTTTCCTACACGAAAACATACATGTTCTTAGACAATGATTACAGTTTATTTTTAGTCAAAATTAATGATTAATTAATTGTTATTTTTGGAGAGGTTAATTATTATTTTTTTATCGTTACCACCTCTAACAAAAAAAGCCATTTCGTCGTACACTGAATGTACGAACGCTACATAAGAGACTAAAAACGATTACCGACCAAAACATTATTTAAGCCTTTTTAGCGATATCAGGTAAAGACAATTAGTTACTGAAGGTGACCGTTTGAATGACAGTCTATAAGAATCGCTTTCGATTGCTATTTATTTTTGCTCACTTTTTCGCAGCTACTCCGTGATCAATGTCTGAAAGTAAACTTGCAAGAAGTGCTGACGCAACTGCATATAACATATTACAAATTTTAAATCAGTTTCATGTTCACAACCGTTCTGCTCTACAGCTCTACAGATATTCAAAATGTCCGACAATAATAGTATACGAAGTGTCTCAACCCAGAGAACAATGGAAGTATAGGAAGTGAACCACAGCTTGAAACATGGGCGTAAGTCCATGAGGGACAGGGAGGATATGTCTCCGTCAAAGCCTGAAGGTTTTGGGCGGAGAGGCAGCAATGACTGTCTCCCTCCAAATGTGAAGAAATAGTGACTTGGCGTTGTCTCCATTAACCCCCAATTTAGCGTCAGAAGAGTCGTTTTTACGGCCAAGAATACACAAGTCGTTTGCGGCAGATCCGACGTCGTTTGTTGGATCATAGACAGATTGACGCGACTGACCTGGAAGACGTCGGACGGACGGACGACGACGTCGACGACGATGCGGCAGAACTCAGCGTACGGACAGAGTGAGGCGCGGTCTAACGATGTACTGAGCACCAGCATTCCAGTCAGCTCGTCAACGCGCACCTGCGAGCTGGAGTGACGCAGTCGGAACCTCATTCGATCAACTACGCTCGGCGGGTACGCGCCCGACAGACCAGAGTCTACTTTCACGTCACCTGCCACACAGAACGTCGCCACAAACAGTTATCTACCCTGTCTGGTGAACAATCGGAACAGACCGCTGCTGTGCTCTATATATGAAATTACCTTCAACAAATCTGGGACGACAGTACTCACTGTCTACAATGGAAAAAAAATAAATAAGGAAAACAAATGCATAAAACATGTTAAACAGTTCCTGTCTGTGCCTGTTTGCGCCTCAGATTCAGCGGGGTTTTCCCGTTGACATTGTGCGCAATACAAATTTACTTACTTACTTACTTACTTAGACTAACTCATTAGTTACGCTACATTCCGCTTCTTTTTTGGTAATTTTGTTTATTTTGTTCGTACTGTGCTGTCATTGAATGACGAACAAAGTTGAATATCTATGTTTATAATATAATTTTTGCTACCAGCTATAGTGAATAAAGATTATCAGTTGTGCAAAGATTATCAGTTGTGCGATTTCTTGCTGTTGCTACGTTCAAGCTCAGCCTCTGGCAATTTGTGTGAAAGCGTTAGACTTTGTCGTGGACAGGTTCTTTATGAAACTACTCGAAACCAGCAGTATGGAAATAATTAGGCTCTGACAGCGGATGCTTAATTTCGAGGCACCTAGCTTACTAACTGAAAAACGTAGCATAATATTCTCCAGAAAACTCCAGTGTATCGGCCAGTAGCTCGTTATTATTGTCATTATCATTGCTACCTTTCTAACAAATTTGATTCATTTGAGACTGCATGACTTTCGTGCACGTGTGATCGCGTATGTGTTTCTGTTGCTACAATTCCTGGTGAACAAAGATGCATGTGTGTATTACCAATGGCGGTGCCAGGGCGCTGATCTTCAGTGATCTCGTAGTGCAGCGTTAGATTGAGCGTAGCGTTGACAACACGTAGCAGCAGCAGCAGCAGCAGCAGCAGCAGTGAGCCACGTGATGACGACGTCATTGTGACTCTACGCCATCACTCACTTCACGCTTGACAGACTGATGACGTCACGCGCACCTGTCAGCAGACAAAGCCGCAGACGTTAAGGGACATGTATAGAAAGCGTTAATAACGGGTTTTGATTAAAAAGAATTTAAAATTGTTTTTAAGTGTTGAGTAAAAATTGACCATTTTTACTTGACGTATATTGGCTAAATTCATTGCTTCAGAATACAGTTTTCGTGCACGTCAAATTTGTGTCACCGCACATAAGTAAGCAAATCAAAATACAAAATCTGTTATTATTTTATCAGCAACACTTCAAGTTTTGTATACAAAATATTGCAGACCACCGTCATTTTTACACTGACAGCTAAGCGTTTATTAAGAATGAAAAAAAAACGTTAGAAAAGTACAAACGCGTTCCTACTAAAGAAAACTTATAAACGGTTATCACAACTATATGAATAAAACCGGTGCAACAATAGCACTAGTCAAAGCAGCTACTAATCTGCTTCTGATTCTGCGGCAAAGGTGTTCCAACTGACACCCACAGCATTATTACACGCATTCGGTTAGACTATTCAACTACGTAATTAAAAATGTAAACTATAGCTAATCTCAGTAAGCTGGCTGACAGGCAAGTTCTGATATCGGTTCAATCATCAATCGCATGGAAGTCAATGCCAGCAAACACGTGCTACATTAAATCAATCAATCAACCAGATTTTTAAAATGTCACAGTAACAAAGATAATGTGGCATCGGCTGTAGTTAACAATAAGACAACGATACATGTACGCATAAATATTTAATTAGGCACGTTTTATTGTGTAACTCAGCTGTGGGCTTATCAAAGAGATCACGTAACGTATAGCTGCCCCTGCCAGTAACAAAGCGTGTTCAATTTAAAAACGTAAGTCGCCTGACGAATATTTTCTACATGGCGGATAACGAGATAAGCAAAACTTCTTAACAAAAGCTGACTAATGCCGTAACCAGATTATGAAGAGGCGACTTAGCTGCACGCAGTTTCGTGTGTGATAGTAAATGCATCAACAAATAGTTCATATGTCATGGACGACTGAACTCGGTGCAATTTCTATATCATAACTAGATGCACTCTGTAGATACATAAGTCATGCAACGGCAACCTTTCAAGCTGACAGTATATTTCAGTTTATGTCTACACCAGTTCGTACCTGACGAGCGCACGACAATGTCGTGTATATGTTGTTATGACACGCAGCGCAGTCATTGTACAGCTAAAGTGCGCAAGTAAGTACTTAGCAAGCGGTCAGCGCCACTTCGACAGCTTTTGTCACTCGCCATTGCCACATCACTCGGCAGGGCGCTTACAGCTCGCTGTTTAAGCCCGAAACTCCACCACTTCGACTTGTTGTAGGTTTCGTGGACAACAAGTCGTGCGTCCAACAAGTAAAGCATACAACGTCTGGACTTCCTCACATGTCAAAACGTTGTAAAGTTGTTGATTTTTGTTTGTTTGTGGGCTTTCGGTTTGATACAGAACTGTCAGACAACTCGGTGTGGATTCGCTGTAGGCTTTTGTTGAGTTTGGGCTTTATTCAGCCGTCGTCCGGCGAAGAATGCGACAACTACGACGACGTGAACAAAAAGCATATCGGTGACGTCGGCGACTCATGCACCGTTTGTATGTCGGAGGAACTTGTGAGATTAGCGGCGCGTTTGTCGACGCTCTGTGGCATGAGATCGTACAGCGAACGCCAAGGCCGACTGGGCACTCAGCCGCTATGCCGCAATGCATGTGACGGAAGCCTGGGAAGAAATTTGATGTCTAAAGTCAGACGATACCTATAATCAAGGCGGGGTATACACATGTCTGATAGACAGTCGCATACAGCTATAGAAGAACCTGAGATTGCTTCGGTGCCACGTAGCAACTGACTATTATCAGCTTACTGTCAACCCTGAACTAAAGTAGCTATGGTATTAAGCTAACTATGATTGATTAACTAGTAAGCTAGTGACCTAAATGTCCGAAACTAGAAAACGCTCAAATTTCAACAGAAGTCAAATTGCTGACAGCATGGCAGCATGACGTGATGTCATCATCATTAATTTAACTGGCAACTATAATACCTAACCGTAACTCTGAGCACTGAGCATTGTGGCATGCTACGGCTGCGTGTGATCGATCAAACGTCGTCGTCATTGCTGTCATTTGACGAATAAAGGTGTATATATTTAGACTGCGTGAAATCGACCAGTTTACGCTGAGTACAGTCTCGTGACCACGGCTGGATAACGGCTATAGGATTAGTTGCTATTGTCACCATGTCACATTGTCTCAGCCAGTGTGGACGCAAGTCACTAATACGTACATTCAGTAGCGTGCGCCAGAAAGATAAACATAACAGTACATGGGTTATAACTTTCCTGTGACAAAAATTTATCTTCAGTGGGAGGTTTGGCCAAATACACTGGTAAAAAAGTAAAGTTAGGTTATATTATAGTGCGCTCGAAAGCTTAGCTTAAAGCTTAGATTAATCTAGCGCACTTAATCACCATAACCACTTAGGCGCCGAAAACTCCCTTTCGTACCTCCAGTTTCTTGGAGCTCAGCAACTTGGGAGGCAGTGTGTGTAAACAACTTGCCCAAGGTTGCTACCCAATGAAATAGTGGCACGACCCGGGATTCGAACACGGGACACCGAGCTCGAATTCCACGTGCGCTAACCACTACACCACTGAGCCACATATTTGGTATATTTGGTTTGCCCTCTCCCCTCCCTTGCGTACGCCTATTTGTCTGTGCCGCATATTTCTAGGTTCGTGCGGGGACCAATGGCAGCTGCTTGTCACGCATTCTCCGGTTTGAGCGTGTCTATGGTCTCAGTATCACCTCGCCGGTGTTGCTATGCCGTCACGGTCGCTATTGGCGACGGCATGCCGCATACTGGGCACAGCCACAGCGCTCTTAGATACTCTCAGCCATCAAGACTAATAGCCCTCGACATCTGCACTGCACGGTCGAGTCACGGTCCGCCTGCCACGACCTCAGAACGCGCTGCGTGGCGTGATAAAGGAAGATATGTGACCCGCTCGTGATGTATGATGTTTTAGGGACCTGCACGTTTCAACGTGGGTTAATGTGACATCAAGGGGACTGAATCTAATGTTAGCAGCATGACTGCGTGCTGAAACCCAGAACTAAGTCCCGAATAGTTCAACAATTAGAGAGACAATTAATCTGGAATGACCATTAGTCCGGCTGATACTCAACACAAAAACTGTCACGCAACAAAACATTGTTAAACCGCTGCACAACAACTGAAGGACGCTGAAACAAAAACATCTCGCGGTCGTCACCAGAACACCTGGCAATACGTCTACCAACATCGCTCAACAGTCATTCAAACTAGAAGCGATCACAGACCTCAAACGCCGCGGAAAATGGCGCTGTCACCTGGCGAATACGAAGGACATAATACAGCTGCTGTAATGCTATTGTCCTAATGGTAAACAATCTTGGATAATGACCCAGAATTCACTGAAGAATCCACATGGCCAGCACAATCCAACCAGTTTCTCCTTAGGTCATACCCGACACATCCACAAAATTTTATCACAACCCATTCATAGTTTGAGAGTTATCCAGCTGACAGCAATCGACTGGCACAAAACACAACCTTCTTCGTCGTTTCGTTTCGGCGGACGTAAAATACACTGGCCTGGGCGTAACTCGTCTGATATACGTAGGCAGTAAGTACTATAGACCACACGTGCGATGGTCATTCTATAGGCCTCGGCCTATCGGGCACGTTGCACACTAGTGCTTGAGATCAAAGCGACGCCGGCCGGTGCGCTTCATGCCGTTACTATTAACGTAACCTCGTTCGCGCTATCGATGACAATCGGTATTCACCATAATAATGGTGGGAGGGAACAAACAAGAAAAATGCTAACTTATCTCAGTTAAAATCTTAACTAGCATACACGTTCATGTAGCGACAGTTCACATACAGGACAAAACTATTTCAAGACAAGCCAAAATGTCCTTGCTCACATTTCAGTCATAACATTAGGCAGATAAAAAAAACGTAGCCATGGCAGAAGTTAACACTATCAATAGCATTTGTGTTGAACAACTTTATAAAAAAATCAGATGCTATTCTGCCTCTTTTGCCAAAATTTGCAATCGCAGCACGGTAGAAAGTGAGTGAGTGAGTAAGGTTTATCGTCCCATTATAAATCATTTCGGAGACAGTCATCCAGGCAATCACTTGCATTGATACGGACAACAACTAAAAGTAACAGCAAAATCAATCAAACCAAGACCAAAAACCCAAAATACAATAATATACTACCTTCATACACATGCACGCAAACGTAACATTAACTAACAAAAGACGCACACACGCACAATCTAACTATACCATATGCAATACTAAACGCCTGGTGCATGCGCCTCTTACGCCATCCAACCAGGAAACGGAGCGGGCCTATTCTACACCCCCGGACCCACACACAGCACGGTAGAAAGCGCATTTAACAAGCTCCAAAAAAGTCTTGAAAACTCTGAATTTCTACTTGAGAGTCAAATGTTCACAGCCATACGAAAAACGTCTTCATTTATTCGCACGTTTTCCCGTATAATCGCATGTTTAAAAACACTCGTAGTAACATCTGGCGCACTCGATTGTGCGTAATCGGCTTAGACTTTAATGTCATTGGCTGGACAACATGAAATACATCCGGCCTCTGCAAGAGTTTTGCCCTAACCTGGAGTAACGCCGGAAAATGAGTGCAATATTTCACCAGACAATGTAGAAAAAAAAACATCGACAAAAATGCAAAAACCGAGAGCGCGTGCGGTCGACTTATGGAAGCACGTGTGCACGCTGCACTGCCGCCGTCTATAATTACCTGCTTCTCTTTGTAGGCTTACACGCCGCCAATGATGAGACACTGCAAGCCGAGAGAGAGAACAATATGACACATAGATATAGTTTGTCAATCTGTTGCACTGTTAGCACTACTGAGCGATTGAACTAGGCGTCGCTTGCATCCGGACAGTAATGATCATAGTCAGTCAGTCAGTGTGCGGGCCAGCACAGTTCAAAGAGACGCTGCCACCGGTCTCACTGCAGCGGCGGGGAAATGACAACAAACGGCTGCGCTAATTGCCAATTGTTTCAACAACTACCAGCGCAGTGTTTTGATCTTTCCCGCGCGTCCCATGCACGTACCGACCACCACGTATATCGGGAAACACCGTTAGTTAAGGCGTTTCTACAAGTGCGACAAATACAACGAGATACAACTACAATAAAACAGCCTATTCTGCTGTATTGTAGCTTAAGCAAACCGCTGCAATAAAATACAAGTCATCTGCAAGTTTCGCACACATGCATAGCAATTGCACGTGCTTTGTATTGCTCGGGTTCGCTTATGCTGCATAAAAACTGCAATAAAAAGTAAATTGCATTATTTTGTCTTGTTGCGTTTTGTTTTATTTTGTTGCACATGTGCGAGGGCCTTCAGCGGGACCGAGCGCCTCGGGTTCGGCAACAGCTTGCGACAGCAGCAGCAGCAGCAGCAGCAACAACAGCCGCCGGCTGATGATAACTTATTACTGCTCCGACTTCCTGTGACAATTCACTCTGATCAATGCAGCATCAGCTTTATTGTATTGAACTTCATTCACCAAAACGGTCGCTGAAAAAAAATACAAAATAGGACAATAGAGCACACGAGCTTGCACGTTACTTTATATAAACTAATTCATGTCACAAGAAGAAGAAAAGCGAATAGCAACCATAATTTACTAGCAGGCATAACATGCTGTCTGTCATGCGTATGTCTAGTCAAATCATGCTGTAAGGCCGTGATAATTGGTCGCAACATTTATGCTTGAATTTATCATGGAAACGCCAGTTCACGTTTTTAGCACTCGTTGGACTCTTAGTTCGACTTCGAGCTTATGCAAATGTCAAGAAATGCGTACCACCAACCCACACGTCGCATGCAATAGTTATTTTGTAACAACCACTGAACTGCTATACTACTGTTAGCTGCCTTTTGTTGGTTATACTTGTATAATAATTGTCTTTGGGATCGTTACTAGGAATTGCCAAATATCTCAAAAGATAACAACGAAAATGTTCAACGAACTCTCGCGAATACTGTTCACTTTTTTTCGTACAAAGTATACGCACGAGTCACGACCCGGAAAAACTACAGTACTTGTACAATAAAACACTGTAATCAACATAAGCAGCCGATAGCTATATCATCATCATCATCATCATCATATAGCTATAGGCGTAAGCTTCTGAAAATATGACTGTCACACCATGTGCATTCACAGCTGCAATAAACGTTGGTAAAACTTTCTTTTGTTTTCTTCATAAAACGAGTTTTTCAGCGCTTTTAATACACATTGAAAAGTCAGTGTGAAAATGACGGTGATTCAGCTATTGTGTACGAAAACCGTCGAAGTGCCACTGAATGCCACTGACAAACATACAGCAAAGTTTTTAATCCATATATGGATTTACAACTTTGCTGTCAACGCCGCAATTTTTTTCTTCGCGTATACGCCAAATAAAAAATAGTCATTTTTACTCTACGCTTACGCATCGTTTGTTTTTTTCCCACGCGAACCCGTTTTAACGTTTTTGTCAATATTTTTTTCTAACGCTTATTACGTCTGTGCTATGATCGATCGCTGCATGCAATGTGATCAGATCGCTGGGGTCTGTCGTTCATTGTGGTTATTGTGCCGAATTTCGTTTTTATCTGAACGCCCGCACAGCGCATCACTCAGCTAGCGAGCAGCGACTAGTTGGCGGCATGCGCTATTTAGCTCACCGACTGACAGACTTGCCAGCCAGTGACTTGTCAGCCAGTCGCATGTGACGTTTTGAGCTATGTGGGAAACTACGACGCACGCGAAGTCACCATACACTAGAGACACACCCTCAGTCACAGGAGCACGACCCTTGCTACATGCACGTCGGTAATTTATTGACGGAAGCATAAACCCTGACAGCTAGCGGACGCCGTTATGTCAGTTTTCACCTGCCCTTGAATACTTCGTGAACTATACAGAGTGAGTGAGTACTGAGCTTCTAACGGCGCATCAGGACAAAATGGGCCATTCACTGCCATAAATCATTAAAAGCATTTAATTTATGGCAGTTTATACAGACCGGCCCGCGGGCCCGAGTAGTGACGGTATAAATCACATGAATACTGACCGATTTTCTAACTTCTTTCTAACTTTTTCACTTTTCTCAATATAAGAGTAACCAAAGATCTTAAGCATGCCGCTATTATAATAAACTACCTTGTGAAATGTAAAATAACGTCAGATTTCGAATAATAGGGTTAGGGTAATAGTCAAAAGGATATTGTGTGACGGCCTGCAAATCGTTTGAGGTTTGGTTGTGGTACAAAAAGTGAGGCTCAGACGGTCGGACGGGCAGACAGACATCCCGACGCTGGCTAATAGAATGATCTGCACAGCAAGCTGTATTATAGAACTCTACGGCCAACTGCTAAACGCAGCTGCAACGGCTGTCAAAATGGTGATAAAATCAATAATTGCCTTCACACTTTACAGCAATATAGCGTAAAAATGCAGAAGAACTAATTTTTTGCTTTACGTGCTCCGTAACAGCTAGAGACTGACAAATTATTCATCTACGCTATATAATAATATGCAAAAAGAAAAATCAACACTTGAGACTACTATCTAACGAAGAAGTACAAAATGTAGGTAGGGACCTATAATTTTGCCAGTCGACACGTGGTAGCGTATAACATTAGGGCTTGCTGCGAGGTGTAAAAAATCAAAAGTCGCCGATGCGCGGTGTAAACATGGTACAGGTGTAAAGTTATACCGTATGCATGCAAACGTGAACTTACGCGATTGGACATAACAATCAGCTGTAAAAACTCGTGCTGCCTACGAGTTGGACCCCGCTGCGACATCGTTTGTGGCAACATTGCTGGCGCTAGCGGTCAAGTTATATAAATCTTTATTCACCGCATAACACAGTAGAAAGCACAGACAGAGTGACAGATAACAACAAAAGAGAGAGAGAAAAAAGCGTCGGTGTCAGAAATGCGTTACCTCGGCGTCTATTTCACTCATTGGACCATGCAAAAATTTTTTTATCCAACTGCCAATGCCATATTTAGAAAAGTTGGACAAGTTGCGCCGGAGGAGGTTACGTTACGTCTGATTACGTTGAAATGTATTCCTGTGTTGTTGTATTGTCTGGAAGCTTGTCCACTTCTTAAATCTCAGGTCGCGCCTCTTGATTTTGTTGTCAATCGCTTTTTATGAAGCTTTTTTAACACAAGCGATATTGAAATTGTAAAAGTTTTTCAAAGTTATTTTTGCATCTGATTTACCGAGTGGCCAAATATTGAAACGTACTAATAGACTAGAATCCAAATTCGTGGACACCGTTTTAACAACACAACCAAGTGACGCGGTGTGTATGTCAGTGTTGTCCGAGAGTCATCGTGTCTGAAATTTATTGTTAAGACATTGATAGCCATGTGAGGCTTGCACGAACATTGCGTCTATTTATTCCGTTGTCGTATATTGTGTATATTTTAATTCGTATCTACCAGCGATGGTGAATAGAGATTTTCAAAACAGAACTCACGACATCAATCGCACTTGCCCAACAATTTCATCCATTTTTTTATTCAAAAGAAAAAAATACGTAAAAACTTTTAACGTTTATGTTTCTGTCTCAACACACAAGATTTGCCGTTGCAATAAAATTTTCTAATAGCTATAGTATAGTTATTCTGGTCAGTTTTGACGGCATCGCTAGACCCGATTCAGCAAGAAAATGGCTGGACAAGAGTATCAAGTCTATTCGCCCTCCATTGGATGAGATAGTAGCCACCAGACGCCAGTGCACGATATAAACACGTAGGCTGGCGTTTATTTTTCCAGAAAGCGTCAAATTTTCGATCTTTGTGTCAATGTGCAAAACGTCGTCGCTAATATTATTCAACAAGGACCTAAGATGTTCGCGGAACTTAACGACTATACACCCTTGTGTATTGCAGCGTGTCACGCTGAAAGAACGAATTCAGTCGGAGAGACATCCTAGCGAGCGTGTCTTACAAATAATCCATTCTTCAGTATTAAGTACGCCGGTGACACCGGCCAAGTATACTGCACCAGTCCTTCACAGTAACAAATGAACGATATGAGTACTAGTGAGTAGCGGCTTCAACGATGGCAGATACGATAACCCCACGCATTAGTGCACTGGACTGTAGTTGCAACTTACTTCCATTCAACGCATGCCACTCGAAGAGCTTCTTCGAATAGTTATAATTTCATTGTTCGGTACTTTCTGGAATGACACGGGATAGACACGAGTGACAAGTGGCTTTTAGTGGCGAACAAGATGCGTTCGTACACTACATACAGTTATTTTTCACAGGTAAATCCATTCTTAATTTTCGTTTATCAAATGCCACATTAACTTGTTCCATACTGCATACTGCATTCTAAGGAATAATCCATTACCACACTCTGTCATACTGAACGTTAAACATTTTATTGTAAGGTGAGTAAAATGCCGCAGATCTGCATCTCCATTTGTTTTGTTCAAACTGACATGTAGCCTAGATAAAATGACGATGAGAAAACAAAACATGAACAGGCCGGCAACAAGGCACTGAACGTACACGTACAATGGCCGTCACATGAGAGCATTGATGTAACAGAGAGAGCAACAGCATATAGCAACGATTATATAAAATCAAATTATTAAGCAACAATGATCGAGTGATATACGATTTTCAACTATTTGTGCGGTCCGATAGAATTCGTTGTCAGTTTCATCAGTTCGCTAGTTTTATCTTAAGCCTACTAATAACAAGTCCAAAGTAATTTGGCAAAAGACGGAATCGCTCCTCGTTTCTATTCGTCAGGTGGCAGACGCAATTTGCAATTGCGTTTTTTGCCTGTCGGGTCGACCTCCAAATCTCCCCGTTTCCGGGGGTTAGAAACCCCCATCTAACACAATATGTCACTGGACCCCGAAACCACAAATGTACTTGCCAAATGTTATCTAAATCCGTCGAACAGTTTAAGCAGAGTGCACAAATGTTACAGACGACAGACAACAGACAGACCACGCTACGGAAAAATGTGTAGCTATAAGCGGAATGCTTTGCGCTAGAGCGATTCCAAGTAAGTAAGTAAGTAAGTAAGTAGCCTTTAATTGTAAGTGACAATCACACAAACATTACAACATAGTAATACAATGGCAAACACGAATGTCCATAAACCTAACTACCACACAGACAAAACACAAGCCTATATACATATATACATAGACAAAAACCTTTAAAACTACTTAAAATTAAAAAGGGCCCTATTGATAAAACCTTTCATAAAACTAGTGGATTTGACAGTTGGCAGAGAATAAGCGTGACCTCGA
>Ga0056124_1000170_pt1 | contig 23277 bp, 21 predicted proteins | sample WorMetHEROISLAND_2_FD_70069 | JGI IMG/M metagenome (GOLD analysis project Ga0056124, IMG submission 70069) | Marine gutless worms symbiont microbial communities from Max Planck institute for Marine Microbiology, Germany - Olavius sp. 4 HERON ISLAND | ecosystem: Host-associated > Annelida >... | reverse complement strand
GCCGGAGAGCGTCCACAGCGTCTTCGACTTGCCGATGTTCCGGGCTTGCCATTTTCCGGCTCAACATTGGAAGTCAACGATCACCGGAGCATGATCCGAAGGTTTGTCCCATCCTCTGGCGTCCAATGCTACCTGGCAGTTACTGATCTGCGTTTCGATTCCTGGGCTGACCCAGATATGATCGAGTCGCCGCCCCTTGTTCGATTCCTGCCAATTGCGGGCACGATAACTCCACCAAGTGAACAAGAACATATCCGCAGGTGTGAAATGACGCCCAAGATCGATCCAATTATGACTTTGCTGTAATTTCTCAAGATGCGCAATTTCCACCGGCGTGTGGCTTACAACCTTACTCATATTCTTGTGATCCCAGACATCGGTTGGGAGGGGTGCGATATTGAAGTCACCCAAAAGTATGGTCTTGCGATCCAGACCGGCGGACCATCTGGTCAGGCGCGTCATATAATCAATTTTTTGTTTGAATTTCGGGTTTTCTTCGGCGTTTGGGTTATCGCCGCCTGCGGGGATATACACATTTTCTAACCGTAAGCCTTTTGGAAGCGTTACTCCGATATGGCGTGCCTCGCCGTTTCCCTGCCAGTCGTGTGTGACAGTTTCGTTCAGCTTGAATTTGGATAGAATTGCAACTCCGTGGTACATGCGCTGGCCGTTGACCGCCTGATGGATATAGCCTTCCTTGTTAAACCAATCCGATGGAAAAGCGTCTGAGGATACCTTGATTTCCTGGAGGCACAGAATATCGGGCTTATAGCGTTGCAGAAATTTCTCAATAAGCGGTAGCCGCGCACGGACGGAATTGATGTTCCAACTGACGATCCTCATGATTAGTTTTCTATATTCACCTGATCTTTGATGGGTTCTGGACTCGTCCGTTCGGAGGGAAGTGCTACGATCCCTATGCGTTCGTGTGGAGTATAACTCTCCGGGATAGGTAGGCGCGGGTGCCGCAGGTGCATCTGCTGATCGATGCACTGACCTGGCTGCATTGCCTGACCTTGTTTGTTGCGCGCTTCGATGAATATTGCCCTGTAATTTCCGTTTTGTCGATCTGCGTGAAAGTGGATATCCAGTATGCAATCGCCTTGGGCAAATTGCTGTTGTTTGGACTCGTGGAAATAAAGCTCCAGAGTCGGTGTTCCAAGAGCGGTTTCAGCCTGTTTGGGGGTTATCCCGATGGTTGGGTAAAGAAGCGCCGGTTCTTGCCTGTCCAAAGTCGCTTGATCCGATTCTGTCCTGCCTGATGCCGCCCGGTTTTCGCCAGGTAAATTCACAGTGTCGGCAGTCTTCTCATCTTCGGCGGATTCCCTGGCAAGTGGTGCTGCAATAAGCAAGATGACAAGAATAGCCTTCATCTGGTAAGTCCCCGGTCGTGGGCATAATGAACCGCAGCAGCAACCCCAATTAGTAACGATATCACACTAATGGGCGGAATGGTAAACAAGAACATGACCGCTGCACCCAGGGTCATATACTCCATTTTATGCAAAGAGAGGTGCTTGCGTGCCACAGGAGGTTTATGGTGGTGCAGCAAAACCAGAAGAAGGATATCGCTTCCAAGAACGAGTCCGTTGATCGCATAATATAGGATTAATGCTCCCACCCCGGCTGTCGTCATAAACAGGAGAATATAGAGTGGGATCGCCAGGATATTATAGAAAATGATCTTGAACGAACTCGACAGGCCGATGACAATATTGCCCCATAAACCAACGTTATTCATACCGTAATCATCCTGATAGTGTCGTCTCTCGACAACGTGCACTACCTGATCTAGAAAAAAACTGGTGACTGTAAAGGCGATAATGGGAAGAAGCATAAATACTCCAAATCCCGCTACAATATAACGAAGTACGCCGACACTACCCCTCAGCCAGTCAGGGACCCAGCCCGGAAGCGTTATATTTTGTGCGATCAGGTTGACCTTGATCCAGTCCAGACCATAGATGAATCCAAAATATAGGAAAATGCACAGAAAGAATGTAATGACGAACGCACCAAGGACAATCCTCAAAAAAGAGGGGGAGACGATTTCAAAAAAGCCCCGGGCCAACGCCTTGATCATACTGCCTCATCTTAATCTGGGTCGTGTGGGCAATATGGCGGCTATCCCAGATGCCCGCAAGGAAAAGTTTGTTTGTCTATCACCAGGCGCTCCCATAGGCGTCTTCCATATTCTCTATGGCATCTTGTCTGGGAGATTCCGCCTTAAAGACATGTCTTGTAATTGTCGTAGAGCAGCGATAAGCTTGCGGCAATATGGCGTTGTTCAATTTATCTCAAGGAGGAGGGAAATATGACACATGTTGCGCTTGTAACCGGTGGAACTCGTGGAATTGGCGAAGCGATCAGTATTGCTCTTAGTGATATGGGAATGAAGGTTGCAGCCAATTACGTAGGCAATGATGCCCGGGCAGCCGAATTTACGGAAAGAACCGGGGTTCGGTCATACAAATGGAATATAGCGGATTTTGATGAATGTCAGGCAGGAGTAGAAAAGGTTGTACAAGATCTGGGACCGATCAATGTTCTTGTGAATAATGCTGGTATTACCCGTGATGCCAATATTTTGAAGATGACCCCGGAAAACTGGCGCAAAGTCATAGATGTCAATTTAAGTGGCTGTTTTAATATGTGTAAGCTTGTATTTGCTGAAATGAAAAAAGCAGGCTATGGCCGAATCGTGAATATCAGTTCTCTCAATGGGCAGATCGGTCAATTTGGTCAGGCCAATTATGCGGCTGCAAAGTCTGGAATGCTCGGTTTGACCAAGACATTGGCACAGGAAGGTGCCAGGGCCGGAGTCACTGTTAATGCGATTGCCCCTGGATATATCGAAACCGAAATGAGCACAGCAATGTCGCCCGAAGTGTTGCAAAAGATGGTCGCGAGGATTCCGGTGAGCAGGCTGGGGCAACCCTCTGAAGTCGCTCGCGGAGTTGTTTTCCTTTGTGCCGAAGACGCAGGTTTTATTACTGGTACGGTCTTGTCGATCAACGGTGGGCAGCTTATGTTCTAATGAGATGGTATCCTAAGGAGCTCGGTGATGAACGATGATGAGGACCCGGTATTTGAGCCGGCTGATGACAGTAGCGTTCCGGTACACTTCCTGATCGCTGCCGGCTTTTGCATTCTGATTGCCATCTTTTTGTTGCTCTGGGTTCAGTTTCTAAGTGTGGATCAAAAGCTGCACAACCGTTCACAAGTGGGCAAAAGAGCGGTAGATACGATTGTCAGATCGGGCTGGAATTCATATAATGGGCTGCCGGTCGCTTTGAAAAAACAGGGATATGGGTTAATTGTAATGCGCAGTGGGTCTTAGTCTATGAGTGAAATCAGACTTGACAAAGAGGTTACCTTGGCCGGTAAGTTGCTGATAGCAATGCCTGGAATTTCAGACCCGCGATTCGACAAAACCGTGACATTGCTATGCCATCATGACCGGGAGGGCTGCATGGGTTTGATTCTCAATCGCCCGAACGGCAGGATCGGAGCACCGGAAATCGCCAGTTTTCTTGATATCTCGGTCGAAGAGATAGAAAATCAGGATCTGGTCGTTCACAACGGTGGTCCTGTGGATATCGCGCGCGGTTTCATCCTTCATTCGACCGAATATGACAAGGGGCACGAATCGGCGGTTCTCCCCGGCTGTTGCCTGTCATTGAGTATGGAGACGCTTCAGGATATTGCAACAGGGAAGGGGCCAAAATCCTATTTCCTTGCTCTGGGATATGCTGGTTGGGGTGCGGGACAGCTTGAGCAGGAGATGACTACGCACGGATGGCTTCTAGCGGACGCGACGACTAGCTTGATTTTCTCAACTCCTGATGAGTTAAAGTGGTCACAGGCGCTCGCTAGCCTTGGAATCGATTCCAATATGTTATCTGCAAACTCCGGTAATGCCTAAACCGGGCGGTTTTTTTGCTGTTTTTATTGAAAAAAACTGTCACTCCAGACGGTAACACCGAACTATCACATTATTTTTTAATATATTTTTGGCGGAATTTACAGCCTGTTTACCTCATATCTGTATGAAAAATATATCTTTCGTTTTTGGGTAAAGCTATGAATCAGCCAGTTGCGGGTACACCGGAAAAGAATAAAGAGGACAAAAAGAGCAATCCCCAAGGGATGCTTTTTGAAGTAAGATATACTGTGTCCTCCATGGCGTCGATGCTGACGTCGATGCAAGAACAATTGGAACAGGCAGCGACTCGCGTTGAGATTGAGCTTGCCTCGATGATTGGTTTCATCAATGCATCAAAAAGCGAGATCGATTCTATTAATATTGCTCCGATATCACGGCATGATATTCCGGATGCAACGGTCGAATTAAAGACGGCAATCGATGAGACGGAAAATGCTGCGAATCAAATCATGGATGTTGCAGATGAGCTGTTTAAACTACGTGCGATTTGTCCTCCGGAAATTGCAGGACGGATCGATGCCATCTACAGCCGTATTCTTGAGGCGACCAACTTTCAGGATATCACCGGACAGCGGATTAACAAGGTTATCAGGGTCTTGCAGCATGTTGAAAACAAACTTGGGCAGGTTGCTCACGCTCTGGGGAGCTGGAATGAAGATTTTGAGAGCCGCCAGGAGGGACAGGAAGAAGCACAGTCTGAAGCCGATGAGTTGGATGAAGATTCCCTGCTAAACGGGCCTGCACTCGACGGCAAGGGAGCATCCCAACAAGAAATAGATTCCTTACTTGGCGGCTTCTGATTGTTGAATCAGGGACTCTAAGCCCTGAATTCGTAGCCGGGATAAGGATATGAAACAGATAAGAATCGGTTTTATGATCCAAATTCTTGTTCCTTTATTCCTGGTTATGCTGGCCGTCTTTATCGCCCTTGATGCATCAGAGATGTTCAAACAGCGGGAAGTGAATCGCTCAGCAGAGCAGTACTCGGCAGAGCAGCAAAAGACCGTAGCTTTAGGAACCAATGGAAAAACAAAAAAACAGATAGCTCCTGTTTCACAAAGCCAGCATCCCAGCTTAAACAATTTCAAGTATTTTACGGCGGCTACTAAAGATACGAAAGGGGCGGCAACAATTGAGCTGACTCAAGATTTTTTTGAACCGGGATCGGTCGATCTTAGTATCCAGGGACGGCAGCAGATTTTGGCACTGGCTAAGAGTATAAAGGAATTGCAGGCCAGGGAACAAATGACTGTGTTGTTGCCCATAACCAAAAGCCAGGATCCCGATGCGATCTCTTTGCGGACCGCTGTGATGGTTGAAGCCATCAGCCAATGGTCGCCGGATTTGCGAAAACTTCAGATTCGCTACGATCACCGCATTGAGAGGCCCCAGATTACAATTCGTCGCAAAGTATAATTTGTGGACATGATGATGGCAGATTCAACCTTGTTCGACCCCATGAAAAAGCTTCTTGAAAGAAAGAGCGAACAAGAGGATTCGCAATCCTGGAAAATGACATTCGCGGACCTGCTTGGGAATATGTTGTGCTTTTTTATGCTGCACTACGTCTTGCTGCAAATGTCGGGACAGGAGCAAAAGATGGCCCTGTCCAACATGCGCGCCTTTTTCGGCGTTCAGACAATGTCGCAGACATCGATAATACCACCGTTGACCAGGCTTCAGGACAAGAAAACCGATACGCATGGAGGATCAGCATATCAATATGCCCTTAGCCTTTTCGATAGTAGATTGGAGGAAACGAAGGAACTAGCTGGCTTCAAATTGACGGTCGGTGAACAGCGAAGCATTCTAAGCCTTCCGAAGTCCAATATCGATACGCCGACGTTCCAGATCCTGGTGGACAGTTTGAATCGTTTGGGACAGCCTTTGCTCATCCTTGGTCGGGCTCAGAGTGAAGACCCAAGATCCTGGGCTGAAATGGCTGAGAAATCGTCGCTGTTTCATCATCGTCTGCTACAAAGTGGGCTGAAGGTGCCAGGGCAATTTGCAGTCGAACAAGTGCAATCAGGCCAGTCGGATCTTGTCATTGCGATTGTACAGGGAGAATGATTATGAAAATTCCCTGCCTAAGATTGCTTTTGTTTTTTTTGCTGATTCCAACCATGGCAGGGGCTGTCGGTAGTCACAACGAAGAACAAATCAAGGCGCTTCCGAAAATCATCAAAAAATTGGATGTAAAACCCGGCAAAGAGCCACCTGCACGTTTTTCGCTTCGATACCCAAAAAAGAAAGATCGCGGCCACGTCACCGTCCGAGAGGAGTTTGAGATCAAGGGTGGAGCCATGACTATTCGTTATGTCTTTCAAAAACGTCCCCCCGCATCCGCCTTTATGTACCAAGGTCGGCTCTATCTAGTGTTTTCCGGGGATTTTAAGATGGAGCGGCGAAAATTCTCTACCAGTGAGCGGAAATTTATTGAGCATTATCGTCACGATGCCCCGGGAACGGAACTGGTCGTGCAGATTGATCTGAAGGATGACAAGAAGGTTGTATTCTCTCCCAGTGGTGAAGACTGGGTGGTGCATATTAGCAAGTCAAAAAAAAGCAAAAGCGGGAAGAAAAACAAAGCGGAAGGAAGGATTAACCTCCACTGGGAGGTTGACCCGTCACAAGGAAGACGATTAATGGCTGATTTGCATACGGATCGTCGTCCAGTCACCATTAGAAAGCGAGATGGCTCTCAGCACGATTTGCTTGTATTTACAACCAGAAAAGCAGGTCTCAGAAACGATCAAGCCCGCCGTCACTTGGGCGGCGTGATTCTGCCAAGCCTTCAGGGCCTGGTAGTGGAAGTGCTCTATCAAAATCTCCAGGCGATTCGGTTTCCGCAAGGTGTTGCACTGATCGGCCTTGAGACAACGGAACAATCGGCGCCTTTGTTACGTACAACTAAAAAGTTGAAAGGGAGCCGGAAACTCAAAGCGGATCTGGGCGCATGGCAAGGCGATCCAGATCTGGACTTTAAAACCAAGGAATCACGCCTTGTGAAAAAGATCGGCAAAGCACACGTCAGCGAGCTGACCGATCTGCGGATGGGCCTCGTAATGCTCTATATGGGTCATGGGTTGTTTCATGAAGCGTCTGGAATCTTGGAGATCGTCAGTAAGAATAATCCTGAGCTTGAAGATAGGGGGCAGTTTCGATTGATGCGTGGGATCTGCAATCTCAAAATGGGACGTGCTCGCAAAGCTTATGGGGATCTGAATAGCGAGAATCTCGATGGTTTCGCAGAAACCTGGCTTTGGCGTATGGTGGCCTTGCAAAAGATGCGTAACAATAGCGAAGCATTAATCGCCTGGGAGATCGGTCGCAAGGCGCTGCACCTCTATGCTTCCAAGACACAGGTTGAGTTTATGCTTACTGCGATTCGCGCAGACTTTGCCTCTGGGTCCGGAGGAATAGCAAAGAAGCTTCTGGAACAGCTAAGAGAAACCAATACGTCTATTTCCCGGCGGCCCTTATCAGATCCCCTGCATTCTGAAATTATGTATTGGAGCGCTGTGCAGAAGCTTAACGAACCTGACCGCGCGATGGCGGTTATATTCTTCACCAGGGCACAGAAGTCCGCTAACTTGAAGATCCGGTCCCTGGCTAAGATCGGCTTGATCGACGATGAATATCGGCGAAACGTGATCAATGACGATCAGGCGATCGAACGGTTGGATCGGTTGCGATTTGCCTGGCGAGGAGACGATGTGGAGTTGGAAATACTGAGGCGTATGGGACAACATTATCTGCGCAAAAAGGACTTTCGCAACGTTTTATACTCCTGGAAGCAGGCGGTCACCTACACGCCGCCATCGGAAAAGACAAAGAAAATCGCTGTAGATATGGAGAAGTTATTTCGGGATCTGTTTTTGAGTAACCTGGCAAAGGATTTGCCTACAACCAAGGCCATGGCGCTTTATTATGAATTTAGGGATCTGACCCCTTTGGGAGACGAAGGAGATCGCATGATTCGCGGGCTTGTTGATCGACTGGCCCGTGTCGGTCTGTATAAGCGTGCAGCTGATCTGCTTTCATACCAGGTTCATTACCGTCTGGAGGGTATCCCTCAGGCGAATATTGCCGGTAAGCTTGCGAAGATCTACCTGAAAGGTGGAGAGCCTAAAAAAGCGGTCGAGATTTTGCAAGCAACACGTCAGACGATGTTGCCAAAGGATATTGAGAAAAGACGCACCATGCTTTCTGCGCGGGCCCATTTGGAACTGGGGGAATTCGATACAGCGGAGGTTATTCTTGACGGAAAGAATGATCTGGAATCCAGAATAATCCTTGCAGATATCTTCTGGGCACGGCGAAACTGGAAAAAACTGGTTGAAATCAATGAGACCATGTTGCCGCGGACGGCAAAGGAATTGGATAGTCGGGCTCAGAAGATGATCCTGCGTAGTGCTGTCGGACTTGCGATGATTAACGATGCCGCTAAGTTGAAGAAACTGCGTGCTCGTTATCTCAAGCGCTTGTTGCATCAGGGAAAGTCAGGCCCAAAGCAGAAAAGCATGGCGGTGAGTTTCGATCTGATTACGTCCCCGGATAGTGCGGATCGTCTTCAGGACTTGCCGCAACTGGAACGGACCTTGGCATCCGTCCGGGATGTGGATGAAACCATTTCCAAATATCGTCAGATTATTCGCTGATAATCTTATACGTAGCTTACGGTTGGCGCGGTTGCACAGCTATTGGCAGTGCCCCCCGTGTTAATTGCTGGTGCGACGCTAGCGGTCCGGAAAACGGACATATGCTGCCGGGTCACCAGCCGGGCAGGGACGATGGTCCGAAACAGGGCAGGGTCATACTGAAAGAGCGTTTTAACGACTACGTGCGATGTACGTGCAATATCGAGATGGTTCCTTCCAATTTCTCTAGGGATGCGGATGCTATTGTCCCCAGAAGTCAGGCTGCCAAAACAGCGGCTCCAGTTAATCGTGGCATCGCATCTCGCCCTTCGGCAGGGTGGTCCTTGATAGGTGATCGAACTTACAACGATACGGACCTTGCTGGTTAGTGCTGATCCTCCGTTGATTTCCGTGAGGGCGCTGTAGACCGTATTGATGTCACTTTCCGTCATGGCCTGTTCCATGCGTCCGATCTGTTCGGCGAATAAGGAGTTCGTTTTTTCAATAGAGTTCATAGCCAGAAAGAAAAGCGCCAATTCGGTAACGCCCATGATGATCAGGATGAACAATGGCAGGATTAACGTAAATTCTACCAGCGCGACCGCATCTTCAGCATGTGTGAGTCTTTTACAGAAATATCTGATTTTTATCATTCTGCCTTGCATGATTACCCTTTCTATTCCTGTAAATTAGCAATCTCCAAAAGGCTCAACGCGCAGTATGGATTCTGATGTTAGAGAAAATGTTCCCGCTCCAGTGGTAAAGGGGACTATTGGCCCTAACAAAGGCCTGATTTGAACGCCTACCTGATAGACGACGATAGTGTTGGAAGATGTATTCGTATTGCTACTGTTGGTTCCTGTTTTTGAAACAGAACTGAAATCGTTATATTGCCGTGTTGTTACGGTCGGAGCCCCGTCCAACGCCAATCCAGTTAGAGATGATGCAACCCTGCTGCTGATATCGGCGTTCTGGGTTGTGCTGCAGGCATTGTTACTGGTAGATGCTTCGCGAACGGCATCATAGACGGCGCGTTGCAGCATCAGGGCCCCCCACATATAATGCCCAAGTTCACATACGGCGAGCATTATGGCGATGAACGCCGGACCCAGAATTGAGTATTCGATTATAGATCCGCCGTTTTCATCCTTGATCAGACGGTATAAAAGTTGAACAGGGCGGGTTTTATGCTGTGGCAAAATATGTCCTAGCGCTCAAGATAGGGAGAGGGTCGCAGGCGCTCGACAATTTTATCACGCGCCGTCGTCAGACTGGTGGTGTCTGTAATGTTATTGAAGTGATTGCCCGTAGTTGTACAAGCCTGCCCCCTAGTCTGGTGTTCACCAGCGAGAACGGTTGGGGATATGTAAACAAGGAATAATTCGGCGGGGGTGCTGCTATTCGTCTTCAGATCATTACAGACTTTGCTGAACCGAACGAGGGCCTGCTGGCTCTTGTGTGAAGAAGAAGGATAGGAGGGAACGGTTCTGCCGGAGTAGTTTGTCGTCGTTGTTGTCGTGACCGTAGGATCGTGTGAAGATCCATAGGCGTTAAAACTGCCGTGGCTGGCAATCGTTGTTCTACTGTCCAGGTTGTTGTTAAATTCCCGGTCGTTCTTTGTAATGTTTACCAGGTCGCCGCTTGTATCAAAGCTCATACCATCTGTAATGACGATAACAATATTCCGGGGGGTGCCAGTCTGGGGTGGAGTCGCGCTGAAGCCGGAGAAGACGCTCGGAGTCTGAAGGATGCGATTGGCCCAGGCCATACCAAGATGAGGCAAGTCTCCACCACTATACCGTACGGCACCGGCAATTGTGTTCAGGGCGTTGGTCAATGAGGGTTTGTTCTGGTCCCATAACGGCAGGACTGTTTCCGGGGGGCAGTAACGATTTGGTGATGCCCCGTAATTGGCGCTGGACATGGTGCTGATATCATTGCTCCATGCGTACATCTTACCTCCGGTGTTGCCGTTCCGTCCCTGGTTGGTAGCTGAAGTCGGCCATGTGCGATAATTGGAAACCAGCGCTCCGTTCAGCGTGTCATAATTGGTATAAAGGGCGTCATAGTCAGACGCGCTGTTACCAGAAAATGGCTGCCTGGGGTTGGTGCCAGTAATATCTGTTGCCAATCGTCTGTCGTACCAGTTTTCTAAAAGCGTGCGCCAGAATATAACCAGTTCAGGAATCTGATACAGACCGGCGCTATGAACGGATCCGCCACCCGCCGACTGTGATAGCATGATAGGTGGTGCCAGATAGGGAGTATAGACTTGGGTCGTATCCGTATTGATGTCATAGGCTGTGGCTGGCATGGTAAGGTCATCAGTCAAGTCAGCGCTTGTTGGACGTGCCATCAGGCAGCCGGCCCATCCCCAAGGATTTGCCGTGCTAGGGGTTGTATTCGTATAGCCCGAAATTTGCCGCACATTGCTTACGTTCAATTTCTTTCCGATATTTACTGTCGATGTAAAAGGGATGAAACCGATTGCCAGCCTCTGTTGGCCGACAATGTCATAGCTGCTATCGATAATTTCGGTTACCAGAGTTTCTAAGACGCTGTGACGCGTGAAGATGCTTCCAGATCCGTCGGGGATATCCTGGCTCCCCATCGACTCTGTCGTATCGAGGACAAAGAGAATTTTGACATTCTTGCTTTTTCCCTCACGGGCAAGCGAAACAACTTTTGCGCGCATTGTATTCATGCCCATAAGCTGTAGAAACAGCGTGTTGACCTCAATCGATGCTTCTGCAGTAATACCGCGCTTGACAGTACTGGTTGCAGAAATGACGGAGAAGCTTGGTGTCACCGTATATGTTGAGTTGTGATTGTGGTCGAAATAATCCCGGGCGACCGCCAGTGCCTTGTTATCATTGTCGTGCGCAATGCCGGCCATAGTGGCGGAGTCCAGGGCCGACTGCACATTTGTCTTGGCGATATAGATCCTGCCGAAATCGATACTGGCTCCGACAAAACTCATTGCCGGAATGAAGAAGAAAACGAACAGGATAAGGGATGACCCCGCATGATCCCGTGCGAGGCTTCTTAGAAAATTACGAAATTTCAAGAGAGCCGTATGGCTAGATTTTAAAATAGCACTCACAATATATCTGTCTGCTTTTATGGTGGTTTGCTAACTTAACCGTAAGCAATAACAAAACAGATTTAAGGACTTCTTAAGTCTTCTTGAGAAGGCTATAGCCTTTTGCAGTAGCGCTTTGTAAAATAAGGATTAGTTCTTGTTCTCCCCTTTTTTGTCGCAGACCGTTTTGGCGATATCCCAAGCTGCAGAGAATCCAATCGCTGAAAAGAGAAGCGTCTTGGTTTTTACTCCATCATACTGATAGTCAAGTTGGGCCTGGCTAACGGAGTGCAACGCGCGAATGACCTCTTCTTCACGTTCCGGGTCTGCAATCCAGGCATCGGAGCCATACACCCTAACGCGAAAGTTTTTTTGTCCAACCCAGAACATGGCCTGATTTGGCTTTGCCGACCCACGGATATTCGACCCGGTGTTGATATATAAGGTCTTCTTATTTGGCTTGTCCCAGATGCCAATGCTGAGATAGGGCGCTTTATGGATAGGTGGCAGTCGCCCCTGGGACGTTAAGGGTTCAGTAATGACATAGCATTTTGGATCGGGTGCGTGGTCGCGGAATGCAGCCCAGTCGTGAAATACGCCCAATGGATCCCGGCTCCAGCAAGCTGTTGGAATCATCATTAGGGTGATCGAGGCGAACAATGCGACGAAAAGCCGTTTGGCCGCTTTAGGAGAGGCTGATGATTGCACCCGTAACCCGTCCAGGTGACAGACAGCTGGTGCATAATAGAGTGTATGACGGTCGATAATCCGTAAGAGCAGGTCTTTTTTGAAGATCGACGATAAAAGTTGCGTCACAGACTTGAGCGCTTTCAACAGATTTTAACTTTAATGAGCGACTATAGCGCAATTGTGCATCATAACCAAAAGTTGGTCAAGGCGTGTAGCCTCATACAAAAGTCGCTTATATGATTGTTATTGTCGGACTTATTATAGTTCTTGTTTGTGTTTTCGGTGTCTTTGTCGCAGTTGGCGGCAATATGGATATTATAGCACATGCAGCGCCTCATGAGCTTGCAACAATTCTCGGTGCTGGAATTGGTGCGTTTCTTATTGCAAATCTAAACCCGATCATCAAAATCGCTTTGAAAGGTCTCAAGCAGACTTTCAAGGGCGCAAAATGGAAAAAACAGGATTATGTCGATCTGTTATGTTTGATGTTTCTGTTGGTTAAGACCGCGCGGACCAAGGGGGTCGTCGCTATAGAAGGACATATTGAGCGCCCCGAAGAATCAAAGCTTTTTCAGAATTTTCCCAATGTTGCTGCTGATCACCATGTGGTTGATTTTATTTGTGATTATTTTCGTATGGTCTCTATGAATTTTGAGGATCCGTACCAGATGGAAGACGCCATGGTGCGTGATTTGGAAAAACATCATGGAGAAGAACATGCCGGGCAGCATGCGCTCCAAATCATGGCAGATGGTCTTCCGGCGATTGGAATTGTTGCAGCTGTTTTGGGCGTGATCAAGACCATGGGTGCGATTAATCAGCCGACGGAAATCTTGGGCGCGATGATCGGTGGAGCGCTTGTTGGGACGTTCCTTGGGGTGCTGTTGTCTTATTGTATCGTTGGACCGCTTGCATCACGTCTTGGCCAGATTCTTGAAGAAGAAGGCAAATTTATGGAGATTGTAAAGACGGTGATTATCTGTCATCTCCAGGGCCAACCGCCGCAGATTGCGCTGGAAGTAGGAAGGCGATCGCTTCCCGGTCCGATGATGGTTTCATTTAATGAGATGGAAGAAGCCGTCAACTCCTTGGGTAATGACCTGGTTTAATATCTCCCCACGGATAAAAACATTCCTTGTTATATCACCTTGGAACTTGCAGCACAGTGAGCATTTTCCTATAAACGGCCAATGCAACGTAAATCTAGAATGATGGTTGTAATTCTTGTCACCCCGTTTAGCTTTCTCGTCTATCTCTGGGTGGTAAGCGGCTTGCTGGCCAATCTTGGTCGCTACCCCTCCATATGGGTGATGGCGATCTACTTGCTGGCCGGCATTGTCTGGATCTTTCTACTCTACCCGCTTTTTGTCTGGATCGGTAAGGCGAAAGACGACATGTCGAAATGGGAATAAGGATCAGCCTGTTATGACCCGGAGCGAGATAACACCGCAAACATGTCGGACCATGGAAGATGTCCGTGCCGGTATTGATGCACTGGATGAAAAGCTGGTGGCATTGCTGGCTGAACGTATGCGCTATATTGAGGCAGCTTCGCGGATAAAGACCGATCGGACCCAAGTCCGTGATGAAGATCGCAAGGCTGCGGTTCTGGCCCATGCAGCCCAGATCTGGAGGCGCGAGTCGCTCCCTGAACATGTCATCCTGGAACTATACGAACGGCTAGTAGAACTTTCTATCGCCTATGAAGAGCAGGCGTTTGTCCAAAAGCAGGACTGAACCAGGTTGGGAATATCGTTAGTGAGATCGGGGGAGGGGGGAAAGCCTCTTGTCCCGGGCCGACAGGCGTATGGCTGCGCTTTTTAGCAGTCCACATGCTGCCTGGATATCCCGTCCTCTCGGCTTGCGCACAGGTGCGGAAATGCCGGCCTTGAAAATAGTTGATGAAAAAAGATCGATTTGAGCATCATCGGAGCATTCATAGGCGCATCCACTCCAGGGATTGAACGGAATCAGGTTGACCTTTGCCGGAATGCGATATCTGCGGAGCAAGGCGACCAGCTCACGGGCTTCTTGTTCCGAGTCATTGACACCCTTGATCAAAACATATTCAAAAATGATTCTCCTTGCATTGTTGGCACCGGGATATTTGGCACAGGCTTGTAGTAATTCCTCGATTCCGTATTTTCGATTGAGAGGGACAAGAATATCTCGAACATCCTTGCGCACGGCATGCAGTGAAACAGCAAGGCCGACTCCGATCTCCTGCCCGACTTTAGCAATCATAGGTACGACTCCTGAGGTGGACAAAGTGATTCGCCGTCGGGACATCTGGATTCCTTCCGGGTCCATCACAATCTGGATCGCTTGGCGGACATTGTCAAAATTGTATAAGGGCTCGCCCATGCCCATCAGAACGATATTGGTCAGACGGTTTCCATCAATGCTTGAGGGCCATTGGCCAAGGCAATCGCGGGCTAGCATGACTTGCCCGACAATTTCTCCAACACCCAGATTGCGCACAAGCGGCATGGTCCCGGTCCTGCAGAAACTGCAATTCAAAGTGCAACCGATCTGGGAGGAAATGCATAAACTTCCCCGGTCCCCATCCGGAATGAACACCATTTCAAATTCCTGGCCATCGCCGCCATGCAAAAGCCATTTGCGTGTCCCATCGCTTGATGTCTGATCGTCCACGATTTCCGGGCGTCCAATGACAAAATGTTCATCCAGAAGCGAGCGGATTCTGCCAGTGATATTTAGCATATCGGAAAAATTCGTCGTGCCACGATGGTAGATCCAGTGCCAGATCTGACTTGCCCGCGTGTCCACTCGGCGTTTCTCTATCCCGATATCTGCCAGGGCTGCTTTCAATTGCGTCCGGCTTAGACCGATGAGATCGCGTTTCATATTCTGTGCGCTGTTTTGAAGGGAAAGATTATTGAGACAGCCCAACTAACATAAAATGTGGATAATGGCAAAGCTTGGAAATAGCCTGTCTGTATGGAAGGCGTCAAAAGTCTAAATCCGGGACAAGAAGGAAAACAGATCTGGGGCCATGCACCGCTTCAGGACATTTGCTTGTTATGCGCTTATCTGCTGCCGACTTTGCTGTTATCTTGCGCGATCAGAGTCTGTAATAGTGAATCAACGGTCTTGAGAAGCTTGGCATTGGCTTTATAGGCGTGTAGCGACTGCTTCGTGACAGCAATATCTTCTGCAAGAGAAGGTGTATAATATGCATGCATGGCAGACACAGCCTTGGACGAGGGTCCAGAGGGTGACGCGATGCCAGTGCCTCCTGACAAACCACCAGGGGCTTGGCCACCGGGAACTGGGCCACCGGGAGCAGAAGGGCCGTTTTGTTCCTTCTTCGCTTCTGATGTCGTTTCCGACTTGAACTGGTTGCCACGGGTTGGCCGTTCGATAATACGGGATGCAGCGCCTTCAAACCGGTTGGTTGCGCTGTTCATACCTGTAAGTGCTGATATGATCGGTGATATCATAAACGCTTCGAAGATATTTTCTTCGCCCTTTGGTTTTCTACTCTTGCGCTACTTATAACATCCCATAATTAAGCTTTTCTTAAATTTGGTTATGGTAAATTCATTTTAATTAACTTTTTCTAATTTTTTTCCCGTTTTTGCCAGGATTCCTATCCTGATACTCGGGTTTCAATTAGATCATCGACGATTGATGGGTCTGCGAGGGTTGATGTGTCCCCAAGATCTTCATAATCATTTGTAGCGATCTTACGCAGGATCCGGCGCATGATTTTGCCAGATCGCGTCTTGGGTAGCCCTGGTGTGAAGTGTATCCGTTCCGGGGCTGCAAACGGTCCGATTTCCTGACGCACCAATTTGATGAGTTCGGCGCGCATATCGTCATCGGGCTGTTCGCCGACTTTGCAGATAACATAGGCGTAAATGCCTTGGCCCTTAATTTTGTGCTTGAAGTCGACTACGGCAGCTTCACTCACGGATCCATGAGACACAAGCACGCTTTCGATCTCCGCGGTGCCGATGCGATGGCCGGAGACATTGATGACGTCGTCAACCCGTCCGGTGATCCAGTAATAACCATCCTCGTCCCGGCAGCAGCCGTCTCCAGTCATATACATATTCTCGTACATGCTGAAATATGTCGTAATCAGGCGCTGATGGTCGCCGTAGATGGTGCGCATTTGACCCGGCCAGCTGTCAAGCATCACCAGATTGCCTTCGGCAGGGCCTTCTAGAATATTACCCTGTGCATCTACAATGGCGGGTTGAATGCCGAACAAAGGTCGTGTCGCCGACCCTGGTTTAAGCGCAGTTGCTCCCGGCAGAGGGGAGAGCAAAATCCCACCGGTTTCCGTCTGCCACCAGGTATCGACGATGGGGCATCGCTCCTTGCCTACCACTTTATAATACCATACCCAGGCTTCCGGATTTATCGGCTCGCCCACCGTTCCAAGCAAGCGAAGGCTAGAGCGATCGGTTTTTGTAACAAATGCGTCCCCTTCGCGCATCAACGCACGAATCGCTGTGGGGGCGGTGTAAAAAATATTGACTTTATGCTTGTCGACCACCTGCCAGCAGCGAGAAGCATCCGGGTAGGTCGGCACACCCTCAAACACAAGCGTTGTCGCACCGTTAGCAAGCGGGCCATAGACAAGATAGCTGTGGCCGGTAATCCAGCCCACATCCGCTGTGCACCAGAAAATTTCACCGGGTTTGTAATCGAAGACATAACGATATGTTATACAGGCCCAAAGCAGATAACCTCCGGTGGTGTGCGAAATGCCCTTAGGTTTGCCGGTAGACCCGCTGGTGTAAAGAATGAATAGGGGATCTTCGGCGTTCATCGGCTCAGCCGGGCAGTCATCCGTAACGGTACCGGAGATATCGTTATAGCGGATATCCCGCCCTTCGGTCATGGGCACTTTGCTCCCGGTGCACTGGACCATCAGGACCGTTTGAACCTTGTCGCCATGGCTGTCACCCAGAATTTTGATGGCCTCGTCCACATTGTTCTTGAGCGGGACTGTACGACCTCCCCGCCGTCCTTCATCGGCGGTGATGACAAAGTCGGATCCGCAGTCGTGAAGCCGCTCGGCAAGAGATTTCGGAGAAAAACCACCGAAAACGACCGAATGAACTGCTCCTATTCGGGCGCAGGCTAGCATGGCGTAGACCGCTTCCACGGTCATTGGCATGTAGAGGATAACCCTATCGCCCTTGCGCACGCCGAGCTCCTTCAAGACATTTGCAAAACGGCAGATCTGTTTGTGAGATTCGCCATAGGTCACTCGAAAGCTATTTTCCGGGTCATCTCCTTCCCAAATCAGTGCAATGTCATCGGCCTTATCTGGAAGGTGACGGTCGATGCAATTATAGCAGGCATTCAAGACACCATCTTCAAACCATTTGATGGAGACATCGCCGGAAAAGTCCGTGTTTTTAATCTTTGTTGGTACTTTAAACCAGTCAATCTGATCTTTCTGCTCTCTCCAGAATTCTTCAGGATTGCTGACCGATTGCTCGTAAAGCTTGTGGTATTGTTCCTCGGTACACAGGGTGTTGGCTTTGGCGGTTTCCAAAATTGGGTAGGTGATTTTGTCTTTCATATTTCATGTTCCTTAAATACCCCCCCGCAGTTACCTAAGTTAGGAATATTACAGCAATATTACAATTATAGATCAAAGTCGTAGCAACCTTGATAGGACATTATTCCTATGCTAGTGGGTGCGCAAATTTTGATTTTTTTAAGGACTTGAAGGAGTTTGTTGGTGACAGATGATCCGGTGCCCAGGAATGCAGCACAACAGGATTCGCAATCTATCCGGCAATCGGCGATAGACGATCCAGAAGCTTTCTGGGGGCAGGCTGCTTCGGCAGTAGACTGGCTAAGTCCTTACCATACGGTTCTTGATCAAACAGACTCCCCGCATAACAAATGGTTTATCGGAGGTCTGACCAACACCTGCCATAATGCTTTAGACCGTCATGTCCATCGAGGTCAGGGGGATAAGCCTGCGTTGATTTTCGAAAGCGCCATGACAGGTGCATCCCGGTTTTACAGCTATAATGACCTGCTACGGGAAGTTGCGATCATCGCGGGTGCTCTGAAGCGACTAGGGGTCGATAAGGGCGATCGCGTTGTCATCTATATGCCCATGATCCCGGAAGCAGTCATGTCTATGTTGGCGGTTGCCAGGATCGGGGCTATTCATTCGGTCGTTTTCGGTGGATTTGCTGATCAGGAATTGGCCAAGCGTATCGACGATACTGAGCCAAAAGTGATCCTGAGTGCTTCTTGCGGACTGGAGCCGGGGCGAGTGGTTGCATATAAGCCTTTGCTGGATTCTGCGGTAGCCAAGGCGCGGCACAAGCCTGAATATATAGTAGTTTTCCAGCGCCCTGATTTGGTGGCTGAGATCGACCCTGCCCAAAGCGAAACGAAACAGATGGCATGGGAAGATTTTGTCCGCGATGCCGATCCTGCTCCTTGTACGAAGGTCGCTTCGACGGACCCGCTCTACATCCTCTATACTTCTGGAACGACAGGCATTCCCAAAGGAGTCGTTCGTGACAATGGCGGCCATATGGCGGCGTTGATCTGGTCTATGCAGAATATCTATGGTGCGTCGCCGGATGATGTTTTTTGGGCTGCAAGCGATATTGGTTGGGTCGTAGGTCACAGTTATATTGTCTATGCGCCCCTGTTGTATGGAGCAACGACGGTTCTGTACGAAGGAAAGCCGGTAGGGACACCCGATGCAGGTGCCTTTTGGAGGTTGATCGATAAGCATCGGGTCAATATTCTGTTTACGGCGCCGACTGCATTTCGGGCTATTAAAGGGCAAGATCCGGATGGGCGCTTTATTGATCAGGCAAACCTATCAAGCTTGCGGACGCTATTCCTGGCAGGGGAGCGAGCAGATCCCGATACCATCCACTGGGCGCAGGGCAAGCTCCAAATCCCTGTGATTGACCACTGGTGGCAGACCGAACTTGGATGGCCGGCCCTTGCGACTTGTCTTGGTCTTGGGGAAAAGGATGTTCTGGCTGGGAGCGCCGGGCGCCCGGTCCCTGGATGGAATATTCAAGTGGTCGACTCCTCCGGCAAGGAATTGCCCCGCGGGGAAACTGGTGAAATTGTCATACGGCTTCCATTGCCGCCTGGGGCATTTTCAACGCTGTGGCGCAACGATCAGGGGTATCTGAAAAGCTATATGAAGGCCTATCCTGGCTATTACGCTACGGGAGATGCCGGCTTTATTGACGAAAACGGTTTCGTCCATGTTATGAGCCGTACCGACGATATTATCAATGTTGCTGGCCATCGTCTGTCCACCGGCGCTATGGAGGAAGTTATTTCTGCCCACCCCCTTATTGCGGAATGCGCCGTCGTTGGCGTTGTCGATCAGCTTAAGGGCCAGTTGCCGGTGGGTTTAATCGTTCTTAATGCTGGTGTTGATGATTCGGATGGAGAGATTGTCCGCGACGTAATTGCAAGGGTTCGTGCTGAAATTGGCCCCGTGGCCGCTTTTAAATTGGCAGCGATAGTTGCGAATCTGCCCAAGACGCGATCGGGGAAAATTCTGCGGGCAACGCTTAGAAAGCTTGCAAATGGTGAGGATGTCACCGTACCTCCGACCATTGATGACCCAAATAGTCTGACCGATGCACGGGCAATTTTACAATCTATGGGCTTCACGGCAGGCAATATTATTGCCGCTGATTAGGTTTAGCCAAGAACCGTCCCAAAGGCCTGGAAGTTACAGCTGGCGTTCGCGCTCGCTTTGTTCGAATACCTCAATGATATCGCCTTGCTTGATATCGTTATAATTCTCAAGCGTTAAGCCACATTCCTGACCGTTCCTGACTTCGGCGACATCATCCTTGAAGCGTCGCAGTGAGCTTAGGGCTCCGACATAGACAATGACATCATCGCGCATAATTCGTGCTTTTAAATTGCGTTTCAAGGTCCCTTCTGTGACCATACAGCCTGCTGCCCTGCCTGACTTTCCAGCCTGGAAGATATCCTGTACCCGGGCTGTGCCAACGACATTTTCGACTATTTCCGGTCCAAGATCGCCGGCCATAATCTTTTTCAGATCATCAATCAGATCGTAGATGATATCATAATAATTCAAAGTAACGCCATCCCGCTCCGCGGCCTCACGGGCTTTGGCGTTGGCACGAACATTGAATCCAATGACCAGAGCATTGGATGCCTTGGCGAGGGAGATATCCGATTCGGTGATCCCACCGACCGCTGCATGCAGGACCTGTACCTTGATGTCTTCGCTGCCAATTTTCGTCACTGCCTGGTGGATGGCTTCAACCGATCCGTGAACGTCAGCCTTGATGACCACCGGAAACTCCTTGGCCTTGTCGGCTTTTAGATTTGAGAATAAATTCTCAAGAGAGGCCGGGGCCATTGTCGTGCGCTTGTTCTTTGCCAAAGATTGCCGATAGGTCGCAACCTCACGTGCTCTGGCTTCGTTTTCAACTACCGAAAAGATATCACCGGCTTCGGGAACACCCGATAGACCAAGCACTTCAACTGGTTGAGCCGGTCCGGCTGATTTGACCGTCTCAGCATGATCGTTCTTCAGGGCGCGCACCTTCCCCCATTCCGAACCAACGACGAAAATATCACCGACCTGTAACGTTCCGCGCTGGACTAGAATCGTTGCCACAGGCCCCCGTCCCTTGTCCAGTCTTGCCTCTATGACCGTTCCCTCGGCAGAGCGGCTGGGATTGGCTTTGATCTCCATCATTTCCGCTTGCAGCAGGATCTTGTCTAGCAGTGTGTCCAGACCGACTCTGTTCGGAGTCGAAATTTCCACGTCCTGGACATCACCGGATAATTTCTCAACAATCACTTCATGCTGAAGCAAGTCTTCCCGGATTTTGTCAGGGTTACTGCCGGGAAGGTCCGTCTTAGTGATGGCTACGATGATCGGTACTTTCGCAGCTCGGGCATGATTGATCGCTTCGATCGTTTGCGGCATCGGGCCATCATCGGCTGCGATGACTAAAACAACGATATCGGTAACATGGGCTCCGCGGGATCGCATTTCCGTAAAAGCTTCGTGACCAGGCGTATCCAGGAACGTGATCTGAGCGCCTTCGCGGACCATGATCTGATAGGCGCCGATATGCTGTGTGATACCCCCGGCTTCAGCTGCAACTATGTCCGATTTGCGCAAGGCGTCCAACAAGGACGTTTTCCCGTGATCGACATGTCCCATGATCGTAACCACCGGTGCCCGGTGACTAAGCTGATCTTCCGAATCTTCTTCTCCAGATAGGCCGATTTCTACGTCTGATTCGGCGATTCGTTTGATTTTGTGGCCAAATTCATTCAAAACCAGTTCGGCTGTATCTTGATCGATGGTCTGGTTGACAGTAACTGCAACGCCCATGTTGAACAGGGTCTTGACAAGGTCGGCGGCTCGCTCCGCCATTCGGTTTGCCAATTCCTGTACCGTGATAGATTCGGGGACGGTTACCTCACGGCTTTGCTTCTGGACTGGGGCCTGTCCGGTCTTGAGGGCTCGTTTTTCCTTTTCCCGTGCTCGTTTCAAGGCCGCCATCGACCGAACGCGGATTTGGTCGTCTTCATCGGCCAGTGCCCGGGCGACGGTCAGCTTCCCGGATTGACGTCTTTTTTCACCACGGGGACGTATCGATTTGGGCGCTTCTGCTTTACGGCGGGCTCCGGCACTCTTGTCTTCGTCCTTGATTTCATCTTCGCTGCGCTTTCCGGCACCGTGGGCTTTTACGGGGTCTTCCAAAATGGCAGGTGGCGCTTCTGCTTTTACAGTCTTGCGGGCATGGGACTTCGTTTTTGAGGTTGGTTTGGGTTTGGCTGTCTTTTCCGATTTGTTCTTTTCAGTACGTTCTTCCTCTTCGCGACGGGAGGCCTCGACCATGGCCTGATAGCGTTCTTCTTCTGCCTTGCGAAGGAGCGCATCGGCTTTTTCCTGGCGTGCTAGCCGCCCGTCCATATCTTTCTTTTCCTGCGAGGGTGGAGGAGGAGCTTTTGGCTTTTCCTTTGGTGGAGGAGGAGGGGCTTCGCTGGTGCTTTCTTGAACTACAGGCTTCTCATCGGGCTTTTCTTTGACCGGACGGCGCGTCTTTTTGACTTCTACCAGAACTGTATTGGTGCGACCGCGCGCAAAGCTTTGTTTGACCTTGCTCGTCTCGGTCGTCTTCTTCAGTCCCAATGTTCCACGTTGGGATGCGCGAAGCGTGGATTTCTTTTCCGTCGTCATGCATAGATCCTAAAGCTGACTTTGTTTCGATTGGAACGTTGAACCTGTAAAATGGCGCGCAACGCCCCGCATAAACAAAGCTACTATCCATTATATTGATAGTATCTGCGAATGCTATAGCAGATTATGGCAAGCAGTCCAGTATCCTTTCCGCCTTTTTACCCACTTTGCCCCAAATATCGATGGTAAATATCCAATGCAGTTCGCATGCTTCGGGCGCATCTGGCGTTTGTTATGGCGCAATGGGTGACGTTGGAACATCCCAAAGCCTGGCTGAGGACGTCGCGTCCATCGGCCAGATGGGATATCCAGGCGTGATCTGTTAATTCTTTCACAAGCCCATCGAGTTTTCCAACATTGCCCGGTGCGGCATCGTGGGCATGGATCAAGCCTCGTATCAGAGCCGACTTGCGAGACTGGGCCGTTGCCTGAATCTGCTCCATCCCCAAGATGACATGGCCTGCGCGCATTGCCAGTCCCAGGCGTTTGGTCCAGCGGTTTCTCAGTCCGTCGGTGGTGCGTCTTGCAAGGTCTTCCGGAATAATAACACCGGGTTTTTTCAGGGCATGCCCAAGCCTCTTCGCAAGTTTGCCCTTTGTGATCGCTTGCTGCAAGGCTTCCCGATTCGGTGCGATCCAGGCGCCTCGTCCAGGAAGTTTAGCTGAAAAGTCGACTGCAACATGGCCACAGG
>Ga0056124_1000134_pt1 | contig 27708 bp, 18 predicted proteins | sample WorMetHEROISLAND_2_FD_70069 | JGI IMG/M metagenome (GOLD analysis project Ga0056124, IMG submission 70069) | Marine gutless worms symbiont microbial communities from Max Planck institute for Marine Microbiology, Germany - Olavius sp. 4 HERON ISLAND | ecosystem: Host-associated > Annelida >... | reverse complement strand
GTTTTATACACATCTTTATTTCGCCATAACATAGCAGTGAGAACACTTAAATAAACTTAACTAAACATAACTAAAAAAAATTAAAAAAAATGTCACAAGCAATATGAGTAGGCCTAAATGTCGCCGCAGCGTCATATCGCTTAAATCTTTCTTTGCAGTTCTAGAGAGCCGATTGCACAAGGAGTTCTGGCTATTAATATATCCTGTCAAGAATTTGCACTTTTTGCACGAAGTCTTCATTTGTTTGTACATATGGACAAACATTATGAGCATGATGATGTTTGAGACGACTTGAGGAAGGTTGCTTCTTGGCACTGAGGGGGGGGGGATGGACGCCCCTGGACGACCGTGACGTTTGCAAGACTGAAAAGAAATAACCCACACAAGGGCAACGTAAGACAATGTCTGCAACGAAAACTAAAATAAAACTAAACACGGGGCTAATTAGGAGTTTTGACACGGCGTTAGGCCTAAAGCATTTTTCTGCAGAGAAAGTTACACTGTGCTTGTGCCAGCATGTGCGTGGTGGTGGTGGTGGGTCTCCGGAGCTGTCGTGGCTCGTGGGTCGGTCTACCAGCATGACATCCAGTTTTGCAAGTTACCAGCATCTTTTGTCTTCCATCGGAGACAAGTCCAGTCAGTGGTCGAATTAAGTCGTCGCAATTCCACCGAGAGACAAAGATTGCGCTCACCCGCTGTTTAGCAATAGTCATCGGGAAGGCACGAATGCCAATCGGTCCGATCGGCGATAATTTCGCCGCCTCCTCCCGCAGTTATTTTGCACAGTAGTTACCCAGTCAATCACCAGGAGGCAGCAGGACGGCCAGCTTGGCTTAATAGCTGCGGGTGTCGGTCGTGCAGCAGACAAGTAGAGAGAGCGGAGAGGACTTTAATCATAGGAATCATCCGTACCGGGACGTGTTCGCTTGAGTTGCCAATTTCCGGCGACTTCTGGCCCACCAGCCCGTCGTACACAGCCCATGTCGACATAATAACGCTACAGCTGCAGCGTGAGAGCAGTTTTGAGCCTACAGCTTCAGCGGCTGGTGCTATACGCCTATATACTATAAACTCGTTCGGCGAAGATAATGATGCAGAGTCGAAGGCGTAATTTGGCAAACGTCGCTATAAAGCCGTCGCCGGGTTCAGTTCTACCGAAAGACTCGATGCACCCATCAGCTCTGCACTGCGGCAGTTAGCTCAAACGGCGAATGCAGCGAACTGTATATCATATGATCATAATAGGCCTACATGTGCTATGACATTAATGTCTGGACAAAAGCTGCCTTCTAGTGTGCTGTTTGCTGTTTGTCAGCGGCTGAAGTTGGATATCAGAGCATGTGTGTTTAAAACGCTTCTTCAACTGACGTAAAAGCATTGAAAGCACTGCTCGGTTTTTACGCGCCACAGCTGTACCGGCAGGTACTGCTGAGGCGCGTATTAGCTATGGGAATTCTGTCTGTCTGTCTGTCTGTCTGTCTGCCCGTCTGTCCGTCCGTCACGACCCGGTGCAGAAACAACCGAGTGAGATAGAGACTCCGGGTCTTCACCATATGATAGCCTAGAGTCTCTACCTTCCAATGAGGTAATTTTGGTGCCGCTGGGTGAGGAGATTCCCCTCGAACGAGGGCATCAGAGGGGTACCCCCTTAGAAATTGTTATTTTACCACTATTGGCTCATCTAGCGTGAAAAAGGCTGCAGACAGACACAGACTTGCTGCTTATCATAACAAGCACTGCCGACGAGCTTTCCAGTGGTACCAACATCGATGACCTTGAACGACTTTGACCCCCAAAAATTGGGGTTTTAGGGAATTTTTTGAGCGATTTTGGGCTGCAATGCACATTTTAAGACTGAATTGCGCCGAAACTATTCAAGATAGACTAGGACAACCTGCCTATGAAGTGTTCGGCGTTAAACGTAGATTTCAACGGCGGACAGTTTGACCCCCTAGGTTCAACGAATCCTCCATACGAGCGCATCAAATTTGGGTACCCCCTTGAAAAAGTGCGATTTCTGCTACTGTCGACTAATCTAGCACGAAAATGGTTGCAGATAGACACAGACTTGCTGCGCATCATAACAAGTACTGATGACGAGCTTTCCGGGGGTACCAACATCGATGACCTTGAACGACCTTTAACCGCAAAATAGGGTTTTTAGTGAATTTTTAGCGATTTTAGCCTGCAATACACATTTTAACAGTGAATTGCGCCTAAACCATTCAAAATAGACTAGGACAACCTGCATATGAAATGTTCGGCATTAAACGTAGATTTCAGCTGTGTACATTTGACCCCCTAGGTTCAAGGAGTCCTCTGTACGAGCGCATCAAATTTGGGTACCCCCTTGAAAACGTCGATTTCTGCTACTGTCGACTATATAGTCTAGCACGAGAATGGTTGCAGATAGACACAGATTTGCTGCTTATCATAACAAGCACTGCTGACGAGCTGTCCGGGGGTACCAACGTCGATGACCTTGAATGACCTTGAACCCCCAAAATATGGTTTTAAGTGATTTTTTTTGCTATTTTAGGCTGCAACGCACACTTAGAGTGAATTTTCGCTGAAATGTACTGGAGATAGACCAAGACTACCTGCGTACGAAATTAAACTGATGCTGTGGCGCGTCTCATGAGCATTTGCTCATATTTCTTGTATCGATTTTGAGGGACCTGTCCGAACCTTCAAAAGAAGTCTTACGTACGTTAATTGTTCGTCTATTCGAACAAAAAATCATTTTGTGTCTTATTGAAGTTTTCAAGGGCCTACGATAGTAATGTGATGCGAAGACCACACACGCGGCTAATGTGGCATTGTAATTCACCTCGACTGCAATGAAGAGCCCACGCAGCGAGCGTGGGGTGCACGAAAAGTAACATATTCCGATGTTCGTAGCGTCGTACGCGCAGGTGCGTGTCTAACGAAGATTGGTGCTTGAGCAGCACGTACATACAAGGCAAAGCAACGCCATGCCATCGTCGTTGTTGTTACGCTTCATTCGTGATCGCTGCATGCGGGTATCGAATGTCCCGTGCCGCGCGCAGTCCCAGCCGTCGAGATTACTGCGACCGGACTTAACGAAGCACGACCCGACGTCGACTAGAAGTTAATGAATTCAGCTCGTAAACGACATGTAGCAAACGTCACATATACGCTCAAACTCCGCTTACTTCGATTTGTTGTACAACATGCTGTACAACAAGTCCGCGAAACTCCACAGCAAAACCACAACAAGTTTTAGAAGAAGCCCTGTAAAAATCGAAGGCATGTTACAGACCCACAACAGCCTGACATATGTCGAGCTATTATACAGTTTGTTCTACGACTTGTTGTACTACAAATCCACAGCAAATCGAGGCAAATGGAGTTGGGGCCATGGGCTGCAGACCGGCGGGGAGGTGACTGAATCGAATGACAAGCAAGCAGGTCGATGCCGGTCCGTGAGCTGTCGTATAACATGGCGTGAAGAATTGGTATTTGGTTTGCATGCGTGCGGCACCGTCTCTAAGCAGATAGATTTTTCGCATTATACGTCAGAGAAGTGACGCCACGCGGGCGAGCTCTGCCCAGGTAGACCAGCCACCACGACAAAACAAACTAGGGCGTTATTATATTCATTTTGATTCGCCATAACACGAGATGCTATCAATACCAAGGCCCAGGGCCAAGACAAGATCAAGACCATAAGCTCCAAGATTAAGATCAAGGCTGCAACAAGAGAGATGTAGCATAATTTGTTTAAAATGAAAACGCTCAATAATTATTTTATGCACGTTGTAATTATTAATAATCTAAATTCCGTTTTGTTTACATTTCATTTTCGCCACTTTCCAATAGCGATGCAAACGTCAGTCACACACCACCGATCACTAGCTCCTTTACTAGCCTGTCATATCAACTATACCACATTTGCTGACTGTTCACTATAATAACAGTGCATGCCTGAAAATGTTGCTAATGAAAAACTATTTATTAAGTAGACCTGCTCAGAACGAAATAACTAGCAGTGTCAAAATGGAAAAAATAATGAAATACGTTACGATTACAAATATTAAATAATGTCTCACTATTTGTTACTTAATTTCCTCGACTAGCCTGTCTTCTCCTCCTCTTTCCATATACACCATGAACCATAAAAAACGTGCCACCAAACTTTTGTTCATATCTTTGCTAAATGTTCACCAATTTTCATAATTCTTTCACTGGCACACTCCGCGGACAATTTGCGACAAAACGTATAAACGAATACAATAAACTCGTCGCTATATACGTACAGTATACTTTGTGAAACATGAATGCTGTAAACTAGCGTTTTGTATGCGCTGACCCATATGAACCACCAGAGACCTTGCATATAACAGGCAGCAACTGCGGTAAGAGGATTAAGTTAAGTTTCATGGATTTGAACTCCAGCATCGACGAATATGACACTAGCGTATAACCTACAGATGCATGCGCGCTTAGTTTGCCGTTGCTGTGCTTCGGTTAGTGCAATTTTTGAAAATTTATAGTTCACAAGGCAGTGCAGCGACGCGTTTTGGGTGTGGTGAAATCTCTAATGATAGTTTTGTCACAAATTATGCGTGGAGCGTGCGAGTAAAAGAATTTTGAAAATCGGTCAATCACAAAACTTTGGTAGCACGTTTTTTATGGTTCACGGACGAAACGATCAAAGGATTGATTGACTGACCGCTAAAAGCGTTTTGTCTTTGTCATTTATGTACACCCCGATAAAATGACTGCCTTTAAATGCTTTTCTTCTTATTCTGTGATACTGAAAAAATCATCCTTGCCAAGATTGTCTATGAAGCTAGTTAAGTCGTCGTCTGTCCGATGTGTAACTGGATCGTGCGTGGAGACGCCGGCCGACCTTCAGCGCTAGTATTCAGTGTTGGATTTGGTTAATTAACGGCGGAGAAAACCGAGGTCCGACCACAGGTCAAAAATAGGTCGCTCCTGTCTCCGGCTTTTAACCCTATTAGGGACGGGCTGCAATGGACTCAGACGGTACTTTTACCACGTGACGCTACGCAAAGTGATTTCAAGTTTTCGACTTCATCTGTCCTTCCGTCCATCTATGACACTTGTGTATATTTATACGAAACATGTTATCACAGTTTTTGACAGTTTTCTAGCGCTGTCGTTTTAGTTTTTTTTCTCGAAACAAATGACGCGTTGAGATCCAATGACCTAATGCGGAACATCAACGTATGAACATTTGCGATTTCCACTTTTCAGACAGCAGAGCGGGGCACGGCGAGATCGTTTGACGTCATTCGGTTGCGTCAAACTTGGCTACAGAAAATTATTCATCTTATCAAAAAATAACTATTTCGCAAGTCTTTGTTGGTAAGTGGTAACTGCTCCCTGTTAACTGAAGCTGCCAGGTTAATTGAGTTAACTGCGAACGTTTCTACACTGGTTTTTTCGTTCATTTTTACATTTTTTCTTACGCAGTTGAGGTAATCACTGAAATCAAATCAGATATGACTTGCCAGGTTAATCACAAAAAATAACTGCCACTCTTTACGGACCTCCTTGTCAATGTGTAAAGTCCATCGTGATTCGGCGCGATAACTGAGCGTTTTGTTTCGATAACGAATACTGATAGGCTATAGGCCTAACGGGTAACGAGTTTTGGTACAATAAGAAAAGTCTGGGTGAAGTGCCGCTGCATATGTATACGTAGGGGCATCTTTGTTGGTCAAATGTCCCACCAACAGGGCCTCATTGCTGTGTAGGGTTAAACGCGTTTACGATATCGTTCTGGGTCACACGCCTGTGACAAATCGATTGGATCAGGAGTAATATATTATAGCGTTTGGGAGGCAGGTGCCCACGGTTTCGCTCGCCTCCTCCAGCTCGACAGGTAATTCCCGTTAATTTTCTTCCACCGCTGCCATGCACTGTGTGCTAATTTACAACTCGTTAACTCGGTTTACAGCCGACTGGAGCACGCAGCGCACCACCGACAGGATGCGGGCGCGTATTCAGTCTCTGCAGTCTGCAGTTGAATACTTCGAAGCGTTGTAGCGCTCCTATCGCAAGTCCCGTTATGTACAGGGTAGCGAATAAAAAGCGGATAACGTAGATCGAAAAATCGGACGGTTTGGGAAAAGACTAGCCTCGATCATTGGAGTGGGGGTGGTCATGTACCTGAACACGGTGTTCAACATAACCGCCCTTCACGGCAATGATGGACGTTAATTGCTTCCGAAACTGTCCGACTGCTCGATCTACGTAAAGCATGCATTTCTCATTTTTTTTATGCGCCACCCAGTATATCCTGCACCAAAATGACTGAAGCTGTCACATAATGTTGCTGAGGTCTGCTGTTGTTGATGATGATGATGATGATGAACCAATGAACTTTAACGTGGCATAAGTGTGCTGTTGTAACTTGTCAGCAACGTCAGTTCTGGAACAGATATGCAGAGAGGACAGAAGCGGATAGCAGGTTTCATGGAGGCAGAACCCCGAGTCAGTGCGCAAGAAATGAGCGACTCGATCGCTCACTGTAAATCGACGAAAAATGCATTCGTGCTAGCTGTCAAAGTTGACACTGCAGAAGTGTGAAAGGAGCAGTTTATCGCGCCAGACTGTAATAAGGGTGGACATGGTATATACGGAGTCGCTGAGTTGTTAAGATCTGTGGGCTTCAGCAGCAGGACGGCGCGCTATGCCGCCGCGCTGCGTGCAGATGCATAATGCAATAATCCATATCGTTGTCGCTGGCGGCGCGCGCTAAAAGCATTGACGGCGGCGCCGTGCGCGACTGTTGCTCCTCAAAACAATAAGCCGACATTTGGCTTAAGCCGCGTCTAGACGCCGGTGCGCCCGCCCAGTGGGCTGGCGGCCGGTCGGTGTCCGACGTTTCTACGCCGGGCCGCCTTGGCCGCCCGACGACAATGCCGACAAGCAATTTGCCACATTAAATATTGAAGATCGGTTTCTAATCTAGGCGAGAAACGGCGCGACGGCCTCGCGCTGAGTGGGATGCGAGCGTGGCCGGCCGGCGGTGAGGAATAGCTGCCGGCGGGATGATGCTTTTCTTGTTTCTCATGGGACGAACTCAGCGCACATTTCCGCTGCAGCAGCAGCAGCAACTCATTCGTTTAACGCCCTACGTGCGATCAGCAAATTTGCACAATATCTCGACTTCCACCGTGTCAGATTCCAGTGGCATTGTCGCACTTTACTGAAATTTTAACAATAATGATGATAATAATAAATAATAGCAGTGATAATAATGTGCTGTCGATTTGTGCTGCTTCGAGACATCTGCGTGATCCTGTTCACATCATCTCCGTCTTCGGACGATTACTAAAAAAAGTTGAGATACTTTTTCTTTTAAGAGTACTAAAGTAAGCAGCTCATTAGAGGTTATTCTGGCGTTGATGCGTTTTACTTACTTACTTACTTACTCCGACTCTTCGTCGCTGTTTGTCGATGATCGTCCACATGCAACCGTCTCTATTCTCTACCAGAGCCACATCGTCCGATGCGGCAGCAGTTCGGCCCAGTCTCTCGGCTCGCCAGCCTTCGATCCGCTGCACGGCAACACTTTATCGTTATTGTCATTATATTCGCCGCCGATGGACGGACGGACGGACGGCTGCAGCGACAGGCTGCCGGGATGGATGGATGGATGGATGAGGTGGGGACCACGGAATGTGGCGGATGATGTCGTCGATCTTCGTCGCGGTCTCGCGGGAAGGCGCCGCCGCCGCCGGTCCAGTCGGCTCGGTGTCCGCCGTCCGTCCGTCCACGGTCACGAGACCGACGGAACAACAACAGAAGACGACGTCGACCGGCCAGTGCCGCCACACACACCGGCGTGCGGCGCGCTAATAGAATTGTGTTTACATTCAATTCGGCGGCGGCGACGGTCGCTCGCTCGGTCGTTCGGTCGTTCGTCATAACTCTTCTCGACACACCGACGGCCAACTGATGATGTCTTTGTCGTCGCTGATACAGATTAAACGCAGCTCATGCACAAAAGTCACTCGCCGAACACTTCGGACTTGGAGTTTGTTTTCTCCGATAGGAGGCGTTGCTGTCCACGCAGCGTTAATACCACGCTGTTAACTTGTTACTTTTTTCTCCGTCTGCAGTCCGGAAATTTTTGGTGTCTTCTGGGACTCCGCTTTTGTTGCATGCTAGGATTCACATTGCGTTAGTTCTTGTAACAGATTACGAGGTCCTTCTTTTCCGTCTTTTTTCTAACGGGTGGGAACAACATCAAGATAATAGTCGCTGCATGCAGTTGTTTGGTTGTTTCGTTTCACGTCCAATGCACTTCCATATCTTGGATCGGGAAGTGTGCTTAGTAATTAGATGTTAAGCGACCGCTTCAAGTTTAATTACTTGTACGCTTTTTTTGCAATCACGATCGTTTAAAAATGTTCCTTGTCAATTCATAGAAAAGCTTTCTATAGTTCAGCAAATGCTATATTTGGCAAAGTCGGTCGCATCGCGTCGGAAGAGGTAGTCTTGGAACTAGTAATAAGAAATGTATGCCTAACCTCTTGTATGGTCTTGAGGCATGCCCACTAGTTAAGTCTGAGCTTGCTTCATTAGACTTCGTCGTCAAAAGATTTTTCATGATGATGTTTGGGACTAGCAATATGGTGGATGTCGTGAGACATTGTCAATCCTGCTTTTAATTTCAGGTTGCCGAGTCTTCTGTGGTCGAATCGCGTAGATAAGTTCGACTTTAAATATGCCTCCTGAGGGGGCAGTTTCGTCAGTTACGGCAGTTAGTGTCAGATAGTGTTTAATTCGTATTTTTCTTTTCTTTTCTTAGTTTCTATTTAACTGTCAATTATGTACGTATGTATTTATTATCTATCGAATCTTGATGATTGATGAATAAAGATGTATATTACTTCCGGTAGACGATGTGTGTGTAGGCGTGTTGTGACGGTAAAGTGGATTTGTGTAGGAACGAGAGCGGAATCGACGAAGTATTTGGGAAGGGTCGGTACTGTAGGCCTAGAGTGCAGATGACACAGGGGGACACCCACCCAGATATCAGGAGTTTGATGTCAACCAGCAATTTTAAAGAATGAATGGAGGGTTGTATTTACATGTATTGGTGTTAGTAAATTCTTTTTCGTCGCAGTTGGGAGAATAAAGTCGTTCAAGCAAAGTCGCGGAGTGATGGATGCATAGACTGCTGCGGAGCTTGTTGCCATAGCAACGCAAGACCGCAGCCGCATCGACACGCTAGTCGGTCCAATAAAACGGCGTCTCAAGACGTCAGCGACTTGCTATTCGTCCGACCCTGCTCTGCCGTGAGATGCAGTCGTCTGTCCAATCACTCGCTGCAGCAGCAATTGATTCAGCAACTGGTGCGGCATGATTCCATGGCAACCTGTCTGCATGCCTACGCCGCTCCAGTGCTTAGTGTTAATATCTAATCGAGGCACCATAGTCGTCATAAACGATATTTCAGCGATTTCGTGATTGGTCTCACTCAGCACTGTTTTCTACAGGCTCTACACATTGTCGGGCATCAGCCGCCGAGGTTTTAAGTACCATATTGTTGACTAAATGCAAGACCAAAAAGACCTTACTCATTTTCCGTTTCAACTTTGCAATATTCGTAATACAAACAGAGTTTGCTCGGCATTTTCCTGAAATCACAGTCGCAGAATATAGGCCTACGGTTGCCAGCATAGGCCTAGCAGCGGTAGGTCGTCAGCGGATTTATCGAACAAAGCTTGTGGCAGAAATATCGTACGAGGAGACAGAGCGAACGAAAACTACCAGAGTGCATTCGCGATGTCAAGTCGACTGCCCGGCTAAGGTCGTCGTTGGCTCTCCATGTGCTCAACCGCGACGACCTTACGGTCCACGCGTGGTGTCGCGGCGATGTATCGAATGTCGCTGAACTGCTATAGGACTGCAGTAGCCTGTGCATTGGTCGTTCGTTTCGCTTTGCTCGCACGTTTCTGCGCCCACCGCAGTGCCGTGCTTAAACACGTTCTAGTAATCTAATATACGCGTGCATATCAATTGAACAAGTCATTGTTCGCCGTCTTCTTTACTGGGGCCCCGCGGACGCTTTTTGCTTCAGGCCTCAATGTTGTGGATCGTCGTCAAAACTTAAAACTGAGTGAGTATGTCTTTGATAACAAAAATGGTGAAAATCGGTGGATATTCGGCGAAGAAGTGGACACAGGTTTGGCGTCTTTCTATATGACTCACAATGTAGATGCCTGCCACTCAAACCCACGGCTCATCTTTTCTCATCTTTTCTCATATTTTTACGTTTTTGGACCTAGACGAACTTTGCGACTTTGGAGATAGCGATTAAAACACGCCGAGCGACTGCGTCTGTCCGCCGTGTGTGTATAGGTCTAATATTCGACTATAATTGTGCACCTCCATCTGACGCACGTGCATATACGGAGCGGGCAGCTGAGTGACAATGACTTTGCCGTTGCCCGTTGCTGAAGCTGAAGCACGTCGTTCTTCGTGTCACAATAGCAACCGTGCACGCGTCTATCAACGCCATATAAGTAGCGATCGAATGCATATACATCATCCGGCCCGCGGCAGATGAGAATAGAGCTAATTATATACATCGTCATGCTGTTGGCCGGCCGATTATACAAAAAGTGTCGGATATAAATCACAGCGTGAATGGCAGTATATTTTATTATGGGTGAAAGTAGGCTTACAACAGCTGCGCCGTGAAATTTATGTGTAACAAGAATTCGTACAACAAAATCTGCAGCTTCTGACTGTTTCAGTCAGTATAGGTTACAAATTACTTACATATTTTACGGATTTCTATACGGACTTTCAGGTCCGATAAATTCGCAGGGAAAGTTGGCATACTGTCCATAATCAACAAAAGCTCAGCTATATAGGCTGACCAATTTGCAGGGCATGAAATTGCAGGACATTAAATAGCATGACAAAAAGATACAGTATTAACAGAGATATATGTACAAAACAGCAGTTTATACACTTGTTAACGGCGGCATTCAAGGACTAACACATCAAAAACAGCAAAAATCATAAAAATGTGATATTATTCAGCAGCACTACATTGACACACAGTCAATGTGATGCAGGCAATATCACTTTTTTATGATTTTTATGCTGTTTTGGTTGTGATGGCTAATTGAAATATATGACTGTTTCCATCCCGAAATTGTCGTAGAAACATCTGTAATATTCCTATTACAGGCCTATACTGTTTATATCGTCATGCGATGTAATCATCGATTTTCCACTGCGGACTGCTTGAATGAATGAGTTTATTTCGCACACTTGCGGCTATGATATGACACATCTCTCAGCAACAAACTACTTGCAACACATCGGAACAACAGCTACATAGCAGGCGTGCGAGGAACTCTGTTATCCCCACAATGATCCCCTACAGCATTTCGTCAGTATTGTCATAATTACCAGGAATTTTGATGCCAATTTTACGACACCTTTAGCCATAATTAATGGATAGTTCTCATTTACGTAGTTTGTAGATTTTTACGTTTTTACTCCCCCCAGCTTGCAACTGCACAATTTATAGCAACAAAGGCTGCTACAGGTCTAAAAATGCACGTACTAATAAGTGACTAGCAATTAAACAATTGCTTGAATGCTAAATTGTGATTGCAGAAGAGGCAATGAATGTCTGTCATTGTCGTATGAAATGATCAGTGTTATTCAGTCTTGTCTGCAAGCGCTTGTGAAGGTTCTGAACAACCCTTGCCGAGGTGGAGGTCGTTTCATCAGATCTTCTGCAGTGTGCTTCCAAGCTCCCCGATGTGTCACTTCAGCGACCCAGTCATGTCATCGCAAACCTCGCGTTGCTGTTTTTCACCCGTGACTTGGCGCAGATGCATCGCAAGGGTTGCCAACTGGCATTTTAAAATGCCAAATAAGTGAACTTTGGCATTTCACAGGAACTTTGGTGTAAAGTTTATAGTTCGACAGTTTGGCACTTTTGGGGACTTATTCTTCGAATTTGCGTTAAATTTTATAGTTTTGTAGTAACACTCAATGTTGGCATCAGTTTGGCATTAACTTGGTAGGCCTGGTATGGAATAATTTTATCGTAGATGATGTTGTTGAAAATTGGCATTTTGTCAGTAAAATACATTACACTTGGTATTTTCAGTCACAAAGAGTTGACAACCCAATGCACCGGCGGAATTCACCGGTGAATAAACCAACGCAAGGAATTTAGGCATCCAAATAGTTGTTTATATGCAGGTCACTGTTTACGTCGTGTGTTTTCTATATAGTAGATATCTCTTGATGCCCTGGTACTGAAAATTTATCTGTAAAATGTTCAGCAATGATGACAAAAATGACAAAAATACTAAATGTTATTTAACAAAAACAACATAATATGTCTACCATGTTGATGTACCTCTGTAAACAAATTATGGCCTCAAATTTCCTAGTGATTAGGCCTACGAAAATAATGGCAAAAGACTGTTGGGGTCACCTTTGGGATACACTGTAGTAGTAAGTGTAGGCCTACGCGTTGACATATATTATAACAAGTAAAACCTTTGCTCAAGGCCAAGTACTGCCCACGGGTATCATGCACACAAAAAAAAACAGAAAAAACCCATGCGACCTTGACCTTTGACCTATGACCTTGATATTTAATAGGCCTCTAGAGGTTGTCAAGGTACATGTTCGTGCAGAATTTCAGCAAGCTAAGTTTAGCGGTTCATGAGTTATCGTGTTAACAGAGAAACTTGGCGATGATGCTGATAACAATACTGCCGTCGCTTCCGCGGGGAGTAAAAAGTGTGGTGCAGACTTGTGGCTGTGGGCATTCGCAACGATTAAAATGCTGAAAAGGAATTGGGAATACATAACAGCTACAGAATGCTGTGCATCAAGCGATAGTAACAAACAGGCAACATGCACTACCGTATATATATACAATCGACGTCATTCGTTTAAAGACAGTGGCTACAATCTGTCACTAATGAAAATGACTAAGTTATTTGACTGTACATTCGTTAATAGACGCAAAGTCCAAAACACACAAATACACAATCTATACGACAGGATTATATATAGTTCACATCAAATTTAACACATAGAAAATTTGTAACTACCACCCACTAGCTTGCACGATTTCGGGCGTCAGTCAAATATTGACACGCACACACACGCGATACATGATAAAACATGAATTACAGAGTTGTCCAACGAAAAGTAAGCCCCTATAACGTTTTTGTTATCATAACGGCAGCAAATATTCACATATTTTCAAAATTATTTCACTGATATATTCTGCACTACATTAAGTTTGCAAGCAAGTAATCACTGCAGATCTCATTACATCCGAAACGCGTCACTGCACTACCTTGTGAAACACAGACAGCTGAGGGTTACTTTCAGCGTTCTAAAGTTCACTCGTGTGGGACGCGTTTAGGAGGTAATTGAACCTTTAGCAATGTTTTACAACTTTGTTTGCCACTTATTTGGCTACTAAAACATTCGAAAATTGGTTAATTTTTAATGAACTTACGAATGTGTAAAAATCAGGGGCTTATTTTTACGGACCATCAGGTATAACAAGCACAATCAATCTTGGCATTACAAAATAACCGTGCTGTACTAGTTTAGGCCTCTGGATACTGTTATGCAATACGCAGACCTTATTTACAGGGTTCTAACAGAAAGTGTAGGCGGACATTATACATCTGTGCTCAATGCATGCAGAATTAGGAATGTGGAAGCAAAAAGCACAGCTTCGAATTGGCATGCGTTCAGTGTTTTGACCCGCTGGAGTTAACTGAAAGTCAGAAAAGGCATGTGGGGCGAAAAACAATTCTGTCTCAACCATCTTGAATTACCAGAGATGCAGTCCTTTCTGGATCTGAAAAAAAATTAGTAGCGAGGAAAAGAAAGCGCATATAGGCTATACTGAAATTTAAGAATACGATGTGGGCAGATATTTCCATAACAAGTTGTGTTCGGCTCGGATGAAATCTATGAAAAGCAATTGTCGATTTTTTTTCCACATGCTTGACATAAAGTTCTTGTGCTGCTATCAATCAATCAATGAATCAATGAAAACATTTGTATAGCGCCATATGTCGCGAACGAATCAGACTGCGCTATTATAAGGCAAGCAAGGTTCCTACTTGTCTATAGGGTCCTTAGCTACGCTCAACCGGTGATTTTCGTGCCACCGTGAACTTTCTATACGTGCATTTTATAGCTATTACGCAGTGTACCTGTGAGTATTACTTCCCATGCACTGCAGTATGTGCAATGTTTCGAGTTCAGATCTATTGTGCTTCCCGAGATATCGCTCGACGAAAAAAGCGTTTACATAATCACGAACCCATGCAGCCAGTCAGCAATCACATAGTTAGCTCAGTTTGAGACCGCAGAGCCTCAGCTGCACTGAACTAAATAATATAGGCCTATTGCACACACATTACCACTAATTATCACTAACAGTGCAAGCATAAGACTACAAATGAAATAAGTTTACAAAATTAACGAACATTCGACGCAGTTTTAGTCACAGGCGAAAAACGCAACAATGCGTTACTCCCAGTCAATATCGTTGTTTGTCACTTCAGCCTATACTGTAATCAGGGTTTTGGTAAAGATTTTTAAAACAGTTAAATTTGTTCAATAGGAGTAACAGAAAAAGACGTCGAGAAAGTCACAGGCCCTCTTGCAGCGTCCAGGAGCACAACGGTACCACGGTAGGAATTTTGTTCTGGCGAGAATTCTGATGTATGCAAAGAAATGTTAAAGAAATCTGATATCTCCAGACAAATTGGGCTTTGGGCAGTAGGCGGAAAAGTAACCGACAAATGGCTTTAAACGCGATCCACGATTAATGTAATACAGCAGCGAACAACAAAAACAGACGACATGTAACTGTGCAATAGGGAATACGACGCAATTATATGTGATATACAATACATCAATAGTACACACAGACTCGATGAATTGACTAACTGTGACAACAAAGAAGTCAATGACTATATGCAAAAATGAAAATAAACTGAGATAAACATTGGCATTTAGTCCACTTTTGCGACTTATCTACACATAGGAACGCTACTGTTTTGTTTTCACCGCACCTCCGCCGAAGAACGGACATTAGAGAGTAATGCAAGTATGTGTCTGTGTCTGTCTTTTTGCTTGTCTGTTCGCGAAACTACTTCAAAAGTAATAAACGGATTTTTGTGAAATTTTGCAAGAATGAGTTAGTTATGGGCCAAAATCTGATGACGCCTCAGCCTCAATTTTGTCTCAGTTTTCCATTCCCGTAATGCATTTTCCTTCAATAGCAATAGGATAGACAAGACAAGACAACTCGGCGGAGGCTTACGCTTGTCCTATATAGTGATTCTATCGTTTTAGCAACTACATTCACGCAGTAATCAAACTTGGTGGAAATACTGAAGAATGACTGACAGACTGTTATCGTAGAAAGCAAGCAGCCGATTCAATCAGGTCTGTTTAAGGGCATTAGGTTCAGTGGCGTCGTGGCAGGGGAGGGGGCAATTGTCATTCCCCTAAATTTTTAGCCTGCTGGGAAATTTTCGTCTTTAAATTTTTCGTACAAAAATGCAAAATTTGGGGCTGGAAATGCCCCATTTTGGGGGAATTTATCATTTAGGAGCAAAAGAATGAAATTTTGAGCAAACATATCTTGCATAGCATAGCAAACTTCCTGCCCGAACCGACGACGTCGCTGACTCTAGGTTGACTATGCGTCTATGCGTCGACGAGCTGCTCGAGCCAGTTTGAAGACTTGAAATATTCCGGCACGCTGTCATCGAGTCGGGCGATGACCTTGTAGATGGCTTTCTTCCACGACTGCTCCTGGTCTTTCTCCGCCTGAATCGACTTGAAGAACTCGCGAAGCGTTGCCTGAACCGTCGATCGAAAGTTTTCCGGCACCTACGAACACGAGCAGAATCATGCGGTGCAAAATGTACATAAATCAACGACAACACTTAGTAGTGCATAGTAGTGTGGACGACGGTAAAGTGTCTTCGTATATACACCGTGTCTCAAAGAAGGATCCCCGACACTGTCGAATGTAACTTCAACAAGGATCATCAAATTTTTATGATTTTCGGTACGAATATTGCTGACGTAACTGGTCATCAAATAACCGTTCAGATTCCCACCTCAGTTAACGTCTGCTTCTGCACTACCTGGGGAAATCAACGCACAAAGCAGTTAAAATGTTGCAGCGCGAAACTCCAAACTTCATCTCTCCAAATCGACATTTCGAACATTGACTGTAGCTGTAGGCAGGTGGACAACTGAACAATTGGATAAACTGTCAGCCGAAGTGACAGAAACAAAATGTGGTCTATAGGTGTCATTTTAATTAAGTATTAATACTGCCTTTGATAAAAATGTAATATTTCGTTTATTCTGTTTTTTCCAGGTAGTGCAGAAGCAGACGCTGGGTGAGATAGGAAATCGAACAGTCATTTGATGGCCATTTATGTCGGGAATAATTATTATCAAAAAATATCAAAATCTGTTAATCCTTGTTCAAGTATAATCGATAATGTCGGTGATCCTCATTGAGACACAGTGTATGCTGTAGGCGGAGCTATCTCATTCGTTCGAGTCTTCTTTGTCCTCAACACTCACCAACAGTTTCACTGCAGGTTTGAACTGCGATTTTTCCACAAATCCTTCCCGTCATAAGGCGCTGGTGTTTCACGGCGTCTTAACAGATAACTGAAATGTTTTGAATTCTTAGCGCACATACGAATCTTTTCTTGAGTTCTTTTTGTCAGCTTTCGTTTGTGCAATATGAAAAAAAGGAAAATGAGCAGTTGGCCTATGCACAAAATTAAATTCTCGTTTCAATAACTGTCAAAAATGAACGGCATCGGGTACTGACGAACGGCTCGTTAAAATTGTCCATCGAGCATCAATTTTATCGGCATCTGTGAAAAAAAATAAATTAATGCCCAACAGGTGGGGCAATAAGGCACGTGTCGTTAGCATTAATGAGCTGCATTCGGTTCGGTTCCACTTTAACGTGAAGTGGCAAAGCGAGGACGCGCTTGACGGCGACAATGCGCCGAGTGACCGTCTCGCGCCGGACTGCAGCAGCAGGCTGAATGAAGTGAACGGCCGACGCTGGCGTCGATCGCTGGCGGCGATTTTTAACGGTCGCGATCAGAACGAATTGCAACTCGAAGGCGATGCGATCGACACCGACCGCGAACAACAATCGCACAGCGGCGGCGGCGGCTGCCAACGCCGCCGCTGTACCCCCCGAGCACAAACCGACAATGCGACACCGGCCCGCCAACGTGATGACACAGACAGTATTGGGCACGGGGAGCTGCTACCAGAGAGAGAGAGAGAGAGAGAGAGAGAGATGCCGCGAGGCCTAAGGCCATATGTTGAAGTTTTAGAGTAAAGAATGACACCGTTCGAACGTGGCCGAATGCGTTTTGGACGCTTGCCTTGACATCGCTAGCGCTGGGCGACGTAAACAACGCACACCAGCTCTGAGTCGCTGTCGCAGCCAAGAATCATACAATTTCTGTTCAGCGAGAGATACTGCACAAAAACTGTAATAAACAACCGGTATTTTACATCACCCACTGTCAGATCAGAAGTGTCTCGTTTGACAAACTCATTTAATAAATCTATCGATTTTAATCCGTTCACAACTCGTGTGAATTGTCCTTCTATGTTTGAGTTAATTACGACTTAGTTAAATTATTGATACACCTTGCTCTCATTTCTTCTGTCATACGACGTCACGCATGCTTCCTAGTTGCACGTTGTATGCAGCTACACCATTAAAACATCAAGGTGGCTGATAAGTCCCACAGATCATTGACGCAGTGGTACCTTCACCTTGAGTATATACAACGCCAGTTTACGTCACAGAATCAAACGGACAAACGAAACATTAATTTACACGTTCTTGATACAGGACGTTTCAACGCGCGGAGCATGACAAATCAAAACCCTGCGAGCCAGCCGCCAAGCGATTATGCAACGGGCGATGTGTAAATCTCCGGGATTAATGGACAGAGAGACAGAGAGAGAGAGAGAGAGAGAGAGAGAGAGAGGCGGTCTCCCACGAGCAGGCCGTTGCGATTCGATTAGTGGCCGCATGCAGCCAGTGCGCTCGCTCTGCCGAATGAAAGACGAAACGACTCTCAATAATTATTCAGTCGATTAAGACCGCGAAACGACGTAGTGATGCGGAGTTTGATCTTGAACAATCGCTGTCATCTGCATACAGTATACCGTAGAGGTCACACTGAGCAGTGATACGTGCCGAAGACTAACGAATACAATGCACTAATGCAGTCTATTCATCTCTTTCTCGTCTTGGGGCAGGACAAGGAAGGCATTAAGCGTTGCACGCTAACTAAAAATGGCGGTTCTAAAATTAGAAATCTGTGGGGAGGAAGGGGGGGGGGTTAGGCCTCATCATCTTCCTACCCCTATCTTCCCCTTTCCTCGCTTTGTTCTCCCCCTTTCTCTTTCGCCTTCCTTCCTCAGTTCCTGGGAACCCTAACCGTTCTCTGAATCCAACTGACTTCTGAGGACCACCGTGAAACCCGGCCGCACAACGGTTGCTGATGCATTTAGCTCAGTTTTATACCCTCGTTCTGTGACTGGTTTTAACGATATTTTAAACAACAAAATGAGAAAAAGAAATAATAGAAGTCTGGCGGTCGAACGCATTTGATACACATGATATTTAAAGAGCAGATTTCACGAATTCACTGTTAAAAATCTCTTGTTTGTTTGGGGCGGAACCCTTAAATCTCCTTCCTGTGCGTCATCAGATACAGTGCAATAACTGATAAGTAATAACGCTTGGCGCCATAAAAATGAAACGCATATGCTAAACTCGTTCCACTCTTCAGAACCGGGAAGTTGCGGTGGGAGCGAACACAAATCCTGCAGACATAAACCACCTCCCCGTATCAGAATCCTACTGTATTGACGATCCAGGCACAGGGCGTTCGGTCGCCAAATTATTGCTTCAAAAAATTGTCTTACTCAACACCTTCGTGAAATTTGCATATTTAGCTACAAATTAAGGAACGTTTTGTGGCATGTTGGCCTTTCCGGGTGATTAGTTGCTTTTCACGTGTCCGCTGTCACGTTACAATGAAACACATACTGATGAAAATTACTTGGTTGCGATGAGCCTGCGTAATGCACGAAGGCATTCAGACTATCGTGTTCAGAATCAGGCAACACCCATACTGTATAGTGTAAGCTCTTCTTGGAGGAGGTTCTCAGCCCGACTGCCCAGGTGGGTCAGGAAGCGGTAGCGGAAATGAGCAGGTGTGTGAGTCGATGACGATGATGGCGAGCGATCGCCCATGCACTGACGCTGACACGTGACCGTTCAGTGACGTCACGCTGACCGTCACGGTCCAGTGAACAGACGCTAAGTGTCCGTCGGTCGGTCTGTCGGTCCGGGCATGCCCACAGGCGACGTCGACTCTTCCGCTCGTCGCAGCAGGTGCCCGCCCCGCCGAGACAATTCAGCCAGAGACACGCGACGTCATCCCGGCCCGGCCCGGCGCTAACTTATTAAATAAACTATGCGCACGCGCAGCCGCCGTGTACAAAACGAACGGTCTCCTGTCCCTTACACAAAAGCTCTGCGCCGACACCACGCTGATCGACATTTATCATCGCTTAATAATTAACGCGTCGTCCACCTTAGCCGAGCGTGAAAGAGCAATCACAAGGATCGATATCGTCGCGGAAAGTCTTATTGTCTGGGCGCGGCTCATTTGAAAACATCCACTGAATATTACACAAGGAGTTTAACCGAACTGAGCCACGGCTCAGCTGCTGCACCGTCCAAGCCGACGTATTCTATTGGAATGCTATCTTCTGGAGTGTAGGCTAACTTAATTTTATCTTTCTCTTTTTAATATATACATATTTATTCACCATAAATCGTAGCACAAACATTAAACAAACAATAAAATGGAAAAAATAATAGAACTTAACTAAACTTAACTAACGATACTATATAATATATATAATGCTATACGCTATCGATTAACTGAACTGAAACCTATATAGTATTAGTAGAATATTTTATAATATTTAGTAATTTTTAAAACTGTGATAACACAAAGTATTAACATTAGATAAAGCTCAACTATTCACGATGCCTGGAGCAGAAAACGTTAAGTGTGGCACCACGTGTTACTGCGGCTCTCAATGATCGACCTATTGCGGTGTGAAAAGGTCCTGTACTATGTGAAGTGATGCACGCACGTGCCATTAAATTATTCGCTCTACCAAGCTTCAACAATAGCCGATCGACGCATCTTACTGCGACAAAGCTTTTTTCCCGAACAAATCGCACTGATTCGCTCGTATAATACTTGTGCGGTAGCACGTGTTACCAAGTATCGTTGCTGCGGAGAACGTTAAGTCTTTGCGTCGGCCTGTCTACCTGACAGCCAGCGGTCTCATCAAGCTGCTAAAAATATCGACGTCAATTGGGTCGATTCGATCGCCATCTGCGATGTCCGTTGGTTCGCCGCATCAAATCCTCGGCCGGCGCACACGTGTTGATCGGACGGCAATACGGCAGGCAGGCAGCAGGGCGGCGAACAAAACATGATGGGTGGGCGGCCGTGTCATCTTCTCGGTGGTCCATCTTTGTCCGTCGAATCATGAGATAACGTGAAGCAGTGGGGAGTCAGCACCACTCATGCAGTGTGACGTATGTAAATGTTGGCTTGGTGCATGGCGTAACGGTTAGGACGCTGGATCGAAAGGTCGTGAGTTTGACTCTCGGTCGGGTCGCTATCAAGTGGTTACTACTAGGATAGGTGACTCTGCGGACAGGTAAACCATCTGAGTATATAACCAACACAAAGGTCAACTCAGCCTCCCATCCCTCCAGGGTAGGCCAATCGAGTACCGGCCTGCTTGTCAGGGACTGAGGTGGGGCGTGTTCACCTGTGTCAGATCCCATATGGCAGATGACGCTCTGTATAGCTCAGGAGCCCTGCGACGGGTGTCACATGAAGAGCCTAACTTGACAAAAGTGTCAGGTATAACTGTAATAGAGACGCTGTCAGACACTGATCACTTCCATCATTGACATCGTAGGCATAATTCTTATAGTAATAACAATAATAGTAGACATGAAATGTTCATGGTGCTGTCCTGGCTGAAAGTACAACAAAATTGAAGTCAACACTTCAGTAATTTGTGACGTCACTGAGTAGCTCTTGATAAACTACGTTACAACGACAACAGCAATTGAGTACAAACGCTAAAAAGTCCGGTAAAGTCCGCTACTTGATGTAACGCTGCTTACATGAGTCAGACTCGTGACCAGAAGCGTCTTGCAGTACAATCTGGTCGGTGGAAGCTGACTGGCATGAGCTAATGACACCGCGGCACATTATGCGGCCGTCCAGTGCCCCCGCCAACTGTTACGAAACATTTGGACTTGTGATCAGATTGGCTTTTCTAAATGTCTCCAACTTTCTGGCTCGCGTACGCATCGCTATACACAGCCTGAGAATTAGCCGGCACTTTTTCCGTTACTTAACGCTTTTCACGCAGATGTCCACAACGTCGGACTCGACCCGTCAAAGATAGACACCATATCGTCGCAGTACTGGATGCTGCTGGTAATGGCGTCAGCGGCGTCACGGTCTTTGTCTTGTCGACGCCGTGATGCTCGGTTAGACCAAGACGAGACAGACAACAAGCTGCGGCCGAAGGCGCGATATGGATCATCCGATTGTCAAACTGGCCGGCGGCGTGCAGCGCCAGGGAAAGCGACAATCAGCACAACTACCTGCGAGGCGACGTCAGGCAACCAGGTGTGCACGCTGACAATAGCGACAATGTGTTTAACCAAGGCGCCATATCTCCCATGTGGAACAATCTACCAGATAACTTGAAATCAACGCACTCCACAACTGAATTCAAGGAAAAACTTACGGCATCTGTATAGGTAGGGCCGCCATATATAGTTCATAGTTTATTGTCCTGCGTGTTATCGTGTTATTGTGAATGCTAGACATTTTACTATTTGTGTGAGTGCACTGAACTTTTTTCTTTCTTTTTCTTCTTTTTGCTTATGTAGGCCTAATATTGTTGTTATTTTGTGTGTAACAGTGGGTGGCCAGCATTGATGGGTATGTACCTTCTGGCCACCCTCCTATATGTTATCAAGTTATTTGTGGTTTTTGAAAATAAACTCTCTCTCCCCCTTATTGCTGCTGCTCTAAGGAAAAGATGCGAACGACTCCTAAGTGTCTGATATTTTCTCGACATGTTTCAAATATACATGCCAACTAACATAAAAAAAACTTTCGAAGATTTGTGACTGCTATTAATAATTTATAAAATCTGTCAATGAGGTGGCAGATTCCATGTCCTCTTCAGCAGTTCGTCGCTGGATGCAAGAATGAAAGAATTACTATATAAAACCCGACAACATATACGAAAGTTATCTTACGAATAAAACTTATACATTTTTGTAGGACGCAAAATCTGTCGCTAAGAAAGCTGTGATCGGAATGGTGTCACTCGAATACCCAATTCACACTCCGACGCCGACGCGACTCGACAGTTGAGTGCGTCGCGGTGTGAGTTGACACCGTGTACATGCGGCATACAACGCACTTTTGTCGACAGTTTCGACTTATTTATTTATTTATTTATTATACGGTTTATACACACGTTAAATCATTCACAATAGTGAAGAATCGCAAGTGTGGACAAGTCACAAGTCACTGCAGGAAAGCACGACCGTACAGAGCAGATTTAAGCCTATTTTTAAATGTACCAGTTGTTGCAGTTAAATCAGAAATAACAGTTTGAGGAAGACTATTCCAGACTGTAGGTGAGGCATGACAAAAAGCACGCTTAGAAAAGTTAAGAACTGATGCACTTCCGCGTAGAGCTGAACGCGAATGCGTCTATACATCTCCGCAGACTTCAGCAAAGTATTCTGAACGACTGTACGAACATGATGGTCATTTTGCGTGAATTACAAACTTAACTCACTCACTCAAGATCACTATACTTCTAATATTTGGTGAATGAAAGACAACAGCGTCAAGAAGTGCAGGACTAGCTAGTAGCTACCAGAGAGAACTAAGACGTTAGGTTCAGCAAAATGCGAAAGAGCTGCTTTAAGTATTCGATCCACAGCAGATGACGATCATCGTGCTGCAGATGCACCAGGCAGAGGTAATTGGCTGCATCTGACTTCAGCGATGACGACGACGTCTGCACGGTGCATGGACATCTCACGGCAACCGTCCGGCAACCGTCCGCAACGGTCGCAGCAAGCGACCAAAAGACGTTGCAAAAGGGCAAGGCAAGCGGCGCAATCAGAATGTTGCAAAAGGGGTTAAACGCAAAGGCTAAACACGTTGTTGTTAATTTCTAAATGAATCGCTGAACGTCGACAATTTGCGCATCGGCTTCTACAGCCATTTTGCCTTTCGTGAAAAATATTACACAACACCGGAGAACTTAACACAATTTGACGCCACTGAAACAATTTTCTCGTAATCTTCTTGCTTTGTTACATGTACACGCACGAAGAAATGTCTTTATAAAATAGTACTGGGCAACGTTCACTATTTTACTATTTCGAACAACGATATTGCATTAAATGAAATTATGAAATACAAGAAAAAATGCGCAATATATGTAAGCTATACGAGAGATATTCGCAAACATGTCATAGAGAATGCGACAAACCTCAATCTGGTTGTTGCGGTTATAGTGTAGAACGAGAACTCGATACAGTTCCGAGTCCGTAGTAACGATCAGATCGGACGCGTTCTTGACGCCCTCAGCTAGCGCCTGGCGAGCATACTTCTCCATCTGTATGTAGTAGAATTCCCTGCAGAAAAACAATCCACATACTACTAGTACTGTCACTGCTTTGAACAAAGTGAAATCTGAATGCGAAAGTAACAAGGAAAGATGTCGGCGCCGAGTGCCGACATGATACGCGGCCGTCCGTCCAGTTGCCGGCGTCGACAGTAAATAATACTACCGTGAGGTCGCCAGATATTAGACATTGTTAAAATATTTGCTGACATCCGATGACCTTGACTTTACACATCTGCTGTTATTCCTGCCCAGAGTTTTTTGGTTTTCTACGCCTTTTGATTTCTGATTGGGAACTCGTACGGACGGACAAACAAGGTGCGTAGTGTGACCTATAAGACGGCAGCATGACAGTAGTATAATATTGTATACAGCCATTATGTGTAGAACCACTGCGAAACTTTCTCGGTGACTAGTGACCTTAAACTAATGAACAAAACCTCAATCCTCACAATCACGGACATTGACATAAAAACTGTCAACTCTAATAAATTCATACAACACTGAAGCGCAGCAAGAACGAAACGTATATAAAGTTATCGGTGAGTGGAAGATGAGTGAAAGAGGAGAGTAGCTGAAACGTTTGAGTGTTTGGCGCATCACAAGACACAAAGAAAAGCGCCAGTTTGAGTCGGTCGCATCGTACGACGACGGACGGACGGACGCAACTGAACTTGGTCAACAGATGGTGGTGAATATTTGGGCGCTGATGTCACGGAGCGGTGGCCTGGCAGGCAGCGCCGGGTGACAAGGGTCGACTAGATCGGCTGCTGTTACTGTAGACGCTGGCGCCGTCTGGCGCTAGATGGCAGCACGCAGCGTGACGGGGTCACGTGACGCCGTGACTGCGAGCGCTTGGTCGACGTCGACCTTGCAAACAACCGAGAACGTTCGCTCAAGACGCCCGCCAAGCACCGCGGCCGCCGCCAGGTCCCTGCCTGCGCGCCGCCGCCGGCTGCCGGCGAGACAAGTAGCCGTACGCGTCAATCGAGACCGCCGCAGCGCGCCGACCACTGCCGGGAAGAGAGCGCGGCACGAAGACGCACGAGGACAAAGACGATAGACTTAATTGCGGGTCGTCGAGCACCCGACCAACAACTGCACGGCGACAATAACGAAGATCGGTAACGGTCAGTCACGGACTGACGTCGTCGTCGTCTTTGTGCGCCCGAGGCCTGCCCACCTGTTGTCTAACTGCCGACCGGCGCGTCCGTCGCACAATCGTCGCGTGAATTCGCTCCATGCTGTCTGTCTTGCCTGCACACATGGAAACTGTCCGTCTCTGATCTACAGCCTCAGCGCATTCGTCAGTCACGCAACCAGTTTGCCTGTCTGTACGTCAAGGATTCTGACGAATTTGTCTAAGGAAATTTCGTCCAGAAAGATAAAGCCCTGGATTCGCAGACACCAAACAGATCATGTCTTAGTGACACTAATCAGCGTCATCTTGTCATACTCCCAGTCTGCCTGAACGAACGCCGCAGCCATGAGGACTACAACGAATCATCAGTTTACTCACCAATGTGATTGTACTATTTCGGCACAAGCACACATACACACATTCGTGTTTTGTTCAACTTTTCTACAGTAGATTAGGCAAGGGTCAACTATTAAACTGCAGTGTACCAGTCTGCCAGTATCTTTTAGAAAGGGTCTACTATTTAACGTGAGCTCGTGACGCGATGCACACATACGCATATGACTAAAAATTATTGTAAAAACCAAAAGAAAACTTAGTACTTCAACCGTTTCGGTGCATTTAACGATAGCTTGACAATAATTTGAACTCGAATGCGAGTGCGCTGTCGTTGGGCTGGTCTTTTTGACTATGTCGCATTACGTGCTACGTAGCCGCGAAACGACGAGTGAAAGGCCAAGAGACGACGAGATGTCCGCAGGCGACATCTTCTATCTGCGACGTAACAGCAAGCAGAGATGTCGATGCAGCTACGGAAGTTCTCCGTGTCCGATGTCTTCGCCGTCGCTTGCGGCCGCTAACGCAACAGAATATACTGCTCTTCGACAGCACATTAAGGCCGGATTAATTTGCATCATTTGTTACGCCGAGACGCGAATGAACTCCTGTTTAAGGCATTGCTCCTGCATTAACAGTAAGTTTTTGGTCCACCGTGGCACACTGTAATGCATAGTACAATAGCTTAAGCTGCGGTGTTGTGTGACACATATTTGCACATAGTAAGTACAGAAGCAAAATGAATGTTTACTTGAAGGTATAGACAATGATTAGTGCTTCAAATGATTAAAATATGTTAAACTTCACTTATTTTATCCAAAAGACACATGTCGCATACTGGCATCAGAGTTGCTACTGTGCCAGCGCTTAATCAAATTGTGAACAGAGAAAACCGTAACAAATTACTGAGACATTTTGCCCATATATTTTATCGTAGTTTCAAGCTATTCACGAGGACGCCGTGCGGCGCGTTATAACGTTCACCAAGACCGACAAATGCGCTATTTTCTCGATCGCTGCATGCATTACGACTCGGCGAGGATTAATAACGCCATTAAAAAATTAGCGAGTCGCCGTGGCGCCGGTATGCTTCGGTCGCTCATCTTGTGGTTTATGGCGACGCGATACCATTAGCCGTCTCCACACAATGGCCGGCTGATTAAGGAAGCGGCCGGCGTGCAACTTACACGCGCGCGCTCGCTCGGCATTAATGGACGCCGACGCCGCCGCGCCTGAAGGAATCAACAGCGACTGTCTCCGTTCTATATACTTCTCTCTATGCTTCTGTACTCGACTAACTATAACGTATCGCTGCGACAGATAGAACGACGCATGGCACAGCCATAATGGCGACCGAGCTGCCGGTCTGTTGGTCACGTGACAGCCGCTGAAAAACAGCGCCAATTAAGCAGCGGCCGTCCAACAATACGCCACAGCTGTACATTACGTCACCAACGTACGTATAGCTTTCAAGCAACCAATAGCAACGCACTGTGTCTTGACGTCATGCAGGTGCGTGCGCATCTTGTTCTATTGGAAGACCTACCTATGTACTGCAGAACCAAAATCTGTGAGAAATCTCTTGTAGTTATGTAAGCACATATTTTAAGTTCATCTATCTCACAGACCGCATAGCGACTTAATTGAAACTGTAACAAGTATTACAATTTGTGCTTAAGAAGCAAAAATACATTATTCAATCAAGAGATAGAAAAAACGACACATTTTCTTAAGGCATGCACCCAAAAACAAAAACACAGTGTCGTGGTATGACGTCCGTTCGGCTATGAGTATAATTATTCAATAGATACTGGAGTTAGCTGCTAGATGAAATGGTACAATGCTAGTCCAGCAACAGATAGGCTTTTGCTATTTTCCATTATCAGTAACGGGAGTAATTCTTCGATGCATTGCTGCTGTATAATGCAGAACGGTGAATTAAATCCGTTTGATTCTCAGCACATCAGTTACGTCAGCAGTTAAGTTGAGGTCGCTGCGGTATCGTATTGAACGGTTCTCAACTTCATAACGACACGATGACAGCCGCCATTGTCGCACTTACCGGTCAGAAACAAGTGAGAAAATAAATCACTAACGCTGTCACGTGCTGGATGACGTCACGCAAGCGATGCGCAGCCGCTGAAGCCGCGTCGACGTTATTTAATGAGCGCATCACGCGCACCTTTATGCAGCTTACTGCAGTATTCCTCACCCGCACCACCGCGCTCTGCTTATCGACGGATTGAGCCGTCGATCCGACGGATCTCTCTACTGTCGATGGGTTCTTCTATGGGTGAACAATCCAATCCTGGACTGGCACGGACGGCTGCAGACGTCACACACCCAGGCGCCTG